>ERZ1645187.2909-NODE-2909-length-14755-cov-6.664626_pt1 | contig 14755 bp, 16 predicted proteins | sample MGYA00575352_ERZ1645187 | MGnify/ENA primary metagenome ERZ1645187 (study PRJEB40837, sample SAMN11349314) | freshwater sediment metagenome | isolation source: river sediment | host: Sediment | place: India: Wazaribad , New Delhi | collected 2017-02-21 ...
GTCCTGCAGTTCAAGTAATTAGCGTGATGTGGAGGAAGGCGCCCGCCGCATGGCGGGCGTTTTTCATGGCGGGGTGCCGTCCTGCCAACGCCGACTTTCAGAAATCGGGCCTGACCCTGCGGAAGGCGCGCCAGATCGCGATGTCGTAGAGGATCTTCAGCACGCCGCAGGCAACCAGTGGGGTGGCGAGCCAGCCGGCAGCGAACAGCGCGCCGCCAATCGCCGGACTGGCGGCGGCGGCCAGGCTGCGTGGCACGGCGGTGAAGCTCGCGGCGGCGGCGCGCTCCGCCGGCGTGACGACGGCCATGACGAAGGCCGAGCGCGTCGGCACGTCCATCTGCGAGAGCGCACTGCGCATGAACAGCAGCGCCAGTGCGAGCGGCAGACTCTCGGCGAAGGCGGCGCCGATCAGGCAGAGGCTCGACGGGATGTGCGTGAACACCATCGTGTTGATCAGGCCGATGCGGCGCGCCACCCATGGGGCCGCGAGTTGCGAGCCGGCCGACAGCAGCCCGGCCCAGAAGAAGAAATTGCCGGCGGCGGCGAGCGACAGGTCGAAGCGTTCGAACAGCCAGAGCGCGAGCAGCGTATTCACCAGCAGGCCGCCGGCGAAAGCATCGACCGAAAACAGCGCGGCGAGCCTGACGACGATGGCGCGCGAAGGGCCGAGGGGCGTGGGTGGCGCTGCCTGTTCATGGACTTGGTGATTCGGCAGGTTGCGGTAGAGGAAGAAGATCGCCACGCCGGTCAGTCCGTAGACCATGAACATCGCGCGGATGGCGTCGAGCTGCGTGAAGCCGTTGTGCACCAGCAGGTCGGGAATGCCGGTCGCCAGCGAACCGACCGCGGCACACAGCGCACCGATGAAGGTATAGCGTGCGAACAGGAAGGTGCGCGCCTCGCCGTGTGCGGTTTCGGCCAGCCGCGCATGTTCGAGCGGCAGGAAGACGCTGACGTCGCCGGAACTCGGATTCATCGTGCCGACGAAGGCGACCACCAGCAGCGGCCAGAATTCGCTGAAACCGGCGAGCAGCAGGCCGGTGACGGCCATGAGCCAGGCGGCCGCCAGCAGCAGGCGGCGCTGTGGAAAGCGGTGGCCCCACTGACCCACCGCCAGTGTCGTCAGCGCCGAACCGAGCAGCGTGGCGGTGGAGATCAGCCCCACTTCCCACTTGCCCAGCCCGAGCGCGAGCAGATAGACGGGTAGCAGGATGGCGACGTAGCCGTCGGTGAAGGCCCGCAGCGCGCGGCCGATCAGCAGCAGGCGCGCTTCGGGTGAGGCACCGGCGGGCAGCAGCATCTACTTCAGGCCCAGCAGCCGGGCGATCTGCTTGAGCGGCGTGTCCGCGCACCAGGCATACAGCGCGTCGTACATCACCATGCCGTGCCTGAGCATCTCGTGGTCGTCGGCGAAGTTGAGCGATAGGCCCTTCGAGATGGCGAGCAGGCCGGCCGCCTCTTTCGCCAGTTGCGGCGCGCTGCAATCCGCGGCACGCACGATCAGCGCCAGCTTGTCGAGCGCAGCGTCCCGGATCTGGTACTTGGCGATGAAGGCGTCGAAGCTGCAGTGGTCGCCGTGATGGCCGAGTTCGACACCCGATACGTCGTAGGGAATCGCACCGGTCTCGGCAGCGATGCGCATGACGTCGCCGCCGGGCACGTAAAGGAACTCCGGGGTTTCATCGACGAAGCGCGCGATCAGCCAGGGGCAGGCGATGCGGTCGATCTTCGGTCGTTCGCGGGTAATCCATTTCATGATGCGGCTTTCATCAGGTTTTGAATTTCGGTGTGGTAGCCGCGGTAGCGTTCCAGCGTCTGCATATTCTTGCCGTACTTGATGTTGCCTTCGAGGATCGCCATGAAGCGGTCTTCCGCGTCCTGCTGGGAAGCCACCTTCTCGATGCCGTCCCAGATGATGTCGACGAGCCGGTCGGCGTAGATGATGATGCGCTCTTCGAGCTTGCGCAGCGTGTAGTCGCGGATCGGCAGGCCGAGTTCCATGGCTTCCGCCGTGCTCAGGCCGCCGCGGATGTGTTTTTGCATGATGTCGGTGATCGCCACTGGCAGCCCCAGTGCCGCTCCCATTTGAGCGCCGATCTTGCCATGTTCGATGTCGTGCGTCTTCGCCTTGCCGAGGTCGTGGAATAGCGCGCCGCGCCCGACCAACTCCATGTCCACAGGCGTTTGGCTGGCGGTGACGATACGTCGGGCGATTTCCAGCGCCTTGCCGGCGACCTTGAGCGAGTGATCGAGGTCTTCGACCGACATGCCCGCATCCTGCAGCATCTTGATGTCGGCCATGTCGAGCGAGTAGTCGCGCCCCTTCCTGCGGATGCCGTAGTAGTCGAGCGCCTCGTCGCGCGTGGCGGCGTCCTTGCCCCAGATCTTCATGAGCTTGACGTCCATGTCCTCGCGCAGGTGCTCGATGTACTCGGCGACACCTTCGTCGCCGTACTGCGCGCGGATCTGCGGCGCGAAGTCGAGCATGCGGGTGAAGTCGTGGCGCTCGGCCTTGAGGACGGGATCGTCGATCCAGGCGTGCAACGCGGCGTAATCCTTGCCGGTGCGGGACAGGCTGGTTTGCAGGTGCTTGGGGGTTGGTGGCATGCGATTTCTCCCTTGAGTTGATTAGCGAATGAAGGACAGCAGCAGGCCGAGCAGCGCGCAAGCGCCGATGACCTTCATGATGTCCTGCTTGTATTTCCACAGGGCGAGGAAGGCGACGATGGCAACGACAACCGGCAGCCACTCGAAAGGTCCGGAGAAGGGCGCGGCTTCGCTGGCCCTGGGCCAGAAGGTGTGCCAGGCGAAGAACACGGCGAGGTTGAGGATCACGCCGACGACGGCGGCGGTGATCGCGGTGAGCGGCGCGGTGAACTTGAGCTCGCCGCGCGTCGCCTCGACCATCGGGCCGCCGGCGATGATGAACCAGAAGCTCGGCAGGAAGGTGAAGAAGGTCGCTACTGTCGCACCCGCCAGGCCGGCCGCGATCGGATCGCCGAGCACGGACTTCGTCACGCCGCCGATGTAGCCGACCCAGGTGACCACCATGATCAGCGGGCCGGGCGTGGTTTCGCCGAGCGCCAGGCCGTCGATCATCTGCGGACCGGTGAGCCAGTGGAAGTGCTCGACGGCGCCCTGATAGACATAGGGCAGCACGGCGTAGGCGCCGCCGATGGTGAGGAAGGCCGCCTTGACGAAGAACTCGCCCATGTTGTAGAGGTCGCTGCTGCCGTTGAGCGCCAGCAGGGAGCCGATGCCGATGGCGAAGAAGATCACGGTGGTCGTGACCAGCTTGGGCCAGCTGAAGCGGGCATGCGACGGCGGGGGTGTATCGTCGTCGATCAGCGCCGGCCCCCAGGTCTTGTTGGACGCGCCATGACCCCCGCCGCCCTTGAACTTCGCCGGCACGAGTTTGCCGCCGACGGCGCCGAGCAACGCGGCGGCGAAGACGATCCACGGGAAATCGATCTTGAAGAAGAAGATGCCGACGAAGGCGAGCAGGGCGATGCCGGCCAGCACTTCGTTCTTGATCGCCTTCGAGCCGATGCGCCACGCCGCGAACAGCACCACGGCGACCACCGCCGGCTTGATGCCGTAGAAGATGCCTTGCACCAGCGGTACGTCGCCGAAGTTGAGATAGACGGCCGCGAGTGCCGAGAGCAGCACGAAGGCCGGCAGGAAGAACAGCACGCCGGCGACGATCGCGCCGCCGATGCCGTGCATCAGCCAGGCGATGTAGATGGCGAGCTGGATGGCTTCCGGACCCGGCAGCAGCATGCAGTAGTTGAGCGCGTGCAGAAAGCGATGCTCGGAGATCCAGCGGCGTTTCTCGACGAGTTCCTGATGCATCATCGCGATCTGCCCGGCCGGGCCGCCGAAGCTGATGAAGCCGAGCTTGAGCCAGTAGGGAAAGGCATCGCCAAGGGTGGGCATGGCGGGCGGTGCGGTGTTGGGGGTGTCGCTCATGGGGTGGGCTCCTGCGTGTAGTTGTTGTAGAGGCTGTCGAAAACGCGCGCGGCTTCAGCGAGCCGCTTGTCGTCGTTGGGTGCTGCCGTGCGCAGGCCGGCCAGCACGGCCTCGATGCCGGCGGCTTCCGCGACCGGCGCGCCGCCCACATCGAGGTAATGCACGATGGCGGCGATGCGCGCGAGCGCCGGGTTGCTGTCGAGGCCGAAACTGATGGCCAGCACTTCAAAGCTGACCTTGTTGTCGACGTGGGTGAACGTGGCGCTGTCGAAATCAAAACCCAGCGCGCTCTTGGGGCACTTCTTCGGGTTGTCGAGCCAGAGGAACTTCGCCTTTTTGTCGATGAAACGCCGGATCAGCCAGCCGCAGGCCATGCGATCTACCCAGAGATTCTGGCGCGTCGCCCAGGTGCGGCCCCGATAGTTGGCGGAGTCGGCGCTGGCGAGACGGCTGATCGCACCGTGGCCGGGCCGGGGCTCGCCGCTGGCGATGGCGGTCAGTTCGGCCAGCGCGACCTCGACCTGCCGGCGGGCGTCGCCGGGGAAGTGGTCGGTCGCGGCGATGGCGTTGAACTCGCGCCGCAGTGTGTGGGCGGCCTTGGGGTCGGGATTGTTGAGCGCCGCGCGGATGCCGGCCAGCAAGCGGCCATAGTCTGCGCCGCGGTCGAATAACGCGAGGAACGCCGTTTGCTGGGCGCCATCGGCAACGATGCGCAGCACTTCGGCACTACCGCCGGCGGTCCGCACCTCGCTGGCCAATGCGCGCAGCGCATCATCCGTTCGGGCATTCAGTGGCAGCAGGTATACCCCGTCGCGCAGCGTCGCGCAGCCGAGGTTCTTGATGGCGCGCCAGAGCCGCATGCGCGCGGCGGTGTTGCGGGCGGGCAGGGTGCTGACGAGGATCAGCCAGTCGTTCGGGTTGGGGTTTGGGTTCGTGGTCATGTAAATAACTCTACATAACTGTAGATATATTTACAAGATATTTTTGGCAACCCGGACATATTGGGTATCATCAGCAAAACAATAAGTACGAATATCCACGAGGAGACCTCTGATGTCCCTGCCCCTGACCCTGTCGCGCGCGGCCCAGTTGCTTGGCGTGACGCGCGCCGTGCTGCAGAAGCACATCGCCGCCGGTGAGTTGCCCTCGCATGACGGCGCGGTGATGACCGAGGACCTGCAAAAACTGTATCCCGACGTGCGCCTGGAGGATTCCGGCGCTTTCGAGCGCATCACGCAGATCAAGGAGCAGGCCTTCGGCCGGCGCGTGCGCGAGCGCATCCTGCCCAACCAGGAAATCCTCGCCCAGCGGCTTGCCGCACAGAGCGAGGAGCTCGAGGAGGTGCGCCGCACCCTCGCGCATTACCATGACCTCATCGAGGCCTTGCGCGAACGGATAGAACGCATGAGCGGTGCGTCGGCGACCGAGCAGGTCGCCGACCTTGGCCGCTTCCTTGATGATGGACTCGCGAGCGTGCTCGGTGATGAAACGCCGCCCGACACGATCGCCGTGATGGACGATATGCTCCGCGTGATGAGTGCTCATGTAACGGTCAAGCCCTCGGGCAATGAATTCCTCGTCGAGGGTAACGAGACGGTGCTCGAGGCGGCGCTGCGCGCCGGACTCGCGCCGTCCTACGGCTGCGGCAACGGCAATTGCGGCCTGTGCAAGGCGCGCGTGGTGTCCGGCCACACCAAGCAGGTGCGCAACACCGACTATCCGCTGTCGTCCAGTGAGCGCGTGCAGGGCTACACGCTGCTGTGCTCGCACACGGCGGTCAGCGATCTCGTCATCGAGATGCTCGAGGCGAAGTCGCCCGACGACATCCCGCAGCAGGAAGTCGTCGCCAAGGTGAAGAGCGTCGCGCCACTCAACGCCGACATCATGCTCATGCACCTGCAGACGCCGCGCACCAATCGCTTGCGCTTCCTCGCCGGCCAGCGGGTGACGTTCAGCGTTACCGGCAGTAAGGCGAATTTCCGCGGCGAGTACGCGATTGCCTCCTGTCCCTGCGACGACCGGAACCTGCTGTTCCACATCCGGCGCGACGATGATGACGAGTTCGCGCGGCGCCTGTTCGCCGGGGCGGTGAAGCCGAACGACCCGGTCAGCCTGTTCGGCCCCTTCGGCGACTTCGTGCTCAAGAAAGACTCGCCCAACGACCTCGTCTTCGTTGCCTGCGATACCGGTTTCGCGCCGGTGAAGAGCCTGATCGAGCATGCGGTGGCTTCCGACCTGCCGGGGCTGCAGCGGCTGGTGTGGGCGGCTACGCAGTCCGGCGGGCACTATCTCGAAAACCAGTGCCGCGCCTGGGCCGACGCGCTTGAAACCTTCAGCTACGTCACCCTGACGGCTGCCGATCCCGCCACGGCAGGGGTCGAGGCCGCGCGGCGCGTGCTCGACGAAGACGAGTTGTCCCATCGCGATGTGTATATCGTCGGGCCGATCGAATTCGTCAGCGCGGTCGAGCATGCCTTGAAAGCCGGCGGGCTCTCCGAAAAACAACTGGTCGTCGAGGTGCTTTGATGCGTCCTGCACAGCTTGCCTTCATCCTCGACCGCGAATTCGCAAGCACGTCCGCCGGTCATCACACGCCGGTGATGCTGTGGGGGCCGCCGGGCGTCGGCAAGTCGCAGATCGTCGCGCAGGTCGCCGCGCGCCATGGCGTGCCGGTCATTGACATCCGTCTCTCGCAGATGGAGCCGTCCGACCTGCGCGGCATCCCGTTCCGCGTCGAGAACCGCGTCGAATGGGCCGTGCCGGCAATGCTGCCGGATGCCGGCCGCCACTGGCCGGCTGGCATCCTGTTTCTCGACGAGATCACTTCCGCGCCGCCCGCCGTGTCAGCCGCCGCCTACCAGCTGATTCTCGATCGCAAGCTCGGCGAATACCGCGTGCCGCCGGGCTGGGCGATCTTCGCCGCCGGCAACCGGCAAGGCGATCGCGGCGTCACGTATGCGATGCCCGCACCGCTGGCCAACCGCTTCTCGCACTTCGAGGTCGACGTCAATCTCGACGACTGGGCACACTGGGCTTACGCCAACGGCATCGACGAGCGGCTCGTCGCCTTCCTGCGCTTCAAGCCCGAGCTGATCTTCGCTTTCGACCCGGCGAAGAACGCGGGCGGCGAGATGGCGTTCCCGAGCCCGCGCTCGTGGGAGTTTGCCCACCGCGCGCTGCAGAAGTTCGCCGATCATCCGGAACTCCTCGCGGGGGCGCTGGCGGCTTGCGTCGGCCACGCAGCCGGCATCGAGTGCGCCGCTTTCATCGACAGCCTCGACCGCCTGCCCGACCTCGACGCGATCTGCGCCGGGCAGGAAGTCGCCGTGCCGCAGGAAATCGACCTGCAGTATGCCGTGGCCGCCGCGCTGGCCGGTCGCGCCTTGCGTGCGCGGGGTAACCCGGACGCGCAGCAGGTCTGGGGCAATATTCTCGACTATGCGCAGCGCTTCCCGCAGCGCGAGATGGGCGTGATGCTCATCTCCGACATGCATCGCGGCATTGGCCAGCCGCTGTTCGCCGTGCCCCAGTTCGCCGGTTGGGCGAACGCGGTCGCCGACCTGATGCTCTATGAGTGATGTCGAGAACAAGCTCGCCGCAGCCCGCACGCGCCTGATCCTCGACAAGCCCTTCCTCGGCGCATTGGTATTGCGGCTGCCGCTCAAGGCGGCGACCTGGTGCCGCAGCACCGCGACCGATGCCCGCGCCTTCTACTACAACCCACGCTGGATCGAGGGGCTGACCGGCCCGCAGGTGCAGTTCGCGCTCGCGCACGAGGCGCTGCATTGCGCGCTCGGTCACTTCGCGCGGCGCGGCCACCGCATCCAGCGCAAATGGGACATGGCCTGCGACTTCGCGATCAACCCGATTCTTGTCGATGAGGGCCTCGCGCTGCCGGGCGAGGCGCTCGTCCTCGATGTCTACCGCGGCATGGCGGCGGAGGAGATCTATCCCTGCATCGAGGATGACAACGACGACAGCGAGATGATGGACGATCATCTCTGGGACGGCGAGGACGGCGGCAGCAACGACCAGGGAGAGCAGGGCGGTAACGGTGGCAAAAGCGGCGGCCACGATCCCGACAAAGTCGGCACTGGCGGGACGGCAGGTGATGATGAAAACGGCCCGCCGCCACCGCTGACAGCCAAGGAGAAGGAGCAGCTTCAGCAGCAATGGCAGCGCCATCTCGCTGCGGCGGCGCAGCGTGCGCGCGAGGCCGGCAAGCTTTCCGGCACCCTCGCGCGCCTGACCGAGGCCGCGCTCGCCGCGCAGGTGTCGTGGCGCGCCTTGCTGGCCCAGTACCTCTCGCAGGCCGCACGCGATGACTACACCTGGCTGCGTCCCTCGCGCCGCGAGGGTGAGGTGATCTGGCCCAGCCTGCGCAGCCACAGCGGCAACATCCATGTCGCCATCGATGTCTCGGGATCGGTGACCGAAAAGGATCTGGCCGAATTCCTCGGCGAACTGAATGCCCTGAAAGGCACGACGCCGGTGCGCATCACGCTGTTCGCCTGCGACAGCGGCCTGGCCGAAGGCGCGCCCTGGATCTTCGAGCCATGGGACGAATTGCGGCTGCCAGGACAATTCTCCGGTGGTGGCGGTACTTCGTTCGCACCGGTGTTCGAGTGGATCGCGTGCCATGGCCAGCAGCCCGACACTCTGCTCTATTTCACCGACGCCGACGGCGAGTTTCCCGAGGAAGCGCCCGATTATCCTGTCCTCTGGCTGGTCAAGGGCAAGGCACCCGTGCCCTTCGGCCGCCGCATCCAGCTCAACTGAATGAATGCAGACCTTTCCCCGGAAGACGCGTTGCGTCTCAATGTGCTGCTCGCCGGCGAACTGCTGGCGGTGCGCCTCGACGAGGGCGCGCGCACCCTTTACGCGCTGACGTCCAAGGGCGAGGCGCGCATCCCGCTCAATCCGGTCGGCCGTGCCGAGCGTTACTTCCAGCGCGTGCGCGAGCTGCTCGGCGGCCATGCGCTTGGCTCGCCCGGTGGCTATCCCGTGCACCTGCGCCGCTGGACGCGCATGGGCCAGACCAGCCAGGCCAAGCTCGAATCCCTGCTTAAGCTCGGCGCGCCCGAGGCGGTGATGGCCGTCGCCTATGCCCCGGAACTGACCGATGAGCTGGCGCGGCGTGCCTGGTGGGCGCTGCCCACGATGGAAATCGCGCGTGCCATGCTGGCCCACCCGACGGTGCGCCATGGCGCAATGGGCAAGCTGCTTGCCGACTACCTGATCGAGTACCTGCCGTTTGAGGAAGATCCGATCGCCGCGATGCAGAGCGTACGTGCCGTGCTGGCCGCCGGACTGCTCGCACCGGAACTGCGCGACCAGCTCTGGGCCAGGGGCAAGCGGCGGCCGCATTACCTGATCGGTTTCCTCGAAAGCCTGCCCGACGAACTGCCGCCCGAAGCGCCGCGCACGCTGCCGCCCGGATTCACCAATTTGCCCGACACGCCGCCCGCCCGGCTGCTGGCACGCTGTTATTCGGGTGCCGGCCAGAGTTATCTCAGGGTGGCCGAGCTGGCGCTGGACAAGCCGCCGGCGCACGAGGCCGTCTACCTGCTGCTCGACCTGCTCGGCCAGTACTTCGCCGCCGGCCGCGAAGCCGCAACGCTGCCGCTGCCGACGGCCGAGATCGAAGCGCTGCAAACGCTGGCGCGACTGTCGAACACGACGGCCGAGCCGATCCTGACCAAGACCACCGCCGTGGGCCCGCTGATGCGGCGCCATCTCGAACCGCTGTTCGCGCCTATCATTGCGCACATCAGAACCTTGCGAGGCTTGCCATGAAGGGCGGTGTCTATCTCGATGCGGAGGCCCCGCATCTCGTGCAGCAACAGTTCGCGCTGGTGCAGGCTGTCCGCGGCAAGCGCCAGCGTTTTCCAGAGAACGTCGTCGAAGTCGTGGCGACGGAGGAAGAAGCGCTGCAGCGGCAGGCGCCGGCCGACAACCTGCATGCCGCGGAAGTCATGGGGCCGTCGCGTTCGTCGGAGGGGTTCCGTTTGTTTTATCTGGTGAGATGGCTGAGTGAGTGAACTGCGTGAATAAGAAACCTTTTCCCATTCCCGTCGTGCCGGCGGGGGAGATCCAGACCGATGCCGCGCTCGACAACTGCAGCGGCGCCGAATCCTTCGCGCTGATGGTGCTCGGCGACAGCATGGAGCCCGAGTTCGTCGAGGGCGACATCATCGTGATCGAACCCGAGGGGCTGGCGCAGGACGGTTCCTACGTGATGGCCTGGCTGGCGGACGAATGGATCTTCCGCCAGCTCGTCGGCAAGGAGGGGGACTGGAAATTGCAAGCCCTCAACCCCAATTACCCGACTGCGAGCATTCCCGATCTGTCGGTCATCAAGGGGGTGATCATCCAGAAATCCAAGCCGGGCCGCCGCAAGGCCCTCAAACGTTACGTCGACTAATCCACCATCCGCCATGCCCTACTACATCTATCGCGTCACCCAGATCGGTCCGGTCAAGCAGCTCGAAAAGCTGACCCAGTTCGACAAGTTCAAGGAAGCCTCGGCCGCGGCCAAGGAAATGCGCAAAGCCGAAGGCCTGGACCGCAGCGCGATCAAGGTCGTCTTCGGCGAGAACGAGCTGCAGGCCGAGGAGGCGCTCAACACGGTGCGCGAGCCTGAGCCGCTGACGGGTGACGACTGGTAAGCCTGTCCGCCGATGGACGAGCACAGCTATCACAACACCCGCAAGGAACTCAATCCGCTGCCCTGCGTCTTCGAGAAGGCGTTGCTGTGCCAGGCGGCGGCCTGCGAAGCCGCGCAGCGCCTCTCGCTGGCCGAACGCGAGCTGGTCGCCTGCCGCGAGCCGCTGGCGCGCGCGGCCTGCGGCCAGTTGCTGACACTGCTGCGGGCGAATTCGGCCTTCGCCCTCAAGGTCAAGGACACGCAGCGCATCCTGCCGCACGCGATGATGATGAAAGTTCAGTGCGGTGGGCTCATCGGCCTCAAGGACCTGATCGATCCCGATGCCCATGCGCCGGACGTGCTCAAACTGGTGAAGCGGGCGCAGGCCGAATTCGGCGCGCTGGACAAACTGCCGTTCTCGCGCATCGTGCAGGGCATCGCCCGCTGGCAGATCCGCAAGCGCCGTCCAACGGATGCGCCGAAATCATGATTCCGCATTTCGACCAGCTGGTTTCCGCCGTCCAGCGCAACTGCCACATCGCCGATGCGCGCCATGCGCGCGAGATGACGCTGTGCACCTACCTGCTCGAGATGCGCGAGTTCTACCGCTGGGAAGCCGGCATCCCGCTCGGCGACCCGCTGGCGCGGCCCGAGGTCGGCGAATGGCTCACTGCGCGCGAGGCACTGTGGGAAACGCTGGTCGATGACGAGTTCGCGCCCTTGCCGCTGACGGGCAGCGAATATGAACCGTTCGCGGTCGCGGCGATCAATCGCGAGATCGAGCCGCACGGACTGGTCTACGGCGCCGGCATCGGCCGCTTCGGCAAGCCCCATTTCTTCCTCGGGCGGCTCGACCGCAAGGAAGAGAAGGACGGCTTGACCGTTCTGGTCTGCGAATGCGAGTATGCCCGCGACCTCACCGCGATTCCTGCCGCGTTGCAGGGCGGTACGGTGATCGTGCGCCGCGAGGCGCTGCGCCAGTGGTTGTGGGAAAAAGCCGAGGCCTGGGCGATGAAGAAGACGCCTGGCGCGCTGGCGCTGGCCCTCGCGGCGTACGGCTATGGAGCCGATCCGCGCGCGGCGCTCGAACGCATGACCGCTGCCGAGACAACGGCGCTGATCCTGCACGAGCGCGGCGAGCACGCTGCCGGCAAGCTGCTCGGCACGGGCTGGGAGGAGCAGCTTGCCTGTTCGAAAAAACGCCGTGCCGAGATCCTCATGCGCGCGGTGCGCGACAACCTCGCCGACTGCCTTGTCACGTTGCCGGTGCTGATCGACCGTCAGGCCTGGCCATCACTCTGGTTCTGGTTCGCGAATCTCGACGGCATGCGGCGTGAGTTGTGGCCCGCAATGGCGGCCTACGACTTTTCGAAAGTCAGTACGAACGTGACGGCACTGCAGTCGCTCGTGCAGCACGGCGCCATGCATTGGGAGACGGTCGCGCGCCGGCTGCTGGCCAGCGACGAAGCCGCCGTCGAGGCGCTCTCGCACGACACGGCCGCGCTGGCCTTGGCATAATCCGCTTCATGTCCCTCCAGTTCAGCGCCAACCTGTCCTTCCTGTTCCAGGAACATGATTTTCTCGATCGCTTCGGCGCGGCGGCGCGCGCGGGCTTCACCGGCGTCGAGTTCCACTTTCCCTACGCCCACGACAAGGCCGTGCTCGCCGAAGTCGTCATGACCTCGGGTGTCGAAGTCGTGTTGTTCAACCTGCCGGCCGGCAACTGGGCCGCGGGTGATCGCGGCATCGCCTGCCATCCCGAGCGCAAGGCCGAATTCCAGGACGGCGTCGGCCGCGCCATCGAATACGCCGAGGCGCTCGGCTGTACGCGGCTCAACTGTCTGGCCGGAGGGTTCGCGAGTGCCGTCCTGTCAGCGCCGACTTTCCGCGCGCACGCGCTGGAGACGCTGGTCGATAACCTGCGCTTTGCCGCCGCCGTCACGCAGCGTGCCGGCATCCGGTTGATGCTCGAGCCGCTCAATACGCGCGACAACCCCGGCTATCTCGTGTCGACCACGCGCGAGGCGTTGCCGGTACTCGACGCGGTCGACAGCAAAAATCTCTTCCTGCAGTACGACGTTTATCACGCGCAGGTCATGGAGGGTGACCTTGCGCGCACGATCGAGAAGAATCTCGCGCGCATCGGCCATATCCAGATTGGCGACAACCCCGGTCGTCACGAACCCGGCACTGGCGAAATCAATTTCCCCTTCCTCTTCGCGCGTCTGCAGCAGCTCGGTTACACCGGCTGGATCGGCTGCGAATACAAGCCGAGCGGCCCTACTGAAGACTGCTTCGGCTGGCTGGAGCCTTATCGATGAACACACGCCTTCACTCCCACGAACGCGACCAGGATTTCTCCGACGTCGATCGCACCGCGCTGCTGCATGCGCTGGCGGGCATCCTGCCCGCGAACGCGCTGCTCGCCGACCGCGAAGACCTCAAGCCCTACGAGTGCGACGGCCTCTCGGCCTATCGCCGCCTGCCGCTTGCCGTGGCGCTGCCCGAGAACGAGGTGCAGGTCGTCGCGGTGCTCAAGGCCTGCAATCGGCTGGGCGTTCCTGTCGTGCCGCGCGGCGCGGGCACGGGCCTGTCTGGAGGCGTACTTCCTCATGAGCATGGCGTCGTGCTGTCGCTGGCGAAGATGAAGCACATCCTCAAGCTCGATCCGCTGGCGCGCACCGCCGTCGTGCAGCCCGGCGTGCGCAACCTCGCGATCACCGAGGCGGCCGCGCCGCACGGGCTCTACTACGCGCCCGACCCGAGTTCGCAGATCGCCTGCACCATCGGTGGCAACATCGCCGAGAACTCCGGTGGCGTGCACTGCCTCAAATACGGTTTGACGGTGCATAACGTGTTGCGCGTGCGCGGCGTCACCATCGATGGCGAGGTCGTCGAGTTCGGCAACCATGCGCTGGATGCGCCGGGCTACGACCTGCTCGCGCTGATGATCGGCTCCGAGGGTCTGCTTGCCGTCGTCACCGAGGTGACGGTGAAACTGGTGCCCAAGCCCGAGGTGGCGCGCGTGATCATGGCCTCGTTTGATGCCGTGACCAAGGCCGGCGCGGCCGTGGCGGAGATCATCGCCGCCGGCATCATTCCCGCCGGCCTCGAGATGATGGACAAGCCGGCGACGGCCGCCGTCGAGCCCTTCGTCAAGGCGGGCTACGACCTCAACGCCGAGGCCATCCTGCTGGCCGAATCCGACGGCACGCCCGAGGAGGTGGAGGAGGAGATCGCCGCGATGCGCGCCGTGCTTGAAAAGAGCGGCGCGACCGAGATCCGCGTGTCGACCAGTGAGGCCGAGCGGCTGCGCTTCTGGGCCGGACGCAAGGCAGCCTTCCCTGCCGTCGGCCGCATCTCGGCCGACTACTACTGCATGGACGGCACGATTCCCCGCAAGCGGCTCGCCGAGATGCTCACCGCGATTGCCGGCATGGAGAAGAAATACGGCCTGCGTTGTGCCAATGTGTTCCACGCCGGCGACGGCAACCTGCATCCGCTGATCATGTACGACGCCGGCGTGGCCGGCGAACTGCAGCGCGCCGAGGATTTCGGCACCGAGATCCTCAAGCTCTCGGTCGAACTCGGCGGCACCATCACCGGCGAGCACGGTGTCGGCTTCGAGAAAATCGGCTCGATGTGCACCCAGTTCAATCCCGAAGAGCTGGCCGCCTTCCACCGCGTGAAATCGGCCTTCGATCCGCAGGGCCTGCTCAATCCCGACAAGGCGGTGCCGACGCTGCACCGCTGCGCCGAGTTCGGCCGCATGCACGTGCATCAGGGCCAGCTGTCCCATCCCGAACTGGAGCGCTTCTGATGATCGACGAATTCAAGAAACGCATCCTGCAAGGCAAGCCCTTGTGCATCCGCGGCGCAGGCAGCAAGGATTTCTACGGCAACGCGCTGAACGGTGAAGTGCTCGACATGCGCAGTTACGCCGGCATCGTCGCCTACGAGCCAACAGAGCTGTTCATCACGGCGAAGTGCGGCACTGCGCTGGCCGAGATCGAAACTGCATTGGCAGAGCAGGGGCAATGCCTGCCCTTCGAGCCGCCGCGCTTCTCGCCTGACAGCACCATCGGCGGCGTGGTGGCGGCAGGACTGTCCGGACCACGTCGCGCCAGTGCCGGTGCCTTG
>ERZ1645187.2910-NODE-2910-length-14750-cov-11.498537_pt1 | contig 14750 bp, 20 predicted proteins | sample MGYA00575352_ERZ1645187 | MGnify/ENA primary metagenome ERZ1645187 (study PRJEB40837, sample SAMN11349314) | freshwater sediment metagenome | isolation source: river sediment | host: Sediment | place: India: Wazaribad , New Delhi | collected 2017-02-21 ...
GGGCGGCGCGCGCGGCGGCCTCGGCGGCGGCCTGAAACTCGGCGGCGCGGGCGATGAGCTCGGCAATGGTCTGCGGCGCAGGTTCGATGCTGGTCGGCGCGCCGGGCAGGTGCTCGCCGGTGATGGTGAGATACCGCTGCTTGCCGTAAATCTCGACATGGGCGGGATCGCACTTGGTCGCGTGCTCGACCTTGCCGCGTGCAATCAGGCGGATGCCGGTGCCGCTCGGGCTGATCTCGGCGTAGGTCTCGCGCAGGTCGAGGATCGCGCGCGCCCACGGCTCGATCTCGCCGGTCTCCTTGTTCCTGCATTTGTCGAGGTCGATGCCGGTGAAGTCGTCGCGCTCGGACAGGACGAAGCCGACGCCCGCCAGCTTGCGCATCATGGCGAACACGCGCGCCTGCTCGTAGGTGCCCCAATCCTCCGGCTTGGAGTGCGACGCGCCGCCGCCGTGAATCGGGTTGACGGGCGGCTTGGTGAGCTTCGTCGAGCCGTCCTTGTTGACGATTTCCTTGTGCCGCCAGCACACCCATTGCGGATGCGCGATCAACTCCGAGATGGCGGCCATGCCGCGATTCTTCTCGATCATCGAAGTCATGTCAGAACGGAGCCTCTTCGTGGTTCGCCAGCCGCTTCGCGAGGTCTTCGCCGAAGCTGCGGATCATGCGGCCGCAGAAGGTCTTCCATTCCTCCTGCGAGAGCGTGGCGAGGTCGGACTTGCCGATCTCGTCGAGATATTGGCCGGCGTCGTTGCCGGCGGCGTCGATGGCGCGCTGCTCATAGACATCGAAGTCGCGCTGGGACATGGCGAGAGCCTTCCGAAGCAGGGTGATGTGGTCGTCGCACGACCAGATGATTTTCAGAGGGCGTCCCTGCTTGAGATAGCCGATTCCGTCGTCGCGGCGTCGGCAACAAAAGCAGATTCCGCCGTCGGCGGGATTGGTGGTCAGCGACCAAGGCAATGCGGCCATCAGTTTCGATCCACGTCACGGTGAGGATGGGTCGTCAGAACGGGATGTCCTCTTCCATGACGACTTGGGCTTCGGTGATGCTATAGCGCGCCATCATCTCGCTCGCCTTCACGGCGGCGGTGGCTGCCTCTTCGGGCGTGCAGCCGTTCCCGACGGTCTTGGCGCGCAGCGAGACGATGATGTTGAGCTTCTTGCGGCGCTCGGCGTCCATGGACGGCTCGCGCGGAGCCCACGATCCGCGCATCGCGCGCTCGTAGGGATCGTCTTGGCGCACGCGCGACGGGCCGGCATAGGCGTCGCCGAGCTTGACGTGAAGAACTTCGGGGTTCTGGCCCATCTTTCGGATGGTGATCGAGATGACGCTGGCGATCTCGGCGTCAACGCGCTCCAGCGCCTCTGTCACGGTGGCCGGGATCGGCAGCTTGCCGCCCATGCGCCGCCACCACGACACCGCTTTGTCGCGCGCGAAGCCCTTGTGCTCGAAGCACACCCACTGGCTGTAGGTGTCCGCGTGCGACGTGTCATAGAGCACGCGCATGGAATCCGGCATGTCCTGCTTGTGGTGCCGCTTGAACCAGACGCGCTTGATCGGGATGTCTTTCGGGCGGCCCTTTTCGGTCGTCAGGATCGGCTCTTCCTCGGCGGTGGGCTTGTGCTTCGGCGGCTCGGGCGGCCACTCGAAACCGCAATGGTTGCAGGTCATCGCGCCAAGCTCGTTGTGCGCGCGGCATTGCGGGCAGACCTTCACCTTCGCGGTTTCCTTCGCCGCCTCGCCTTCCTCGCGCTTGCCGCGCCCCGCGCCTTGGCTGCGCGGCGTCACCGCATCAATCGGACCATGGCGGCTGACGTTGCCCGCGAAGTCGAGAATGAGGGCGTTTTCCTTGCCCGGCGCAAGGCGGAACGCTCGCCCGACCATCTGGACATAGAGGCCGGTCGAAAGCGTCGGCCGGAGCATGGCGATCAGATCGACATGCGGGGCGTTGAATCCGGTCGTCAGCACGCCGACGCTGGTGAGGCAGCGGATGCGCCGGGCCTTGTAGTCGCGGATGATCCGGTCGCGCTCGCCGGTCGGCGTCGAGCCGGTGACGGCTTCGCACGAGATGTCGTGCCGGCGGATTTCGTCGCGCACCTGCGCGGCGTGCTCGACCGACGTGCAGAAGATCAACCAGACGGCGCGGTCCTGACCGGCCTCGACGATCTCGCGCACGGCCGCCTCGACCACGGTCGGGATGCGGGCGCGCTCGTCCATTTCAGCTTGCACGAACTCCCCGGCGCGCCGGTGGACGCCTGTCATGTCGATCTGTGCGAGCGTCGCCTTGGAGATGAGCGGCGAGAGATAGCCCTGCTCGATCAGATCGCGGACGTTGGCCTCGTAGGCGATGGAGTCGAAGAGCGCGCCGTTCCCTTCTTCGAGACGGCCGGAGTCGAGCCGATAGGGTGTCGCGGTGAGGCCCAGCATCCGCATGTCTGGCACGGCGTCGCGGCAGTCGGCGATGAAGCGGCCATACATCGTGTCGGCGTTGCGCGGAATCAGATGCGCCTCATCGACGATCAGCAGGTCGAAGTTGCCGAGAATGTGCGCCTTGCTGTGAACAGACTGGATGCCCATGAACAGGATTTGCGAGCGCACGTCGCGCCGGCCCATGCTGGCGCTGTAGATGCCGATGGGCGCGCCCGGCCAGATGCGGAAGATTTCCTCCGCGTTCTGTTGGACAAGCTCCTTGACGTGCGTGACGACGCCGAGGCGCATCCCTTTGTAGTCTTCCAGAAGCTCGCGACAGATGGTCGCGAGGATCAGCGACTTGCCGCCGCCGGTCGGGATGACGCCGAGCGGATTGCCGCCGCCGCCGGCCCAGAAGTCATAGACCGCGTTGATGCACTCGCGCTGATAGGGTCGAAGGGTGAGCGCCACGTCACGCCTCCGTGCGCCGCGCCGCGAGGCGGTGCGTCTTGCAATAGGGGTGCTCGTCCTCGCGCGCGGCGCCGCAGAAGCGGAACGTGTCGATCTTGGGGTCGCCCAGCGGCCAGCGGCATTGGTGCGGCTGGAGGTCGAAGAGGGTCGTGGGCCGTGACGCCGGGAGCGGCGTGTTGATGTTGGCGATAACCGCCGCCAACTCGCCATAGAAGCCGGCCTCCTCCTTCTTTGGCGGCTCGGGCTTCTTCGGCGGCTCGGGCTTCTTGACCTTGTTCTCGACCACGCGGGCGCGCCGCGGCGCGGGCTTGCCGGGCGTGACGCGCGCCATGACCGGCGCGTCACGCGAGAACAGCTTCGTGCGGTGCAGCTTGCCGATCACGGCGTTGCGCGTGCAGCCGGAGCCGAGCGACGCCGCGATCTCGCGCGCGCTCAACCCATCGAGCCAGAGCTTGTGCATCGTCGCGACGGAGGCTTCGTTCCAGCCGGCGAAGACATGGGCGGGCGCGTTCACGGGGCGGGCTCCGAAATGGCGACGGGATTGGTCTCGACGCCATCCACCCATTCCTCGCCGTTGATGCGGTAGGTGATGATGCCGTCGGCGGGGCTGGCGTCGATCTGCTCACCCGGCACGAGGTCCGGGATGTAGAGATGCTGGACGCAGCCGGCCTTCTGGTCCTCGATGGTCAGGTCGATCTTGTGCAAGGCGCAGGACCAGCGCGCGTCGCCGTCCATTTCCGGCGTCGCGTGAACGCAGGTGCGGCAGTTGCGCGGAGCCCAGCGACCATCGAAGCAAAGCCCCTTGGCCGGACACCACGCGCACGGCGGCGCGGAGTCGTCGCTGCGAATCGGCGGAGCCGGGCGCTCGGCGGAGATGACGCGGATCGCCTTCGCCGACAGGCTGGCGCAGAACACCGGGTCCATCTCCAGCCGCTCGGCATAGATCGCCTCGTCGTCCTTGCAGACGGCGAGATAGAGCCCCCGCGTCAGGCCCATCATGTCAATGTAGGACTGCATCTGGGCGTAGTGCTCGGGCTTCGATTTCTCGACGCCCTTGGATTGCAGCGCGGAGAACGACTTCCTGTTGTGCGATTTCGCCTCGAACAGGTGCGGAGTTTTGGGGGCCTCGGGAACGCCGGACAGAACGCCGTCGAGCTTTCCGACATAGTGGCCGCCGTGCGCCGTGACGGTGAATTGCTCTCCCGTCTTGTCGTCGCGGTCCCAGACTTCGACGCCGGCGCGGCGCAGGTCTTCGATCAGGCGGGCTTCCTGCTGGTGGCCGGTCTCGAAGAGGCGGAGCATCCGGCCGTCGAAAACGGTGGGCTCGTAAGCCCACCTGAACTTCAACCAAAGCGCGCGTTCGCACTCGTGACCGATGACGCCGCCGCTCAGGCGGTTGTTGTGCCGGGGTTGCTGCGCATCCTCGTAGGCTTTGAAGATCGCGGTGACGGTCGGCATTTCGTAGCCGAAGAGCTTCGTGCGCATCGGTCGGAGTCCTTACGCGGCGCGCCGGCGCGCGACCTTCTTGGCCGTCTTCTTGGTGGGCTTCTTCGACGCGGCGCGGCGGGCGGGCGCGGCTTTCTTCGCCGGGCGCTTGCGCATCGGCTTCATCGCTTCCTGCATCTGGTCGATCTTCTTGTCGGCCTTAATTTTCTCAGCCACCACGTCGAAGGTCGTCTGGGCGGCCGCCTTGTCGGCGGCGGCTTTCCTTTCAGCGATGTCCTTCTTCGCCTGCTCTTCGGCCGCAGCGAGACGCGCATCGCGATCGGCCATCGTTTCGATCTTCATCCATGACGGATAGGTGCGCGTTAGAGCGGAGATGTCGCGCATCGGCATGACGATGCCGAAGCCGTCGATGATCCCCGCGCCATTCGCGCGGACGAGAATCGGGTCGACCTCCGTGCCGCGCGCCCCCTGCGCCTTGCTGGTCCCGCAGGTGAGCCGCACGGCGCGGCTCTCCGACAAATTCAGCGCGGCGGCCATGTCGGAGAGAATCTTTTGGTTGATCATGCCGGGCGCGGCGTCGTGGTCGAGGATCGGCACCACACGCCGCCAATCGGGGAAAGTGCCGTCGATCAGAACGTCGGCCGTCTGGACGCCGAGAACGATGTTGGTCGGCTCGCGCGCCGTGCGGAAGAGCGCGGCGCGGCTGTGCTCGTCGTCGAACGGCGTGCCGGCGGCCAACTCGACCAGCGCCATGAGCCGATCCACGACGACGATCTTGTAGTCGCGGGCGAAGAAGCGATCCGACGCGCTGAACTTCTTCTGCTTGGCGAGCATCGCCTTGAAGTGCGGAAGAGCGCGGATGATCGAGCCGCGCTCGTCATCGCCGGCGTAGAAGCCCTTGGGGTCGCGGATACACAGCAGGCGGTGGCCGTCCGTTGCGACCATCAGCACGCCGCCATCAGGCGCTGGCTCGATGTGAACGCCGTTGAGGTAGTAGCGCGTCTCTTCGGTCGAAACGGCGCTGTAGGCGCGCAGGAAGAGGTCTGCGTCGAGGATCGCGCGAACCGGCTTCTCCAGCTTGGCCTTGAAGGCGGCGAGCTTGATCTGCTCCTCGATGGTCGCGGGCTTCTTCGCCTCGGTGTCGGTGGTCTTCGTGCTCATCAGACGGTCCTCTCTTTGGTCGAGGTCACGCCCTTGGGGAGGCGGCCCTTGGCTTTGCGGAAGTCCTTCGCCGCCGCGATGATCGCGTCGTCGATCTTCTCGGGGAGCGCACCGCCGCGCTCTTTGACGATCTCGCGCAGCGCCGCGATGGGGTCTTCGACCTTGAAAAGCTCGCTGGTGCGCTGGGAGAGCGCGCGACCGAACCCGCCGCCGACGACGACGCGCCGGGCGTCGCGCTCGGCGCGCGCGGACTGGCGCGCGGCCGCCTTGAAGTCGCCGAACGCCGCGTCGGCCTCGGCCGACGCCGAGCCGACATCGGTGAATTCGCCGTCCTTGGCGTTCTCGATGGCTTCTTTCTCGCGCGCCTCGGCGGCGCGCGCTTCGGCCTCGGCGGCGGCGGCGCGTTCGGCGGCGGCGCGCGCCTCCGCTTCGCGGCGCTCGCGTTCGGCATTGAGGAAGTCGTTGATGCGGTCCTTGAGAACGCCAAGCAGCTTCTCGACCGGCTCGCGCGCCGATTTGTATTCGCCGTTCACGGCGCGCACCTGCTCGTTGAGCGGGCGCACGCGGGCGTCGCGCTCGCGCTCCATTTCGTCGAGCGCGGCCTTCGTCAGATCGACAACCGCCTTCGCGCTCCGGGCGCTGGGCTCGTCGGCGATCACCGGGTTGTTGGAGAGATAGTCGGCCAGCGCCGCGCGAGCGCGCTCGGCTCCGGCCAGTGCGGCGTTCGGCGGCGGGTTGTTGTGGCCGACGCCGGCCTCGGGCATAGGGATAGCGTTCAACGCGAGGACTCCCTGCGACGTTGGTGATTTCTTCGGGGTGGAGAGGGCGGCCGGCAGCTTTCTCAGGGCGGAGCCGGCCGCCCGGCTACGTCAGGACGCCTTGCGCTCCCACGGCTTGGAGCCGCCGGTCGGGGGCGGACGGTTCGCCGTGGTCTGCGGGCGCGCGGGCGGAGTCTGCTGCTGCGGCGCGGCGGAGACCGACTTGTAGTCGCCGACGCTGTTGCGGTCGGCATACTGCGGGTCTTTGCTCTTCTGCACGCCCACCTTGGCGACGAACGCCTTGAAGCAGAACATGCTCTCGATCCAGTCGGGCGAGACTTCTTCGAGGTCGATTTCCTCGGTGAACTCCTTCGAGATGTCGAGCGCGTCGCAGAGGTTGGCCAGTTGCTCGCGGCCGATCTTCTGCGCCGTCTCGTTGGCGTTCACGACGTTGAAATTCTCGAATACCTTCCGGCCAGCGTGCTCGCCGTCCAGAATCTCGAACTCCGCCTTGAGCATGAAGCCGCCCCGGTCGTTCCAGTGCTGCTCGACCTTGCTCGCCTGCATGGTGTAGCGCCCGTTGGGCACCAATTCACGGGGCGTGCGCTCCGTGGTGTTGGGGTTGAACATGGCCGCCATAGATCATCTCTCCTGCTTGATGGCTGGTCTCTCGGGCAGCGCGGCGCTTACGCCGCGTCGGCCTGCTGACCGTCGTCGGCGGCGGGCTCGTCGCCGAATTTCGGGAAGGATGGCGCGAGCATCTCGAAGCCCTTGCCGCGCGTGTAGATCGCGTCCTTGATGCCGTAGCGGTTCTTGGCGACGAAGGCGGGCTTCGGGTTGGCGTGAAGCCAGACCTGCGAGCCGCCCTTGGCGAGTGCGCGCTCCTTGTTGAAGCCCTGCTCTTCTTTCTCGATGCTGACCTTGTGCTTGAGAAGGAAAATGCCGTCCATGTCGCGCTCGATCATGCCCTTGATCTTGTTGTGCAGATCGAGGTCGTAGCGGTCGTAGGAGACGGACTCGGGATCGTCGAAACGCTCGACCGTCGAATGGCAGATCAGGATGATCGCCATGTTGCGGTCGCGGCGCAGAAGGTTCAGGGCTTCGACAAGCTCCTGCGTCACGCGCTGGGCATAGACGTAGCCCTTGCCGTAGCCGAAATCTTCGATGTTCTGCTTCTGGTTGCCCTTTTCGTCGCCGCGCGCGCACGTCTCCGCGAAGATGAGGCGCTGCATCTCCGTCATGGAGTCCAGCACGACGGTCTTGAAGGGGAGGTTCTGGTCGTAGATGACGCCGATGGCCTCCATGACCTCGCCGTAGCTCTTGAGCAGGCCGAAGGTGTTCAACTCCACGTCGCCCGGCGTGCCGTCCTCGGTTTGCAGGAAGATCGGATCGGGGAATTCCTGCGCGAGCGTCGTCTTGCCGACGCCGGCGGGGCCGTAGAAGAGAAGCCGGGGAGGGTTGGTCGCGCGCACGCGACGCAGGGATTCAAGGGTGATCGCCATGACGGTGGTTCCTGTTGGGGATGGTGCGGCCGCGCGCAGGGGCGCGCGGCCGTGATGGTCAGGCCGCCTTGAGGCTGTTCAACTTGTCGATGCCGGCCTTCGTCAGCTTCCAGCCGACGCCGTGTTCGCTCTTGACCTTCTCGACGAACTTCGTGCCGGCGGAGACCATGCGACCGAACACGGTCGCGTCGCCTCGGGCGACGAGATATTCGGTGCTTCCGCCGATCGGCAGGCGTTTCATGCCTTCGATCTGACGCGCCTCGGTGATGTTGGTGAACCCGCCTTTCGCCATTGTATCCTCACGCTTCTTGGAGAGCGGCCGCAGCCGCAGGTTGCCGAGCGCGCAGGTGCGGCTCGGGATTGGTCCAGCCGAGGCGCGGCAAGTTGCGCATCGACGCCGGCATGTGATTGTCCCAGACGAACCACGCCCAATCGGTCGTGCCGCCCTTCGCCTCGATCTCGCCGGCAGCGAGCTTGTGGCCGGGCGGGCACGACTGACGCGGCGTGATGATCCACACGCGATCCGGGGCGCGCGTCCGATAGAGGCCCTTGGCGCGCGCGCTGCCGTGCAAGAATGTCGTCTGCGAGAAGATGCAGACCTTGCCGACTGACAATTCGAGCGCGCGCCGGATGAACGCTTCGGTGCCCTCGCCGCGATAGAACGGCGGGTTGCAGACGATGTGGTCGGGCAGGATGCGCGGCTCGTCCTTGAGGAAGTCGCTCTGGCCGAGGAACCAGCGCGGCGCGCCCGCGCGGTCGCGAATGTCGGAGCCGTAGGCGTCGATGCCGGCGGCGAGCAACGTGGTGACGATGTTGCCCTGACCGCAGGCGGGATCGAGCACGACGCCGGGCAGCGGCTCGACCTCGATCAACTGCTCCGTGCAGCGCGTCGGCTCGACATACCATTCGTCGGGCGCGCGGTCGTAGGTGCGAGCGTGCTTGCTCACGGCGTCACCGGCGCGAACTTGGTCTTGATCGCGTCGATCTTGCCGGCGATCAGGTTGGCGGTCGTCACCGCAGTCCAGACCTGCGTCGCCAGCGCGCGCATCTCCGTGATGATGGTCTCGCCGCGCGCGGCGGCCGCGTTGATGGTCGTGACGAGACCGGCGTGCTGCCGCTCCAGCGCGACCAACTCGGCGCGCAGCCTGTCGGTATCGGGGCCTTCGTTCAGCGGCCCGAAGTCCGTCTCGCGCCGCTGACGAACGAAGTCGAGCGCAAGGCCGGTTTCCTTCGCGACCTTCTCGTCCGACCAGTCGCCGCGATAGCGCCCCTTCACCGGGTCGAAGTTGTCGGCGAGCGCCATGTAAAGCAACCCGAGCCCGGTCGCCGCCGCAGGCGAGCGGACCATCTGGGCGGGCGGGGCGACGGTCGCGGATTTCGACATGGCTTCCTCGAAGCTGTGGATAGTGACGGGGTGTTGGGGGAGGGCAGGCGCGATGGCGTCGGCGGCGACGTGCTTGGAAGATGTCTTCTGCGCGCGAAAGGTGCCGTTGCACGCCGCGCAGACGTGAGCGCCTGCGTCACGGACGAGCCAGCCGCGCATGGTGAATTTCGCCGCGACATGAACGGCGGCGACACGGCCGCGCCGCGCGGCGAAGAAGTCTTCTTTTCCGCAGGCCGAGCACACGATGACGTGGCCAGAGACAGGAGCGCCGTCGTCAGCCATCTTGCGATGCACGAGGGGGAAGTTGTCTTTCACGCTGCGACTTTCTCGTTGGGGATCGAGACGACGCGCAGGAAGCCCCAGCGCGTCAGAATGTCTTGGGCTTCGTCGCGCGAGCGGGCGACGGCGTAGGCGAAGCCCTTGCTTTCGCACTCGGCGCGGAATTCGCGCTGCGCCTTGGACAGGCCGGAGCCGCGCGCGTCGGTCTTGATTTCCAGAAACCCGGTGCCGAGCGCCGCGTGGCAGCACACGATGTCCGACACGCCCGGCTTCACGCCTGTCGCCTTGAGGATCGAGGCGACCGATTTCGCGCGATAGCCGCCATTGGGGACTGCGAACCAGATCAAGCCGGGCACGGCGGCGACATCGAGCAACCCGCAGATTTCGATCTGAACGCGATCCTCGCGAGAGAGACGAGCCATCACGCGGCCTCGATCTCGGAGGCGCGCACGAGGCGCGGAACATCCTCTGGCCACGCGAGGCTGGCGGGCCAGTTGTCGGAGAACCAGCCCATCACGTCGTCGTATTTGCGCGCCGTGAAGGACGCCTCCTCGCGCTCGATGCGGCCGAAGAAGCCGGAATCACGAGCGGCAAGGTTGCTGACGGTGCTGATCGGAAGCGACTTCGCGTCGGCATAAAGGCGCGCGATGGTCAGCATGTGCAGTCGGAGAGCGTGTTCCATGCGTCGGACTACATCCGACTCAATCCGACTTGTCAATCACCATTTTGGAAAAATCCAATTGCAATTCTTGTGCCCGCTGCTGATGATGTGATCCGACAATGGGTTGCCCCTCAGACGAAGGAGTGTCGGAACATGCAGTCCCCCAAGCGGAATTGGACCATCGAGCAGGAGAAGGGTGTGCGTGATCGGCTCGGCATGATGATGAGCCGTCGCGGCTTCACGGCGGCGTCGCTGGCTCGCGAAGCAGGGCTGGAGCGCGTGTATGTCGATGACTTCATGAGCGGCCGAAAAAAGTCGATGCGCGCCGCTGCGATGGTTGCCCTCGCCAAGGAGCTTAGGGTCGATCCGACATGGCTCTATCATGGCGGCCCGGAGACGACGCCAGCCTTGCCGGTCGAGAAGCCTTTGCTTCTCCCTCCTCCGATTCAGAAGCAAAGCCAGAAGATCGTAAAGGTGCATCCAGCGTCCGACGCGATCTTGGCCTTTGATCGCGTCGATAGGGGCGGAGAATGCGTCATCATGTCCGAGGATGGCTCCCGGCATGTGGCGCGAATCGTCGATCCGGCGCTTGCGGTCGCGGGCGACGTTTACACAAGCGCCTTCGCCTCGGGCAAACCGGCCGCGTGCCGCGTGAAGGTCGTTGTCATGGATGACGGAACCCGCTCGCTTGTGATTCTCGACGCGGAGCCAATGCGCTGATTCGGCCATCGAATGTAGGATTATAAACAGCTATCCACAGGGCGAAAGGCCGCATCTAGGAGAAACGTCCTAGACAGCGGCCTTAATTTTTGGTCAAATCCAAATTGACGCCAGTCGGAAATTGTGATCATCTCCGATCCACAGTCCGACTGACAGTCGGATTTGGAGAGCCCCATGACCACCAAGACCTGCGCCGCCTTCATCCTGCCGATCGCGGAATACGACTTCAAGGCGGGCGTCGCCCGCGTCGAGACCGCTGGCGAGCCCGTCACGCTGCCCCTCACCAACTTCGTCACGTTCTGCTCGGGCGACGCGCCCGGAACGCAGGTGCTCGTGGATGACGCGATCTCCGGCGTCCTGCTGCTCGCGACCGAGGAATGGTCCATCGTCACGCCCGCCGGCCAGACAAAGCCGGTCGTGGTCGAGAGCCGCCGCGTCGCCCACCTGCCGGGTGCGCGCAAGCTCTCGGCGTGATGGCATGAACCGCCGCTACACCTTCAAGCTCTACCCGAACAAGGCACAGGCGATTGCCCTCCAGACGCAGGCCCAGATGTGCGCCTCGCTCTGGAATGCGCTCCTTGAGATGCGGGAGAACTTCTATCGCCGCGCGCGTCAGCGCGGAGATAAGAAGACCTCGCTATCGGCGTTCGATCAGGGCAGGGACATCACCGAGCTTCGCGCTGCGATGCCGGAATGGGCGGCGATTCCGCGCGGCACGCCGGAGCGCGTCGCCGGCGATCTTGATCTGGCCATGAAGGCCTTCTTCAAGCGGCTTAAGCAGCTTCGCTCGGACCCCGTCCTCTATGCGGCGCGCCGGGAACAATTCATGCAAAGGCAGAACCGCAAGCGTGCGAAAAGGATCGCGCGCGGCGATAATCCGGGGTCGATCATCTACCCGACGATCTTGGACCTTGCTGGCTATCCGCGCTTCAAGAGCGTGCGCCATGCGGATGCGATCCCGCTGCGCGAACCCTCGAAGTCGTGCTGGAATTTCGTCGCGAGAGCGACGGAGACCGCGGTTGGGGGACACCACTCCAGCCCGGCGGGACGCGGTTCTTCCGCGTCGAACAGGGCGAAATCCTTCGTTGTTCAGGGGGCTGATTGCAGGGCTCCTGCGGAAGCCTTCGGAAACGAGGGTGGCTACAAACGAGAGACGGCATGGCGCTTCAACATGCGCGGCGTGCCGGGGAAGATCAGAGCGCGCGGGCGGTTCCCGATGGAGCCGCTATCGCTGCGCACGGCCGATTTGCGCTTCTACGACGGAGCGTGGTGGCTTTCGGTTTGCGTCGATCTGCCGGAGGCGCAACCGCGTCTCGGCGATCACGCCTTGAAGGTCGATTTCGACCTCATCGACAAATTCGCGTCTGTCATGGGCGCGGACGGGCAATGCGTGTCCGGCCTGACCGATCCGTTTGCGAACGGGTCGGAAGGGCGAAACATCCTCACTTCCGAGGGCTTTGGCGACTGGTCTCCTGCGGAAGCCCTCGAAATTGGGGGTGCATCGCATGCCCGGCCCGCGCAAGCGCAAGATCACCACCCTGCGGAAGCCCTCGAAATTGGGGGTGCATCGCATGGAACTCTGCGCGTCCTACATGGAGGCGGCCCTGCGGAAATCCTCGAAAATGAGGATCGGCGCAGGGACGTGATAGGTAACGCCGATGCGATCCAGTCCGAACGCGACAGGCGTTTCAAATTTCGCTCGTTCCGCTGGCGGCGCGAGACGGCGCGCATCTCCAAGCTCAAAGCACGCGAGGCGCGTCAGCGTCGCGAAGCATTGCACCGCTGGACGACGGACATCATCAGGCAGGCGCGCGAGATTGAGATCACCGCGCCGCCGATCAAGGAGAACACGCGCAGCGGGCGCGGCAACGCCGACAAGCACGGCGCGGAGGTCAAGACCATCGCGATGTTGAATCGCTCGGTGCTGGAGAAGGCTCCGGCCGCCGCCATCGCGATGCTCGAATACAAGGCGGCGCAATTCGGAATCCCGTGCGCTGTCATCCGCAAGGCAGATCACCAGCTTCGCGTCGGCGGCGAACTGCGCGCCACCGCGATCGAAGGCCGCAAGGCGCGGCGCAACATCAAGAAGGAAGCAGCATGAGCAAGCCCCATATTCCCCAATTCGAGATCAAGACCCCCGATCTCGCGCACGCGCGCGACGCGCTCAAGGACGTTCTGTCGAGCGTGAAGAAGCAGGAGATGGACAACAAGACGGCCAACACCATCGTCTCCGCGGCGAACGGCCTTCGCTCGGCGGTGGCCGCCGATCTTCGCGTGCGCCTCGCCGCGCCGCGTCTGGCGGAACTGGAACAGGCCGCCGCCTGATGCCCCGCACGGCCGCCCGCTGCACGCAAGCCGACCTCGCCCGCGCCCTCCGCGCGGCGTCGCAGGCTGGCGGCGGCTGGGCGGTCGAGCTTCACCCCGATGGCCGGATCAGGCTGGAGAAAGCGCGGCCGCGTCCGGTCAACCACAAATCGGAATCGGATCGGAAGTCGGAGTCAAAGTCTGTCCCTGCTGACGAGGATGTGCTTTGATGTCCGACATGCCGCGCCCCCGCAAGCCGCATCTCCAGAAGCAGACCACGCGCCACGGCCGCGTGGTCTGGTATTTCCGACGCGGCCACGGCAAGCGGATTCGGATGCCGGGTGATTATGGGTCGGAGGAATTCAACGCGGCCTATGAGGCGGCGCTGTCCGGCCAGACGCTGCGCGCGCGCCGGCCCGCCAACTCCGCCTCGCTGACGTGGCTGATCGAGCAATATCGCCAGTCGGCAGACTGGTCGCGGCTCTCGGCGACGACGCACAAGCAGCGCAACGCGATCTTCGACGCGCTGGTGAAGGGGAAGGGCGAGCGCGCCTTTTCGACCATAACCCGCAAGACGATTCAGAACAGCCTCGACGCCCGGCGCGAGACGCCGTTCGCGGCCGCCAACTTCCTCAAGGCAATGCGTGGCTTGTTCCGCTGGGCCTTCAAGGCCGAGCATGTTGAGGCCGATCCGACCGAGGGCCTGTCCGGCGGTGTGCCGCACACGGACGGCTTCCACGACTGGACCGAGGAAGAGATCGCCCGGTTCGAGGACCATTGGGCCGTCGGGACGAAGCAGCGGCTCGCGCTGGCGATCCTGCTCTACACCGGCCTGCGCCGCGGCGACGCGGCGAACCTCGGCCGCCAGCACATGAAACAGGTCGAGGTTGAGGAAGAGGCCGGCGTGAAGCGGATGATCTGGGTCTTCCGCGTCCGGCCGGAGAAGACGCCGAAGGTGCTGGTCGAGATTCCGATCCACGCGGCCTTGCAGACGGTGCTCGACGCGACGCCGCTCGGGAACCTGACATTCATCGCGACCGAGGGCGGCAAGCCCTACAACAAATTCAGCTTCGGGAACTGGTTCCGCGAGCAGTGCGACGCCGCCGGGTGCCCCGGCTCGGCGCACGGGCTGCGGAAGGCCGGCGCGCGTCGGCTGGCGGAGCTTGGCGCGTCGGAGCGCGAGTTGAACGCGATCTTCGGCTGGGCGGACGGCTCGAAAACGTCGTCGATCTACACGAAGAACGCCGATCGGGCGCGCCTCGCGCGCTCGGCGATGCGGAGGATGGCGGGATGAGCGATTTCGAGAAATGGCTGACCGATCGCAACGATTTCATCGAGCGATTCGTGGCCCACATGGTGAAGGTGGCGGGGCGCGCGAATTTCGACGATGGCTTTCCAATCGCCGCCTACGCGAGAGACACCGCCGGCTCTTATTTCGACGATCCCAATCAGCGCAAGGACGGCCCCGAAGAGTGCGCCGAAACGGACATCAGCTATTGGGAATAGAGAACGCCGAGTGAACAGCCTATTCCCTCACCCCTTTTGAGGGTGAGGGAATAAGGCCGAAAATCCCAATGTTTCCAAAGGGGAGTTTTAGAGATGGTGGGCGCGACAGGGATTGAACCTGTGACCCCTCCCGTGTGAAGGGAGTG
>ERZ1645187.2911-NODE-2911-length-14746-cov-5.484446_pt1 | contig 14746 bp, 14 predicted proteins | sample MGYA00575352_ERZ1645187 | MGnify/ENA primary metagenome ERZ1645187 (study PRJEB40837, sample SAMN11349314) | freshwater sediment metagenome | isolation source: river sediment | host: Sediment | place: India: Wazaribad , New Delhi | collected 2017-02-21 ...
AGCCGCGCAGGGCTTCCTTGAAGAACCAGCGCAGCTTGAGGCCCTTGAGCTTGTAGTTCGTCGGCAGCTTGAGCGAGAAGTCGAGCACGCGGTCGTCGAGGAAGGGGAAGCCGACGTCGACACCGGCCAGTCGCGCTGAGCCGACGACCTTGGGCAGGTCGTTTTCGGCGAGCGTGTAGCGCCAGTCGTAGGCGAGCATCTTGTTCACCAGCGAGGCGGTCACGGGGCAGGCGTTCCAGGTTTCACGCTGGTGGCGCGCGGGTTCGTTGCTGTCGATCTGGCCGAGGAAGTCGGCAGTAAAGACGCTGTCGAGGCCCATGCGCATCAGCAGGTTGTAGGTCTGCATGCGATCGGGCATGGGCACGCGCGCCTGGCGCACGTAGCTGGCGCCTTTTTTCAGCAGCGGTACGCGGTCGAACACGGTGCTGTCGGCGAGCGCGGGTTCGAGGATGGCCTTGCGCAGCACTTCGGGAATCCGGTCGTAGATGCCGAAGACACGTTGCTTGGCATAACGTGCGTTGCCGCCGTAGAGTTCGTCGCCGCCGTCGCCGGCGAGCAGGTGGTCGATGCCGTCCTGTTTCGCCCGCAGCGCGCAGTAGTAGGCCGGCACCGCGGACGAGTTGCCGAAGGGTTGGTCGTAGCTGGCGGCCACCTTGGGCATGCCGGCGACGAGGTCGTCGGGCGTGATGTAGTACTCGTGGTGGTTGGTGCCGAAATGGCGCACGGCGATGCGTGCGTATTCCATTTCGTCGTAGCCGGGCACGTCGAAGCCGATCGAATAGGTTTCGGCGGGCTTGCCAGTGATCTGCGTGAGCATGCCCGAGACGGTGGAACTGTCGGTGCCGCCGCTCAGGTAGCAGCCGATCGGTTTGTCGTCAATGCGGCTGGCGACCGATTCACGGACGATGCCGAGGAATTCCTCGCGCAGGGTGGCGAAGGACGCGCCGCGACCTTCCTCGAACTTGGGCTGCCAGTATGGCGCGACGGTCAGCTGCCCGTTTTCGAAGAGTGCATAGTGGCCCGGCGGCAGACGGAAGACGTCCTTGAAAATCGTGCGCGGCGAGGGGATGACGTGGAAATACAGGTAGTCGAAGATCGCCTGCGGATCGAGTTCGGTCGCGCCGAGTTCGTCGGCCCGTGCCGCGACGCGCAGCTTGCCGTCGGCGATGCGATAACAGAGCGTCTGGATGGCGAACTTGTCGATGGCGAGGAAACTGCCGCCGTTCGGCGTGTCGATGGCGACGGCGAAATCGTTGCCGACATGGGCGGGGGCTTGCGTGCCATGGTGCGCATACGCTTGCCGCCACGCGGCGATGTTGCCTTCGCGAGCGGCCAGTGCGGCGAGGTCGCTATCCTTGAAGCGGGGGTTGCCGAGGCAGAGAGGTGTTTGCATCATGCTCTGATGAATACCGAAGTCATTAACCGGGAACGATTATAGGGGGGCATTGTGCGGGCATTGATGCGATGTTATTCTTACCCGGTATTACAAGGAGATTGCAATGGAAACATGCTCGGTCACCAGCAAGGGGCAGGTGACGATTCCCAAGGCGGTCAGGCAGCAATTGGGCATCCGGCAAGGCAGCAAGGTTGAGTTTGCCTTGGTGGGTGACCATATCGAGGTGCGCGTCAAGAGTACGCCGGTGGTGGTGCCGGAAAGCGGTTTCGGCATGCTCAAAAGCCGGCGCAAGGCGGTGCCCGTGGATTTCGATCCGGCTGCTCTGGCCAAACCATGATCGGCATCGACACCAATATCCTCGCCCGCTATTACGTGGCCGATACCGGCGATGCAGAGGCTGTCCGTCAGCGCGAACTGGCGCGCCAGCTGATCGAATCCGGCCAGCCACTCATGGTCTGCAAAACCGTGCTGCTGGAGTTCGAGTGGCTGATGCGGGGCTATTACAACTTTCAGTCAGCGGATGTGATCGCGGTAATGGAGCATCTGTGTGCATTGCCGAATATGACTGTCGAGGATCGGGAGACGGTCGTCCAGGCGCTGTCGCATTGCGCTGCCGGACTTGATTTCGCCGACGCCTTGCATCACGCCAGCTATCGGGTTTGCACCAGCATGGCGTCGTTCGACGATCGCAGGTTCGCGCGCCGGGCAAAACGGATGGGGCTTATGCCCGCGGTTGTCGTTCCGAAATAGTATCGAGCCACCTCAGGCAAGATTCAGCCACGGTGTCGCGCCACTTTGCAGACGAAAACGTGTGGTCGGCATTCGGCAGGTCGAATCGGGTTACGCCGGCTTGTTCCAGCAGGCCGTGCCAGCTGTTCGCACTGGCGGCATATTCGAGGAACTCTTTCGCGGTGTAGTCGTTGCCGCTGAGGATGAGCAGGATCGGTCCGGTGAAGTCTTTCCAGCCGCGCGCCATGCGCTCTTGAAAGCCGAGGTGCGGTTCGGTCTTGGCTGTCGCCTGCCCCAGTTTGTGCAGCAGTTCGGCAAGGGCGCCGACGACGTTCAGCCGGCCGGAGAGCAGCTTTACCCAGAATTCCTTCTGCAGCAGCCGCTGGCCGTAATAGTGCTTGACCTGGGTTTTTGCCAGCGTGGCTGCCGAACGCACCCACGGATTCAGCAGGCAGAGCCCGGCGATGCGCGGGTCGTGTGTTTCGTCGCAGTAGAGCAGGGCAGCGGAAGCCGCGTCGCATAGTCCCCAGAGCGCGATGTGCCGGACGTCGGGACAGGCGGCCTGCAGTGAGTCGATGGCTGCGCCGATGTCGGGCGTGATGGCTTCGAAATTGCGCTGTTCTCCGCTACTGTCGCCCATGCCGCGCACGTCGAAGCGCAGCACCGGGTAGCCGGCGGCGGCCAGCGCTCGCGACAGCAGGACGAATTGGCGGTGGCTGCCGACGCGGGTTTGCGGGCCGCCGACGACGATGACGATGCCGAGATCTTGCGGTTGCTCTGGATGGGCGAGGATGCCGAACAGGTTTTGGTCGGCGCAGGAAAAGCTCAGTGCGGCTTCGGTGATGTTCATGCCTGCAAAGCAGCCAGTGTTACGTCCAGCAATGCTGGCGCTTCCTCGATTTCGGTGGTCTGCCAGAAAGTCGGCGCTGGCAGGACGGCACTTTCGACCGTGAATCCCGCCGCCTGCCACTGTTCGATGCGTTTGAGCGAAGCCGGCGCGAGCGTTGCCTCGGGGCGTGCGGACACTTCGAGCCAGTGCAGATGTCCCGGTTGGACGGGCGGTGCCAGCTCCGTGCTTTCCAGCCCCCTGGCCATGCCGGCGGACAGCGCGTAGCCGGCGATTTCGACGGCCTGGCCGGCGCCGAGCCGCAGCTTCAGGGCTTCCATTACGCCCTTGCTCTCGCCGCCCAGCATTTCGCCGGCGACTTTCAGGCGCAGGAATTGTTGCAGGAACTGTTTCCCGGAAATGACCGGTTGCCAGAACAGGAAATTGGCCGGGATGTCGATCCGCCGGGCCGCTTCCGCCGCCAGCAGGCAGCCGATGCGCAGGCCCCAGAGCCAGAGCGGCGCGGTACAGCGCTGCCTCAGCCAGTCATGTGCGGCATGAACGTCCTGCAGCCAGGTTTCCCAGGTGGCGTCGCCGAAATCGCCGCTGCTGTCGCCGCAACCGTGGAGGTCGATTTGCAGTACCGCATAGCCGTTCTCCGCCAGCAGTCGCGCCTGCAAGGCAGCCATGCGGCGGGCCTTGTTCATTTCCTCGGCGAAGGGGTGAAGGTAGAGCAGAGCCCCTTTGGCGACCCCGCGGGGCTCATGGAAGAGGCAAAATCTTTGTCCGTCGGCGGCCGGCAGGAAGAAGGCTTCGGGCGCCATCGGGGGTAATCGGGTGGGCTCAGCCCGCGAGCTTGGATTCCACGAAGCCGACCAGCGATCCGACCGTGGCGAAGACGCTGCCGTCGATTTCGTCGTCATCGGTCATGAAGCCGAAGCGTTCCTCCATGCCGGTGATCAGTGCGACGACCGCCATCGAGTCGAGTTCCGGAATCGCGCCGAGCAGCGGCGTGTCGGCATTGAAGCTGCTGGTCCGCCCCTTGAGGCTGAGAATCTCGTCGAGCAGGGTGAGGACTTCTTGCTGGGTGTTCAAGGGTGGCTCCGGTGGCTGGCAGAAACGGCGCGGATTATAGGCCATGGGCTATGCGATACTTCTTCCCGTCATAGATGCATCAATTTCCAGCCATGTACGACTCTTTCCTGCTGCCTGATCTCATCACCTTTTCCGCAGAGCGTGACCCGCAAGCGCTTGCCCTCACCTACGGCAAGCAATCACTGGCTTACGGCGCCTTGCAGGCAGCAGTGACGGGGTTCGCCAATGGCTTGATGCACCTCGGGCTGCAACGCGGCGAACGCGTCGGCATCTACCTCGAGAAGCGCTTCGAAATGGTCATCGCGAGCTTCGGCGCGCCGGCGGCGGGTGGTGTCTTCGTTCCACTCAATCCCTTGCTGAAGCCCGAGCAGGTGGGCTACATCCTGCGCGACTGCAACGTGCGCGTGCTGGTCACCTCGCCGGAACGTCTGACGCTGCTGCAAACGGTGCTGGCGGAATGCCACGACCTGCGCCAAGTCGTTGTGGTCGATGCCCGGGCGGATCTGCCTGCTGCCGGCAACCTGGCCTGTCAGCGCTGGGACGACCTGCTGGCCGCGCCGCCGCGGGCTGGCCATCGGGTGATCGATACCGACGTGCTGGCGATCCTCTACACCTCGGGCAGCACCGGCAAGCCGAAGGGCGTGGTGCTCTCCCACCGCAACATGGTGGCGGGCGCGAAGAGCGTGGCGTCCTATCTGGAGAATCGGCCGGGCGACACGCTGCTCGCCGCCTTGCCCCTGTCTTTCGATGCCGGTTTCAGCCAGCTCACCACGGCCTTCCATGCCGGTGCGCGGGTGGTGCTGCTCAACTACCTGCTGCCGCGCGACGTGCTCAAGGCGCTGGAACGCGAGCAGGTCACCGGGCTGACGGCGGTGCCGCCGCTCTACATCCAGTTGTCGCAACTGGAATGGCCGGCCACGATCACGGAACACTTGCGCTATTTCGCCAACACCGGCGGACGGATGCCGCGTGAAACGCTGGAAGCACTGCGTACCCGTTTGCCGAAGACCAGGCCTTTCCTGATGTACGGACTGACCGAAGCCTTCCGCTCGACCTATCTGCCGCCGGCCGAGGTTGATCGCCGTCCCGATTCGATCGGCAAGGCGATCCCCAATGCGGAGATCCTCGTGCTGCGCGAGGACGGCACGCCCTGCGCGCCGAACGAACCGGGCGAACTTGTCCATCGCGGCGTGCTGGTCGGCATGGGCTACTGGAACGATCCGGAAAAGACGGCGGAGCGCTATAAACCCCTGCCGGGACGCGAGGCCGGGCTGGTGATTCCCGAGCTCGCGGTGTTCTCGGGCGACACGGTGCGCAGGGACGAGGAGGGCTTCCTCTATTTCGTCGGCCGGCGCGACGAGATGATGAAGACCTCGGGTTATCGCGTCAGCCCGACCGAAGTCGAGGAAATTCTCTATGGGACGAAGCTGGTCGGCGAGTGTGTCGCCTTTGGTGTCGAGCATGCGACGCTCGGTCAGGCCATCCAGGTGATCGCGACCCCGCCCGCTGGCGGCACGCTGGATGTCGATGCGCTGCTCGCCGAGTGCCGTGCCCGCATGCCGGCCTACATGGTGCCGGCCGGCATCGAAGCGCGCCCGGGGCCGCTGCCGCGCAACCCGAACGGCAAGATCGACCGCAAGACCCTCAGTACGGAATGGATCGAGAGCCATGGCCACTGAGAAGAGGCCGCCCGCGCATGCGCCGCTGAGCCAGTTTCCCGCTGCGGGTAACGAACTGGTCATCGGCGGCGGGACACTGACGCAACTGGCGGCGCAGGTCGGCAGTACGCCTTTCTATGCCTATGACCGCGGGCTGCTGGCGCGGCGCGTGGCTGAATTGCGGGCAGCGCTGCCGAAGCGGGTCAAGCTGCACTATGCGATGAAGGCGAACCCGCTGCCGGCACTGGTGGCCCACATGGCGGGACTGGTGGATGGCATCGACGTGGCCTCGGGCGGCGAACTGAAGGTGGCGCTGGCCTCCGGTGCAGATCCGCGCGAGATCAGCTTCGCCGGGCCGGGCAAGCGCGAGGGCGAATTGCATCAAGCTGTCGCGGCGGGCATCCTCGTCAATGTCGAATCCTTCCGCGAGATCGGTCTGCTGTCTGCCATTTCACGGGAACTCGGGCTGCCGGCGCGTGTAGCAGTGCGGGTGAATCCGGATTTTGAACTGAAATCCTCCGGTATGAAGATGGGCGGCGGGCCGAAGCAGTTCGGCATCGATGCCGAGCAGGTGCCGCAGGCGCTGGCAGAAATCGGCAGGAAGGGTCTGGCGTTCGAGGGCTTCCATCTGTTCGCCGGTTCGCAGAACCTGAAGTCCGAGGCGATTGTCGAGGCGCAGTGCAAGTCCTACGAACTCGCGCTGCGGCTGGCGCAGGACGCACCTGCGCCGGTGCGCTTCCTCAATCTCGGCGGCGGCTTCGGCATTCCGTATTTTCCGGGTGAGCAGCGGCTCGACCTCGCGCCGATCGGCGCGAACCTCGCGGCGCTGGTCGAACGCGCGAAGGATGAATTGCCGCAAGCTGATCTGGTGATCGAACTGGGTCGTTACCTCGTTGGCGAGGCGGGCATCTACGTGACGCGCATCCTCGACCGCAAGGTTTCGCGTGGGCAGGTCTTCCTCGTCGTCGATGGCGGGCTGAACCACCACCTCTCGGCCTCGGGCAATTTCGGTCAGGTGATCCGCAAGAACTATCCGGTGGCCATCGGGAACCGCATGGATGCGACGGAAAGGGAAATCGCCTCGGTCGTCGGCCCGTTGTGCACGCCGCTCGACCTGCTCGCCGATCGCATGGAACTGGCCAAGGCCGAGCAGGGCGATCTGGTGGTGATCTTCCAGTCCGGCGCCTATGGCGCGAGCGCGAGCCCGCAGGCCTTCCTCGGCCATCCCCCGGTGATCGAAATTCTCGTCTAGGGTTGCAACGTCTGACGGGCGCCGGGCAGGGTCGGCGTGGTGGTCAGCATGCGTGTCGCGGCGGGATGCACATATTCGCGCTCCGGCGTCAGCACGATGCCGTTGGCTGCGTCTGGAACACGATAGCTGCGATGCAGCGGGCTGTCGCGAACGATCCGGTAGTCATGCTGGTCAGCGAGAACGAAGGTTTCCGCGCCGACGTTCGGGTTGTTGACGAACTCGCCGTCGATGCCGCCGCTGTTGAGCGGCCGTTTGCCGAGCAGCAGGTTGTTCCACGCCTTGACGGTCTGAAAGCCGGGCTTGGCGGCGAGGAAGAAGCCTGACTGCGGCAGGTTGTCGATCAGCGTGTTGTTGATGAGATAGAGCGCGTTGGCCGGATGCTTGTAGCCCTCCGCGCCGAACGAGACGATATTCGGGTTTTCCGTGGTCTTGCTCTGCTCGATGATGTTGCCGATGACATAGGCGAGGCCGCCGCTGGGGAATTCCAGCTCGTAGCTGGCGCGGCCGCCGGTTTCGTCGGTCAGGCGGTTGTAGAGGATGTGGTTCTCGGCGGCGCGGCTTTTCAGCAGATGTCCCGCCCTGGCATGGTGGAAGTAGCTGCCGGTCACGCGCAGCTTGCGAATCGCCCCGACATAGAGATTGTGGCTGTAGCCGTCGCCGGCACCGTTGTGGCCGAATTCGCTGTTCTCGATGTCGAGGTCAAGATTGCCGCCCCCGCTGAGAACGCCATTCTCGTTGTCGATGAAACGGCAGTTGCGGACGAGGAGGTGACCTTTCTCGAAGCGGATGCCGGCGCCGTTCTTGTCGGGGACGCGGGCGTCGGTGAATTCGATGTTTTCGATGGTGATGCGGCCGCCGCGCACGACCCAGATCGCCTTGCCTTCCGTACTGGCCCCGGCGGCTTTGAGGCGCGGCCGTCCGCCCGCTCCGCGGATGGTGAGATTGTCCTGTTTCCAGATCGCGATGGCGAGTTCTCCTGCATAGTCGCCCGCCTCGATCTCGACCGTGTCGCCATCCTTGGCCAGCGCGGCGGCCGTGGAGAGCGAGCGGATGCCATGGCTCGGCCCGACCTTGATCACGTTGCCGGACGTCGTTTGCTGCGGGCTTTCGGTAACTTGCGCCGGTACGGTAACGAGTTTTCCGCTGGCATCACGGCGGATTTCGCCGAGATAGGATGAAGCTCCGGGAACATCGGCTGCGCACGGGGCGGCAACCACGATCGCCAGCAGCATTGGCGACCAAAAGCGCAGATTCATAGCGTCCATGATTGCCGCCCTTCCGTCGTGGAGTTGATGGACATCGTTGGAAGAATATCAGAACGGGATGCGGGATAATGCAAGCAACATCGGTATTCACATGGAAACCCTGCCTGCAAGCTTTCTGCTGAAGAAGTTCGTCTCCGCGGTGCTGCTGCCTCCGGCGGTGTTCCTGTTGTGCATCGCGATCGGGCTGCTGGTCATGCGCCGGCGACCCCGGTTGGGCAGGGTGCTGGCGTGGGGCGGTCTGGCGTGCATCTGGCTGATGAGTACACCGGCCACCGTAAACCTGATCACCCAGCCGCTCGAAAATTTTCCCGTGCTGCAGGCTGAAGATCTTCGCCGTGGTGAGGCAATCGTGATCCTCGGCGCGGGTGCGCATCGCCACATGCCCGAATACTACGGACCGACGCCGAACCGGCTGGCGCTGGAGCGTTTGCGCTATGGCGCGCGGCTGGCGCGCTTCAGCGATTTGCCCGTCCTGCTGAGCGGGGAGGCACAGCCGATGGCGGAAACGCTGCGGGCGGATTTCGGCGTCGAGCCCCGCTGGCTCGAAGGCGATTCGCTCGATACGGAAGGCAACGCGCGCAACTCGGCCGAGATTCTGCGCCGGGCGGGCATCCGCACCGTGGTGCTGGTGACGCATGCCGTGCATATGAGGCGGTCGGTCGCCGAGTTCGGGGCACAGGGGATCGAGACGATCCCGGCGCCGCTGGGCTTCCTCAGTGGTTTCGAAGGCAGCGATCCCGAACCGGCCTTCCTCGACTACCTGCCTGGCCCGACCACAGCCTATTCCGCCTGGTATGCCGTTCACGAGTGGGTCGGGCTGGCGGTTTTCAAGTTGCGGCGGGCGTTCCGGTAGGCGGAATTCCGGTCTTCGTGCCGTCCCGCCAGCGCCGACTTTTCCATGTGTCATGGAAGGGCGACAGGTTTGATCATAAAAAACGGGACAATAATACCGTTGTATTTTCTATTACTTTTTGGCTAGCGTTTGGTATTGTGGGGTTATTCGCTGGATACTGGCGGAGGATGATATGCACAAAACCATGCTCAAACAGGGGAATGCGGCACTGATTGCTGGCTTACTCGTTGTGCTGGCGGCGGCCGGTTTGTTCAGGCTGCTGTGGTTGTATATTCATGCGCCGATTTTCTGGGTCGTTGTGGCGGCTTGGCTTGTGTTGCCCTTGATGCCATTTGCCATCCGCATGTTTTCCATGTATCTGTCGCCCCGGAAGCGCGAGGCAGACGGGATATGCTAAATTTTGCGCATGAGCGCATTCATTCCCGTCATCCTGTCCGGTGGCGCCGGCACCCGTCTTTGGCCGGTTTCCCGCGAGGCACTGCCCAAGCCCTTCATCAAGCTGCCTGACGGCGAAAGCCTGCTGCAGAAGACCCTCAAGCGGGCGGTTGCCCTGAATGGAGTGAGCGAGGTCGTCACGGTCACCAACCGTGACCATTATTTCCTGACGCGCGACGAGTACGAGCAGACCCCCGATCTGCCGCCCTTGGGCTACCTGCTCGAACCCTTTGGCCGGAATACGGCGCCCGCGATCGCCGCGGTCACACGCCATGTCGCCGACAAGCATGGCGCCGACGCTGTGCTGCTTGTCCTTCCTGCCGACCATCTGATCAACGACCTGGCCGGTTTCTCCGCTGCGGTCGACAAGGCGCGAATCCTCGCTGTCGATGGCTGGCTGGTCACCTTCGGCATCCAGCCCACCGCGCCGGAAACGGGGTTTGGCTATATCGAGGCCGGTGCGCCTGTCGGTAACGGATTCCGCGTGGCCCGCTTCGTCGAAAAGCCGTCACGTAACCGCGCGGCCGAGTATCTGGCCGCGGGCAATTTCACCTGGAATTCCGGGATGTTCTGCTTTAGCGCCGGTACGATGCTGGAGGCATTGCGCACCAACGATCCGGTATTGCTGGAGACGGTTGATGCCACGCTGGCGGCGACTGATTTCGCCAGGCAGCCGCCCGTGCTGGCGGCCGATTCGTTCAGGCAGGTGCCGGATATCTCGATCGATTACGCGGTGATGGAAAAGGCGGAGAAAGTCGCCGTCGTGCCGGCGAACTTCGACTGGAGCGACATCGGATCCTGGAACGCCCTGGCAGCGCTCACGCAGGCCGATGCGAGCGGCAACCGCGTCGCCGGCGCGGCGGTGCTGGTCGATGCCGCCAATTGCTACGTGCAGGGCGAGGATCGCGTCGTCGCCGCCGTCGGTGTCAATAACCTGCTGATCGTCGATACCGCCGATGCGCTGCTCGTGGCCGATCGTGAACGGGCGCAGGACGTCAAGGCCGTGGTGCAGCAACTGAAACTGACAGCGCACGACAGTGTGCGCCATCACCGTACCGTGCATCGGCCCTGGGGCAGCTACACGGTGCTCGAAGAGGGCGAACGCTTCAAGCTCAAGCGCATCGTCGTCAAGCCGGGTGCCAGCCTCTCGCTGCAGATGCACCACCATCGCAGCGAGCACTGGGTGGTCATCGCCGGCATGGCGCGCGTGGTGAATGGTGAGCGCGAGATTTTCGTGCGCACCGACGAGTCCACCTACATTCCCGCCGGCACGGCACACCGTCTTGCCAATCCCGGCAAGATCGACTGCGTGATGATCGAGGTCCAGACCGGCGACTATGTCGGCGAAGACGACATCGTGCGCCTCGAGGACAACTACGGCCGCTGCTGAGGATTTAGCCGCCGGAACCCGGCCCGGATTGCGCCGATCGCCAGCCGCAATAGCTTCGGCAGCAGCCAGAGCAAAATCAGCACGAACAGCGCCAGCGCGGTCAGCAGCAGGAGCGGGTGCGTCAATGCGAGTGCCACTATGCCGAAGGCGGCACCATCCTCGGTAAAAGATGCCAGCCAGTTGCTGACCGGTTCGGGCGAGACGTTGATCGCTGCCCGGCTGCCTGCCTTGGCGACATGCGTGCCGCCGGCGATCACGCCACCCAGCAGGGCTGCGGCGATCATCAGACCCTGGCTGCCATCCGCCATCGCCAGTGCCGCGAGGATCGCGCCGCCGGGCACACGCACGAAAGTGTTGAGCGCATCCCAGGCGCTATCGACGTAGGGAATCTTGTCGGCGAAGAATTCGAGGAAGAACAGCAGCCCGGAGACGGCCATGACCGCCGGATGGGAAAGAATGTCGAGGCTGCCCGGAAGGGTGATCCAGCCGAAATGGCCGGCCAGCCCGATGAAGAACACCACGCCATAGACGCGTAAACCGGCAGCCCAGGCAAGTCCGGCGGCGAGGGCGAGGGGTTCGAGCAGTTCGGGGGGCATTGCAGGTCAGTCCTCCATCGCAGCGGAACGGGGTGGGACTGGCGGAGAGGGCGGGATTCGAACCCGCGTTAGGGTATTACCCTAAACACGCTTTCCAGGCGTGCGACTTAAACCACTCATCCACCTCTCCGCGATGGGTTTGCAGCAGGGCGCGGATTCTAGCAGAGAGTCAGCCTTCGCTGTGCCGCAGCGAGAGGTCGATGGCATGCACGTCCTTGGTCAGCGTGCCGATCGAGATGCGGTCGACGCCGGTTTCCGCAATGGCGCGCACGGTCTCGAGCCGCACGCCGCCCGAGGCTTCGAGCGCGGCGCGTCCGGCTGTCAGGCCCACGGCTTGCCTCATCTGGTGCAGGTCCATGTTGTCAAGCAGGATCAGCTTGGCGCCGGCGTCGAGGGCCTCGGCGAGTTGCTCAAGCGTCTCGACCTCGACCTGGATGAAGACGCCGGCCGGCGCCAGTTGGCGTGCCTGCGTAAGTGCGGCGGTGACGCTGCCGGCCGCGATGATGTGGTTTTCCTTGATGAGGATGCCGTCGTAGAGGCCGATGCGGTGGTTGGTACCGCCGCCGCAGGTGACAGCGTATTTCTGCGCGCGCCGCAGGCCGGGCAGCGTCTTGCGGGTGTCGACGATCTGCGCACGCGTGCCGGCGACAGTGTCGACATAGCGACGCGTCTGGGTCGCCGTTCCTGACAGCAGTTGCAGGAAATTGAGTGCGCTGCGCTCGCCGGTCAGCAAGGCGCGGGTCGCGGCGACGATTTCGCAGATGACCTGACTGGCTTCGATGTGCTCGCCATCCCGTGCCAGCCATTTGATGCGTGCCGCCGGGTCGAGATGCCGGATGCAGGCGTCGAACCATGCGGTGCCGCAGAGCACGGCATCCTCGCGACTCGTGACGATGCCGGTCGCAGCACGCCCGGTCGGGGCGAGCAGGGCGGTCAGGTCGCCGCTGCCGATATCCTCTGCCAATGCGGCTTGCACGTTGCATTCGACTGCGGCGACGAGATCGGGTGGAAAGGTCATTTTGCTGTCCAGTCGTTCAGGATGCGCCGCGCGGGGTCGATCAACTCGCCGGCGGTCAGCCCGATGGGGCCATGCCCCATGGCTGCGCAGGCATCGGCGGCGGCGCCATGCAGATGCACGGCGGCGAGAATCGCTTCGAGCGGCGTCCAGTGCTGGGCGAGCAGCGCGGCGAGAATGCCGCTCAGCACGTCGCCCGTGCCGGCGCTGGCGAGGCCGGGATTGCCGGTCGTGTTGATGAACCAGCGGCCGCCGGGTGTGGCGGCGATCGTGCCGCAGCCTTTCAGCGCGACATGGGCGTTGAGGCGCCGGGCCAGTTGCAGCGCGGCGGCAAGACGATCGGCTTGAATCGCCTCGGTCGTGCTGCCCAACAGCCGCGCCGCTTCGGCGGGATGAGGCGTGATGAAAGTCGGCGCTGGCGAGACGGCACATTTGCGCTGCAACAGTGGCGATTGCGCCAGCAGGTTGAGGCCGTCGGCATCGATGACACGCGGAATGGTGCTGGCGAGCGCCTGGGCGAGCAGTTCGCCCGCTGGCATCGACTGGCCGAGGCCCGGGCCGATTGCGAGCACGCTGGCGAGCTGCAATGCCTCTTCAGGTGAGCGCAGCATGAGCTCGGGCTGGGCTGGGTCAACCGGGAGCGCTTCGAGCATGCCGAGATAGACGCGACCGGCACCGAGGCGCAGTGCAGCGCGGCCGGCGAGCAGCGCCGCGCCGGCCATGCCGGGGGCGCCACCGAGGATGGCGACGCTGCCGAAGCTGCCCTTGTGGCTGTTGCGGGTGCGGGGTTTCAGGCAGGCGTGGAACAACTCCGGTGTAACAACGGTGCCGTGATCATCGCCGACAGCCAGTCCAAGATCGCAGACCTCGATGGCGCCGCACAGGTCCGGACCGTCGCCGGTCAGCAGGCCCGGCTTCAGGGAAATGAAGGTGACGGTGCGTGTGGCCCGGATCGCCGGGCCGGTGATCTGGCCGGTCAGCGCATTGAGGCCGCTCGGCGCATCGAGCGCGAGAATCGGACAGTCGCTGGCGTTGGCACGTTCGATCCAGTTCGCGTATTTGCCTTCGATGGCACGTGTCAGGCCGATACCGAACAGCCCGTCGATGATCAGGGCGAACTTGCCGGCTGGATAGTCTGTCGCGCAAGCGCCGCCGTCAGCCAGCCAGTCGGCATGTGCGCGGCGCGCATCTGGAGGCAGCTTGCCCGGGTCGCCTGCAAACAGCACAACCGGGTCATGGCCTGCCTGCTTCAGCAGCCGCGCGACGACGAAGGCATCCCCGCCGTTGTTGCCCGGGCCGGCAAGGATCAACGCACGGCCGGTCAGCATGTCCGTCGCTATGCGGGCAGCGCAGGAACCAGCACGCTCCATCAGGGATGGCGTGACATTGGCGAATTCCGCTTCGAGCGCACGCAGCGCCGAGGCCTGCAGGATGGCGGTGTTCATGGCGGTGATTGTAGGTGATAGAGTGTTCGCCTGCTGTGAGGAATCGAACATGAACCTGACTTTTCTGCCCGAACTCGCCACGCGCATCGCCACGCTGCGCCGTGACCTGCATGCCCATCCGGAACTCGCCTTCGAGGAAACGCGCACGGCCTCGGTCGTCGCTGCGCATCTGAAAAAACTCGGACTCGATGTCTTCGAGGGCATCGCGAAAACCGGCGTGGTCGCACGCCTGAAACTGGGTGACAGTCCGCGCGCCATCGGCCTGCGCGCCGACATGGATGCCTTGCCCCTGCCCGAACTCAATGGCTTCCCGCACCGTTCCCGCCATGAAGGCCGCATGCATGCTTGCGGACATGACGGCCATACGGCGATGCTGCTCGGCGCGGCCGAAGCGCTCTCCTTGTTGCGAGACACGAATAATTTCGATGGCACGGTCTATTTCATCTTCCAGCCCGCCGAGGAGCACGAAGGCGGTGGACGCGTGATGGTCGAGGAGGGGCTGTTCGAACGCTTTCCGATGCAGATGGTGTTCGGTTTGCACAACTGGCCGGGATTGCCGGCGGGCAGCATCGCGGTGACCGAAGGCCCGGTGATGGCCGGTGCCGACCGTTTCGAGATCGCCATCAACGCCCGCGGTGCGCATGCCGCCATGCCGCATCAGGGCACCGACGCGATCCTCGCCGGGGCGGATCTGGTGCAGGCTTTCCAGTCGCTGGTGAGTCGCGCGACCGATCCGCTCGACTCGGCCGTGGTCAGCGTCACCCGCTTCCATGCCGGCCATGCCGACAACA
>ERZ1645187.2912-NODE-2912-length-14743-cov-4.431032_pt1 | contig 14743 bp, 11 predicted proteins | sample MGYA00575352_ERZ1645187 | MGnify/ENA primary metagenome ERZ1645187 (study PRJEB40837, sample SAMN11349314) | freshwater sediment metagenome | isolation source: river sediment | host: Sediment | place: India: Wazaribad , New Delhi | collected 2017-02-21 ...
ACCTTCAGTGGGAGCGGCCTCCCGGCCGCGATTCCAGAACTTACTTGTCCTTCTTGCCGAACAGGCTGCCGATCTTGTGGAACAGCCCGCTCGGCGTATCCGAAGGTTTGCCGCCGGCCGGAGGAATGGGCGCGGTCACGGCCGCCTGCTGCCCGGTCACTGCCTTCTGCTGGCCGGTCGCGGGCTTCGGGAACTCCCCGGTAATGGCCTTGAAACTGCCGGTGATGCGATTGCCCTGCTGGGCCTTCTTCAACCGCTCTTCCTCGGCACGCTGAGCTTCGGCGATCTTCTGCTCCCACTCGCGGCGGGTCTGCTCCTGTTGCAGCTTCGCGCGCCAAGCCTCGCGGTTCTCGTCGGAGATCGTCTCGCGCAGGATGTAGTTCTGCTGCAACGCGATGTACTTGCCGATGGAATCGAGCAACTCGTCGTTGAGGTCGGCGATGCGTATGGCCTGCTTTCGGGTGGCGAAGGCATCGAAGTTGGTGAACTCCATGCGCAACAGGTCGCTGTTCATCTCGGCGACGAAGGTCGCCACCATGTTGACCTTGCCGGCCGCCTGGAACCAGGCCTTCGTGTACTCGCCCTTCTCGTTCTTTTCGGCCTTCTGCATCGCCTCGAAGCCGTAGCGCCGGAACAGTTCGACCATGGCGTCGATGCGCGAGGCGCCCTCGATCATCAGTTGCGGCGACTGCGATGTGTCGACCACGCCGGTGACCGTGAGCGTGTAGGTGCGACCGTACATCGGCATCTGCGCCTGAACGTTCATGTCATTGCTGCAACGGGTGACAACCTCGCCATAGCCGCTGATGGCGTAACGCCCGACGCGCGGCGCCTGCAGGAAATTGAGCGTCTTCGACAGGCGCGTCAGGTAGTCGAACAGGTTCTCCATCACCGGCAAGGTGGTGTTCTTGAAGAACTCGCGCCTCTGCTTCTGCAATTCCTCCTTGCTGTCGCGCTCCTTCTGCGCCTGCTGTTCGAGATCGTCAAGTAGCCCCATGGCGAGCCGGTTCCTGTATGGGTGATGTGTTAGCCGAGCGGATTGTACGCGCCGGCAGGCTGGCGCCAAGCATTCGGTTGCCGCCCGCGCTCCTGCCGCCGCCAACGGGCGTGTGAACCTTGGTCACCCCGGGAAGTGCGTCGCACTTGCCAAATCGGGGATTTTCCGGATGATCGCGCCTTTACCGGGGAAACACCATGGCCATTGATCTGAAAAAGCTTTCGCAAACCCAACTCAACGACCTGATCCAGCGCGCGGAACGCCGAAAGGAGGAAATCGCGGTGGAAAGCGTGCAGAAGATCCGCGATCGAATCCTGAAAATCCTCGCCGACGAGGGCGTTACCTTCGAACAGGTCTTTGGCGGCAAGCGCGCGCGCGGCAAGACCAAAGGCTCGAAGGTCAAGCCGAAGTACCGCAATCCGGCGGACCCGAGCCAGACCTGGGCCGGCCGCGGCAAGCGTCCGCGCTGGTTTGCCGATGCGCTGGCCGCGGGCAAGAAGGAAAAGGACCTGCTGATCGGCTGAACTTCTCGGCAGTTTGCGCACAACGGGCCGGCATGACCGGCCCGTTGTGTTTTCGGGTCCGTCAGATCGACCGGCGTGGCGGCACCAGCAAATTGCCGAACAGCAAACCCGCAACCAAGGCGATCAGGATCGCCAGCAGCGAAAACGCGGTATCGAGGCTGAGATAGACATCGCGCTCGAATGCGAAGAAAAGGCTGCGAAAACCCACCGAACCCGGCACCAGCAGAATGATGCCCGGAACACGCACCAATGCACCGGGACGCGAGCGCCAGCGCGCATAGACATTGGCCGCGCTGCCCACCGCGATACCGCCGAGGAATACGCCGAACTCGGGGCCAGCCCAGGCACTGGCGCATTTCGTCGCCAGATAGCCGAGCCATGCGGAAGCCATGACCAACGGATAATCGCGCTTCGACGCTTGGAACAACACGGCGAACGAATAGCTCGCCGCCACCAGCGCTACCCATTCCGCCCATTCCGGCACCGGCAATCCCTGTGCGGGCAGCGCGACGAGGCCGAATGCGCGCGCCAATTGCACCGCCGCGATGGTGCCGAGCGACAACTTCAACAGCGTCGCCGCCGCACCCATCAGTCGAACCGTGCCGGCGACCAGATGCTGGGTCGAGAGTTCGGTCACGGCGGTCGTCAATGTCAGCCCCGGCATCAGCACGATGATCGAGGCGATCAGGACCGAACGCACGTTCAGCGGCACCAACGACGACGCGATCAGCGACGCGAAAAACATGGCGAGGAACGCCGCAACGGCCTCGAACGAGGGCGCGAAATTCGACCGACGATCGGCCACCAGGGCCAGCAGGCCGATCAGCAGGCCGATGCTGCCCGCCGCGAGCACATCCGCCGAACTGCCCTTGAGCAAGGCGGCGACGGTGGCGCCGGCGATGCCGAAGCTGAGCACCTGCAAGCCCACGCCCTTCACCGACAAGCCGGTGCGCAGCGCGCGCAGTTCCGCCAATCCCTCGGTGATGCCGATCTGCTGCGCGAGCACGCGCTCGGCAATGGCATCGACTTCGCACAGGCGGCGCAGATTCACGTCGCCCGGATTCACGCGCATCACCATCGTCCTGCGCGGCAAGGCCAGTTCGCCGTCGTCCGGATCGACGAAGGACAGCGTGATCGACGTCGGCGTTGACAGGCTGGTCGGCAGCAGGCCGAGGCGCGCACTCACGCCGTCGATGGCGCGCTCCAGACGCGGCGCCGACGTGCCGTACTGATGCAGCCGTCGCGCCAGTTCCGCCACGAAGCGGACGCGCGCGTCGAACTCGTCGGGACTCATGTCGCGACCGAGGTCCGCAACAGGCCCCGCGCGACCAGATCGGCGAGAAAGCGATCGAGGTCCGCACCGGCCCGATCCGCTTCGACGCGATGCGTCGCGACCACGTCGGCCAGCAGCTCGTCACGGCGGGCACCGTTCCGGCATGCGCGAAGAATCAGGCTGGCGACCGGATTGGCGGCGAAGTAGCGACCGAGTGCCTCGTCGAGCAGGACCGCCTCGTCCAGGTCGAACTGGGCCAGCACATGCGGCGCGAGCAGGTAAGTGGTGTGGCGATTCATCGGCGCGACTGTCCCTGAAGCCGATGCCCGCCGCAAGTCACCACGCCGACAATCTGGCCAGCGCGGCCGCAACCTGCCCGGGAATCGCCGCTTCCGCACACTCCGGCCACGACATGCGCAGCGCCGGAACGCCGCGCGTGAATGCGGTGACGGCATCGAGATGCCAGCGCAGCAGCGCACGCGGAAACAGGCGCGCCGCCACCGAGTGCCGGATCAGCCGCAAACGCGTCTCGGCCGCAGACAATGGCTGCACACCCAAGGCGGCGGTACCGCGCTCGACGAACACGATTTGATCGATGCCGATGGCGCGATCGGCGCCCGACAGCGGCTGTGCCCACTTCAGTTGCGGAAAGCGCGGCAGCAACTGCGGCGTCGGCGCGATCCGGCAGGGCGCGATGTCGTCCACCAGCGTTTCCGCACCGCAAGCCGCCGCCAGGCGCGCAATGCTGGACTTGCCGCTGCCGGAAACACCGCAGAACAGGATCGTGCGTCCGCCATGGGCAATCGCCGAAGCATGCAATGCGAGCACGCCGTCCATCGCCAGCAGCAGCAGCAGTCCGGGTCCGAGCATCACTTCCGGACGTGCGGCGGACGGCACATCGGCATCGACGACAACCACGCGCCGATCGGCATCGACCTCCAGACCGCCCAGACCGGAGAACACCAGTCGTCGCCGTCGCCCCGACGATCGGACATCGACACGCCGCAATTCGCCGACGAGAAAGCCTTGCGTCGTCAGCTCGTCCTGCCAACTCGTCGGCGCATCCGCTGCCGCGACGACGGCCGATTCATCAGCCCGCCCGAATCCGTCAATCGCTTCGCTGCAAAACACGCGCACACCGGCGATACGGGTGGCGTAACACGCTTCGATTTGCCCGGCGACGGCAAGGACGAGGTCAGTCCGTGCGCACACCCCATCCCCCAACCCGATGGATATCAGGTGCGCTGCCCCTGTCCCGGACGGTTCATTGCCCGATGCGTACCCGAACCGCCCGAATCGCCGGTTCCCGGTGATGCGCCGAGCGTCAGGTCACGCACATCGCCCAGATCGCGCAACTCGGGAGCGACATAGCTCGCACGCGCATCGGTATCCGCAGGTTCAACGATGTGTTCGACATGACCGGGCATGGCACTACCTGTTTTCGGAAGAAAGCTGGCGGGATGCTAACACGGCCGGCCCTGCTGCCCAATGCGCCCGCCACCACAGCTCGAACGAGATCGCCAGCCAGATCGGCAGCAATTGCGCGTCCGATTCGGGGCTTGCGAGTGCCCGCATCAACGCATCGCGATCGATGTAGCGCGGCCATCGCGCATCGGCATCCAGCAGCAGGCGTTCGACCTCGGCGCGATGACGATCGAGCACACCCCACTGGAACAGCGGCGTCAGGCTGCCGAGCTTGGGGCGCAGGCGAACCGACTCCGGCACGCGCCCGGACAACACCTGCCGACTCAACCATTTCGGCCCGCGCGCCGAATCCGAATAGTGCGCAGGCAGACCGAGAACGAACGCCAGCAGCGCCGGGTCGCGATACGGAAAACGCAGTTCCAGACCATGCGCGTTCGCGTAGCGGCGCGCCAGTTCGGCGTCCTGCGCGCTGGCGCGTCCGAAGGCTTCCTCGACCCGCCGCGGCCAGCCGCGCCGTTCGGCGGTGTCCGGCAAGCGGTCCCTTGCGGTATCCGTCAACCAGTCCGGCACCCATGTGCGACTCGGGCGCAGCCACGACAGCAGGCCGCGCACGCCCGGGTCATGCCGCAGCGCGAACCGCTGACGGGCCGTCTGGACAACCAACTCGGCGACGAAGGCAAGCATGCCGCGTTCGCGCACGAACGAGGCCGGCCAGTCGCGGCCATCGGCATAGATGTGATCGCCGAAATTGCCCGACAGCAGCACCGTGGCGCCTTCGGCACGTGCCGCGGCGAACAGCGCCTGATTGAGGCGACGATACGGATTCGCCAGCGGTGCCTCGTCTTCCATCGGCCAGCTCGGCAGATCGGAGAGCGGTTCGTGGCTTCCGTCCGGCGCGCGCACATGACGCAACCGCAGTTGCGCAGCCGTCGCGGCGGCCAAGGCCGATTCGTCGCAATCGGGCAGATGCGGCACCGCCCAGCTCACCGCCAGCGAACGCGCCGGATCGAGACAGGAGGCGAGCAAGGTGGAGTCGATGCCGCCGCTCAGCATCAGCGCCGATGTCGCGGCGTCGGCACCGGCACGGGCCACTGCCTGCGCAACCGTATCGCGCCAGGCGTCTGCCGCCGCGTCGTCGCTGCGAAAGCGCAACGGCGACGACGGCAGCGCGGGCACAATGCGCGTTTGCCGCTCGCGACCATCGTCGATGATCAGCAGGCCGCCGGCCGGCAATTCGCGCACGCCGTGCATCCACGCCACGTCGTCCGGCGGCGCGCGCAGGGCGAAGAAATGCGCCATCGCCGTGTCGTCCGGTTGCAGGCGTTCGCCGCGCAGCGCCAGCAGCGCACTGCCGCGGCTCGACACGAACAGGCGGTCGCCCTCGCGCACGTAACGCAGGCCGCGCTCGCCGAGCGGGTCGCGGTACAGCACGACGCGACGCCGTGCCGGATCGAGCAGCACCAGCGCGAGGTCGGCGTCGAGGTCGTCGAACAGATGCACGTCGCGATCGGCGTAGGCGCGCAGGAGGGCTTCGGCATCGCCGCAGCCGTCGTCGATACGGTGACGCCGACGAAACGCGGCACCATCACGCAGGCGGCCATCCAGTGCCAGCACGCATCCACGCCATTCGGCGACACCGGTGCCATGAAACGACCGCGCCACCCACCATCGCGCGGCAGGTATCCGCAACTCGTCCGCACCGAACGGTGCGAAACCGCCGAGCGAACGGATACCCGCAGCCATGGCCTCATCGGACACGGTCGCCACGCCGGCCAACGCGACGACGCCAAGCACGGCAGTCATGGTCCGAGCATAGCGGCGTGCTTCATTGCCCCGCGCCCGTTCCGACCGGGATAATGCCGACCTTTGCGGAACAGGACGGTGCCATGAGCGAACGCGAAATCATGCAATACGACGTCTGCGTCGTCGGCGCCGGTCCGGCCGGGCTCGCGTTCGCGATCCGGCTGAAGCAACTCAAACCCGAAGCCAGCGTCTGCGTGATCGAGAAGGCCTCGACCGTCGGCGCCCATATCCTTTCGGGCGCGGTGATCGAAACCGGCCCGCTCGACCAGTTGCTGCCGGACTGGCGCAAGTCGCCGCCGCCGATCTGCGTCGACGTGGCCTCGGACGAGTTCTACCTGCTCGGTCAGAAGAAGCAGTGGAAGCTGCCGCTGCCGCCGCAAATGAACAACCACGGCAACGTCATCGTCTCGCTCGGCGCCTTGTGCGCCTGGTTGGCGCCGCAGGCGGAAGCGCTGGGCGTGGAGATTTTCCCCGGCTTCGCGGCCAGCGAGCCGGTGTTCGACGACAAGGGCGCAGTCTGTGGCGTGCGCATCGGCGACATGGGCGTGGCCAAGGACGGATCGCACAAGCCGAGCTATGCGCAGGGCATCGACATCCATGCAGCGATCACCGTGTTCGCCGAAGGCGTGCGCGGCCACATCAGCAAGCAGCTGATCAAGCGCTACGAGCTCGACAAGTACTGCGACCCGCAGACCTATTCGGTGGGTATGAAGGAACTGTGGCAGGTGCCCGCGGGCCGAGTAACGCCGGGGCGCGTGATCCACACCTTCGGCTGGCCCTCGGACAACGCCACCTACGGCGGCAGCTTCATCTATCACCTGGACCAGGACCGCATCGCCGTCGGCTACGTCTGCGGTCTCGACTACCAGGACCCGAAGCTGATGCCGTTCGAGCTGTTTCAGCAGCTCAAGCACCATCCGCTGATCCAGCCGATGCTAGAAGGCGGCACGATCCTGTCGGGCGGCGCGCGTGCGATTTCGGCGGGCGGCTTCCAGTCGCTGCCCCAGGTCGAGATGCCGGGCGCGATCCTGATCGGCGATGGCGCCGGCACCCTGAACGTGCCGAAGATCAAGGGCACGCACCAGGCCATGCGCGGCGGCATCGTCGCGGCCGAGCACATCGCGCGTACCAACAGCGTGGCCGGCTTCGATGCGGCGCTGCGCGCATCGCCGGTGGTCGGCGAATTGAAGAAGGTGCGCAACATCAAGCCCGGTTTCCACGGGGGGTTGTGGATGGGCATGATCAATGCCGGCTGGGAGACCGTCACAGCGGGTCATTCGCCGTGGACGCTGCGCAATCATGCCGACCACGCGCAACTGAAGCGCGTGAACGAGATCGGCGACATCGACCGGCACTGGGTCGAGCGAACCCTGCCGCCACGCGATCGCCTCGCTTCGGTGTATTTCGCCGCGACCGAGCACGACGAGGACCAGCCGGTGCACCTGCGCGTCGCCGATACCAACGTCTGCATCACGAAGTGTGCGGAAGAGTTCGGCAATCCGTGCACGAAGTTCTGTCCGGCCGGCGTCTACGAGATGGTTCAGGACGAGGCCGGAAAGCGCCTGCAGATCAATGCCGCGAATTGCGTGCACTGCAAGACCTGCGACATCAAGGACCCCTACCAGATCATCACCTGGGTGACGCCGGAAGGCGGCGCGGGGCCGAACTACCAGAATCTCTGATCGACGACGAAGCAAGCAAAAGGCCGCGCCGTTGCCGACGCGGCCTTTCTGTTTGTTGCGCCGGACTCAGCGAACCGGTTGTGCCGGGTCGCCGAGCAGGGTGGCCGCGTTCAGGATGTCGGCGTGCGTCGTGCCTTCGGTCGCCAACTGCATCTTCGCCAGGCGCAGGGCGTCGCCGATGCGCGTGCCGACCGACAGTTCCGGATACAGCGCCGAACCGAGCGCTTCATGTGCGGACAGTTCGGTGAGGCTGCTCACGCCGATGACGCCGGCCGCGCCGTGGCCCGCCGTGTTCAGGAACTTGTGCGCGAGCGAGTTCGCGTTCGGCGACACGAAGTAGCTGTTCCAGCAACCCCACTGCACGACCAGATCGACCGGCGTACCGGTGGTGGAAGCGATATCGGTCGCGCTCAGGATCGCATTGGAACCCCACTGCAAGGCCGCCGAGTGGCCGACGTAGCTCACCATCTGCACGTTGCCGTTCAGCGCGCCCAGCAGCGCAGAGCGCGCACCGGCCGTGCCCAGATCGTCGGCATAGGCACGGCTGGTTGCCCAGGTATTCGGCAACTGCGCGGCGAAGGCATCGCTGATGCCGGCGAAGTCTTCCTCGCCGTCCGCCGCCTGTGCCACCAGCATCAGCTTGCGATCCGGCACGCTGCCGTTCACCGCCACGAGCTTCGCCGTCAGCGCCTGCAATTCGGCGATGGAACGCACCGGCAAACGACCCAGCGCGAACTCCGGCGCACCATCGCGATCGGCATCGGCATAGAACGCATCGACCGGCGCGAAGGTGATGACATCGCCAAGCTTCGTGTACTGCGTCGGGACCAGCGAGATCGAACCGGTGCCGAGGTTGTTCTTGTAGTCGTAGGTGTCGCCGCCGACCAGCAGCACGTACTCAACGCCCATGGCCGGCACCGCCGCATCGAGGAAGCGCTGGATCGCCGCCGCTTCCGGCACCGAGTCGTTGAACTGGTCGTAGATCTGTTGCAGGTCAACCACGCGCACGTTCAGCCCGCGCGACTGCTGCAAGCCGACCAGTGGTTGCAGTTCGTCGAGGAACAGCGTCGGGCTGATGATCAGGTAGTCGGCCTGACCGGCAATCAGCGGCGCAGCCGATTCCAGCGGTTCGATCTGCGGCGCGCGCAGGCCCGACACGTTCGACACCCAGTACGAGGAACCGGTGTCGGACGGCAGCAGGGCCGTACCGCCCGTGGCCTGCACGGAATGGGCGATCCACTGCCAGTCGTCGCCGCGACCGACATAGGCGACGATTTCGCCGTCGGCCAGTCCATCGACGCGGAATCCGGCCACGCTGTCCGGACCTTCAAAGCCGGACAGGAAGCTGTGCAGGATGTCGCCGTCGCCCGCGCCTTCGACGAAGAACGCATGGCCGCTTTGCAGTGCGTCGATGAACAGACGCTCGCCGTCCGCGACCGGCAGGCGCGGATAGCGCAGGTTGATGCGGTCGATGTAGGCCATGTCGAACTCGAAGCCGGTGTCGCCCGGCAGCACCACGCCGGCGTCGAGCTGGCCGGCACCGAACAGCGGCAGACGCAGGCGCACGCTGTGCGCAACGCTGCCGTCGAAGCGCTCGTCGGCCACGGTCTGGCCGTCGATTTGCAGCAGCGCATGGTGATCGGCTTCGCCGCCGTCGAAGTTGGTCAGACCGATCAGGTCGGCTTGCAGTTCGGCGATGTCGCCGACATCGGTCGCGACCGCCGATACCGGCAGCGACACCGAACGGCTCACTGGCTGGTTCGCGTAGGCGAGCAGTTCGTCGGCATGCCACGGGTCGCCCGTCGGCGAGGAATGGTTGTACTTGTTGTCCGGCGCGTAGCGCGATTCCGCCCAGTACCAGGCCGAGGTTTCGGTATCGGCCACCCAGTTGTTGCGGTCGATGGCGACGACGCCGATCGCGTCGCCGCGCACCAGGTACGGGAACGCCTTGGTGTAAAGCGATTCGTGCGTGCCGGCGAGGAAGTCGATGTACGAGTTCGCGCCGAAGTTGCCGCTGTCCGGAACGATGCGGCGCGGCACGCCTTGGCCACGGAAGGTGACGGCGATCCGTTCGACCGGCACGCCTTCAAGGTGCACGCCGGCCGCTGCAAGCTGCGTGGCCGTCACACGATGGAAGCCGGCCTGTTCGACCCAGAGCTTGCCGGCGTTCGACGAGGCCGTGCTGCGTGCCAGCGCCTTGAGTTGGGCGATGGCATTCGCGGTGTCGTCCCAGCGGAAGCGTTCGGCGGAACTGTCGATGCCGAAGTTCGCGCCCACTTCAAACGGGCCGTGTACGGCGCGCGCGCCGCTGCTCGAATGATCGACCAGGTAGAACTTGCCGGTCGCAGGCACCGTCGCAAGTTGCGTGGCGTAGCTGCTCGCTTCGGCGGTGTTGTTGCGCTGGCTCGCGATCATCGACGACACGGCCACGGGCACGAAGCGGCCGTCGGCACCGCGTTCTTCCACGGTGAAGCCGATGTTGTCGATTTCGCTGGCGGTGCCGAAGCGCAGGTCGAGCTTGCCTTCGACGATGCGCGAGCGCACCCACGACAGCGTGACGGGCAAGGTATTGGCCGGAATGCGATGGTCTTCCACTTCGCCGTCGCTGGCGAGGCCGACGGGCGACGGTGACGAGTCGCTCATGAAGGAGCTGTCGGTGGTGATGCGCAGGCGCAGGTAGGTGTCGCTGTTCAGGTTGGCACCGGGCAGGCCGGACCACACCAGCACACGCGTCACGTTCGTCGTGCCGTTCGGAATGTTGGCGGTGGTGAAGGTGGTGTCGCCCGAAGGTGCTGTGGTGAATCCGCCCAGACGCGGCAGGCTGCGTTCGTTGGCGTCGAGGAAGTCGCCGTCGTCGTTCATGTCGAGCCAGCCGACGAGCTGGGCGCCGGTGCCGGAATTGTTGGTCACGTTCACGGTGACGCAGTATTCGCCGGGCGCGGTCGAATAGGTGCCGCCCGACCAGGTGCATTGGTAATGCGGGTTGCCGCCGCCTCCGCCCACATAGGTCGGCAGCGTCAGCGAACCGTTTTCGTCGGCGCCGTCGCTGTCGGCGTTCGTGTCACCGATACCATCGCCTTCGCCATCAGGCATGGTGCCCATGTACACGTTGCGGTTGCCCAGCGTATGACGGGCACCGCCGTCGTTGAAGTTCGTGTCGTAGCTGTCCGGCGCATCGCCGAAATCGAAGCCGCAGAAGCTGACAGTACCGATGCCGACTAGCTGATTGCCGGAATTGTTGTTCGGCTGATCGCCCTGCGCATAGGTGACGCGCACGCGCCGAACCGGCTTGGTGAACGTCCAAGTGGCGTTGCCATCGGTGCTGTTGTCGTCAACATTACTGTCGCCTTCCACCCAATCACCTGCGTAGCTCAACTGACTGTTGGCGAGCACCGACTGACGCGGCACCTGAATGGTCATGGCGGTATCGTCAAAGCCCTCGACACGCATGTAGTCCTCGAACTGAGCTGAGGACGAGTCGGTGTCCAGCGTCGAGAAGCTCAATCCATGCACGGGCACGTCGAAGTTGAAGACCGCCCATTCCATGCCGTTGGGCTCGGGATTACCCGATGTCGAAAGGTTCATGTAGAACCGGTAATAGCCGCCGGTACTATTCCCGGTTTGACCGGTACTGGTGCGGAAACTGGGGTTTGAGCCGGTGCTGGTATCACCCGTGGCTTCCCCGCTCGTGGACGGCTGCGTCATCGTGATGCCGTTGATCGCACCGGTGGTGCTGAACGCAACGTTGTTGCCGTTGCTGCTCCAGGCGTAGGTGCTCTTGGTGCCGCAGGACGCCGGCGCGACTTCGGACTGATTGCGCAGCACCAAGCGCACGCTATTGAACGTGCCCACGTCGCTGTTCGCTGCATCGCAGACCGAGATGACCCAGTCGCCGTTGACCGGGTGATTCGTGTTGGCGTCGTCGAACGGGTTGGCGGTGAACTGCATGAGCCGCCGGTACCGTATCGCCTGCCCGGACGCATCGGCGTTGCCGTCGTCGGTACTCGTGGTGTCGTTGTTGGTGGACAGCATGATGCGCAGGGCGTCCCGGTTGCCGCCGGAGGCAGTGAGCACCGTGCGATTGAGTTCGCCCGCCTCGGGCGGGTCGACCTGGATGCTCAGGTCGCCGCGCCACGTGTGACTGACATCCACACCCACCGCGACCTGCGTGTTGCCGACGTTGAAGCTGTCCGGCACGTTGATCGTGACCGCCGTGCAGGCGTTGTCGTTGATGGCGCCCGGGTTCGGTACGGCATCGTAGGTGTAGATCACCTGCGCCCGACCCACTTCCGGCACGCACAGGGCCAGCAGGAAGATGGACAACAGCGCGGCCGTCGGTAGCACAAAGCGCGACCCAAGAAAGAACTGCATGGGAACCCCCGGTTGGTTCAGTTTGCGAAGCAGTATGGCAATCTGTGCATCGGATCACAATTCGCCGGTGCGCAATACATTGCAAATACCGGGCCAACATGCTTGGGAATCGTGACAATCGATGGCGCCCGCCCGCCGCCATGCCTCGCTCGCTTCGGGCGATCCATGCGCCCAACCTCTCGGACCCGTGACCCGAATCGACCCACATGCCCCGCATCGCCCTCGTCACCGCCCGTGAAGCCGAGTCGCTGGACGAAGACCTGCCGCCGCTGATCGACGCCTTCGCGGGCGAGGCGGTGGCGGTGTGCTGGGACGACGCGGCCGTGGACTGGTTGCGTTTCGACCTGGTCCTGCTGCGTTCGGCCTGGGACTACGTGCCGCGGCTGGCCGAATTCCTGGCCTGGTGCGAACGCGTGGCGGCGCAAACGCGGCTGCTGAACCCGCCGGCCCTGGTGCGCTGGAACACCGACAAGCACTACCTGTCCGATCTCGCCGCCCGCGGCCTCGCGACCGTGCCCAGCCATTTCCTCGAACCGGGCCGGCATGTGGCCGATGACCTGTAGGACCTCGTCGCGGCCTTGCCCAGCGAGGAATTCGTCGTGAAACCCGCGGTCGGGGCCGGGTCGAAGGACGCGCAACGCTACCGGCGCCGGCAGATCCAGACCGCGATGCGGCATGCGGACGTGCTGCTTCGGGACGGCCGCAGCGTCCTGGTCCAGCCGTATCTCGACCAGGTCGATACGGCCGGCGAAACCGCGCTGATGTTCTTCGACGGCGAGTTCAGCCATGCCATCCGCAAGGGGCCGTTGCTGCGCCTCGACGAGGGCCCGACCGAGAAGCTGTTCGCGCCCGAGGAGATCACCGCGCGCATGCCGACGCCGGAGGAGCAGGCGCTGGCGACGCGCGTGGTCGCGGCCATCCCCGGCGGCGCGCCGCTGTATGCCCGCGTCGACCTGCTGCGCGCGGCCGACGGTTCGCCCTGCGTGCTGGAGCTGGAACTGACCGAACCCTCGCTGTTCTTCCCGTTCGGTCCGGGCTCGGCCGAGCGTTATGCGGCGGCGGCGCGGAAACGACTGGGTTGAGGCCCGCGCGTATCCGGTCAGCGCATTACACTGGCCGCGACCCCGCTTGGGACGGCCCGACCGCATGTCTCCGAACGCGACGCCCTCCACCGGCCGGACACACCGATGAGCTTTGATACCGAGCCGATGTTCGCGACCGGCGGCGCCTTGCGTGGCGCCGTGGCGCGACGCCTGATGGCGTCCGATACGGCGCCCGAGGCGGCGGCGGGCACGCGCATCGGCGCCTTCGAGATCCGCGAGCCGATCGGCCGCGGCGGCATGGGCGCGGTATTCCGCGCCGAGCGCGTCGAAGGCGGCTTCGAGCAGACCGTCGCGATCAAGCTGATGTCGGCCACCGACGCCACCACGCGCGAACGCTTCCGCGCCGAGATGGAGATCCTCGCCCGCCTCGCGCACCCGAACATCGCGCAGCTGGTCGACGGCGGCGTCTGCGCCGACGGCAGTCTCTACCTGGCGATGGAGTACGTCGACGGCGAACCGATCGACGACTACTGCGAACGACTGGGGCTCGACACGCCTGCGCGCATCCGCCTGCTGCTGCGCATCGCCGATGCCTTGGCGCACGCGCATCGCAGCCTGGTCATCCATCGCGACATCAAGCCGAGCAACATCCTGGTGCGACGCAACGACGGTCGCCCGAAGCTGCTCGATTTCGGCATCGCCAAGCTCTACGGCGAAGCGCAAGACCGAGAGCTGACGCAGCAAGGCTTGGGCCCGATGACGCCGACCTATGCCGCGCCGGAACAGTTCCGGGCCCAGCCGGTGACGGTGGCGACCGACATCTACCAGTTCGGCGTGCTGATGTATCGGCTGCTCAGCGGCGGCCTGCCCTACGACACCCCGACAGACGATCCCGTGGCCTGGGCGCGCGCCGTGCTCGAGCACGACCCGCTCGCGCTCGACCGCGCGCGCCTGCGGCGCAGCGCCGCATCCTCGGCACAGACGTCGCCGGTCTCGCAACGCGGACTGCGCGACCTCGATGCAATCGTGCAGATGGCCTTGAAGAAGGATCCGGCCGAACGCTACGGCGCGATGCTGGCGCTGATCGCCGACCTCGAAGCCTTCCTCGACGGTCGTCCGGTCGTGGCGCGACACGGCGGCACCGGCTATCGGCTGGGGCGATTCGTGGCGCGACACCGCTGGACGGTGCTGGCCGCCGCGGTCGCCGTGCTCGGGCTCGCCGCCACGTCCCTGGTCGCGCTGTCGCAAGCCCGGCAGGCGCGCGAGGAAGCGACCAAGCTGCGCGCCTCGGTGGACTTGCTGAACGCGGTCTTCGCCGCTGCCGACGTGAACGCCGGGCGCGGCGGCAAGCGTTCGCTGGAAGACCTGCTCGACGTCGCCGCCAAGGACGTGGTGCAACGCCTCGATCGCCATCCGGAACTGCGCGCCGGCATGCTGCTCCAGGTCGCCGACGTCTATGCCAGCATGGGCCTGCCGGCGCGCGCGGCGCCGTTGTATGCGCGCTCCATCGCCGATTTCCGCAGCCGCGGCGAGCGCGGCATGGCCTACACCCGGGCCCTGCAACGCGGCGCGCTGGCCGCCTACTGGAACGGCGACTTCCGCCAGTCGCAGGCCTGGATCGACGA
>ERZ1645187.2913-NODE-2913-length-14737-cov-28.016278_pt1 | contig 14737 bp, 17 predicted proteins | sample MGYA00575352_ERZ1645187 | MGnify/ENA primary metagenome ERZ1645187 (study PRJEB40837, sample SAMN11349314) | freshwater sediment metagenome | isolation source: river sediment | host: Sediment | place: India: Wazaribad , New Delhi | collected 2017-02-21 ...
TTATATTAACTAAATTCAAAGATTGGCGTTCTGATGTTAATTCGCTTCCCGATTCAACACATTTGGAACTAATCAGCGAATATCAAAATTTCTTATTCAAGTTGGAAAAAGATAATCTTCCAAAGTTTGAAAAGAAATTCAATGATTATTTGCAAGAAACTTTGACGAATAAAATTGGGGATTTTAATTTTTTCTTTAATAATTGGGTTGATTCAATCAAAGACAACATAAAGCATTTAAACGATTCCTTAAAAGAGATTGATTTTAAAAACAGTCCTAAAACATATATCCAACTAATTGCTTCAACTAAAATTAGCGACGAAGTAAAAGAGTTTAGAAACTTACTTGATAAAGCAAGACCCAATATTGCAGAAATTGATCGAATAATTGATGGTAGAAAGAATCATTTTATGAATCACGTTTTACCATTTATAGAGAAATTAGATAAAGAAGAATGGCGTAAGAAAGTAATGGATGTACGTTCTTGGTTTACTTACAAAGCAGAAGAATTTTACAAAGAAACCAATCACAAATTCAAAACTTATGAAGCTATGGGTCAACTTTCAGGTGGTGAAAAAGCACAACTTACCTATACAATTTTAGGTTCTGCAATCGCATATCAGTTTGGTTTAACTAAAGAAGGCTTACAAACTAATTCGTTCCGTTTTATTGCCATCGATGAAGCATTTAAGGCGCAAGACGAAGAGAAAGCCCGTTACTTAATTTCACTCTGTAAACAACTACACTTGCAATTATTGGTTGTTACACCAAGTGATAATATTCATATTGTAGAAAACGATATTTCATTTGTTCATTTTGTAGAACGCAAAGAGGAAAAACACTCTTGGCTATACGATATGCCAATTGAACAATTCAAAGATGAAAAAACGAATTATCTGAATAAATGATTACACCAAAAGAGATAAAAGAAAAAACCGAAAGAAAGTACATTTCATTCCTTCAGTCTTTGGTTGAAAATATTCCATTTTCAAGAATATACATTCGTGGCAATAAATCGTACACAAAATCTTCGTTACCAGAATTTGAAAAAGAAATTCAGCAAATTGTTAGTCATTCAAAAGAAATAAAAGGCTTTGGTTACACTTTGGAATTTCAAAAAGTAAAAACAAAGCATTTAGGAACACAAGATTTACCAACTTCAATTTACTTTGATACTGAGATAGATTTTTTGAAATTTTTAGGAAAAGAAAAGGAAGTTGAATTATTCAAAACAAGCGTTGAAAAAATCACTAGTATATTTCCCGAACTAAAAGAATGGATAATCAAAAATCCGAAAAAGGTAATTGACAATACAACTGAATGGGAAAGCATTTTGAAAGTGTGTCAATTCTTCAAACAAAACCCTAAACCGAATTTGTACATAAGAGAATTACCGATAAAAGTGCATACGAAATTTATAGAAAGGAATCAAAGTGTAATTAAAGAATTGCTCGATATTCTTATTTCAGAGCATATAATCGTAGAAGAAAAGTATTTTGAGAAAAGATTTAATTTGAAATACGCAGAATCTCAAATTCGTCTTAAAATTTTAGATAATGAAATAAGTGAGTCATTTTTTTCTGGACTCGACGATATTGCTATCCCCGTTAGTCAGTTTGAGAAAATTAACTTGCCAATTAATAGAGTTATTGTATTTGAAAATAAAACGTCGTTTTATACTGCATTGACACTTCCCGAAATGAATAAAACAATTGCATTGTTTGGAAGTGGTTTTAGTGTATCCAATCTGAAAAATGTAAGTTGGTTTAATAATCTTGAATTGCTTTATTGGGGCGACATAGATGTTCAAGGTTTTGAAATATTATCACAATTCCGAACTTACTTTCCACACACAAAGAGTATTTTAATGGACAGTCAAACCTTTGATATGTTTTTTGAGGACGATATAGGAACACCAACAAATGTTTCTACAAAGCTAAATTTAACAGTAGATGAGCAACAACTTTATAATCTATTGAAAATAAACAATTGGAGACTTGAACAAGAAAAGATTCCCAATTCGTATGTATCAAGTTTTTTAATTAATAATATTTTATAGTTACCCCACTACTCCCACATCACTTTCACTTCTTTATCCTGTTGCCAGCGGAGGAAGGCGTCCTGTTTCGCTTTTTCCAGCACATTGCGTTTCACTTTCATCGTTGGCGTAATCATATTGTTCTCCACCGTCCAGGCTTCTTGCATGATCACCAGTTTCGCGATGCGCTCATGGTTATCCAGGGTCGCGTTTACTTCCACCATCGTCGCCTGCAGGCTCTCCGCAATCTCTTCCTTCGACAGCTCCAGTCCGTCCTCCAGCACCACCATCGCCATCGGCTGTTTCAGGTTGGCGCCCACCACACAAATCTGCGCAATCAGCGGATTCTTCGACAGCTCCAGTTCTATCGGTGCCGGCGCCACATATTTCCCTTTGTCCGTTTTAAACAACTCCTTGATGCGGCCCGTAATTTTGAGGTAGCCATCTTCGTCAATCTCGCCCATGTCGCCCGTGCGCAGGTAGCCATCTTCCGTCAGCGCCTCCGCCGTCTTTTCCGGTTCCTTGTAGTAGCCCGTCATCGTGCAGTCGCTCTTCACCAGAATCTCGCCTTCGTCCGAAATCTTGCAATGCACATTCGGCATCGTGATGCCCACCGTGCCCACCTTGCGTTCGCCCGGGCGGTTGCCGTGCGAGTAAGCGCAGTTCTCGCTCATGCCGTACGCCTCAAATATTTCCACCCCCAGTTTTTCATACCAGTTCAGCAAGGCCACCGGAATCGGCGCCGCGCCGCTGATGATGAACTTCGCGTGCGCGAGCCCCGCGTTTTCCTTGATTTTTTTCTTTATAAGATCCGACAAAAACGGAATCTGCAACAGCGTATCCAACCTTTTCTGTGGCAGTCGCTGCAGGATTTTTCCCTGCATGCGCGTCCAGATCAGCGGTACCGCCAGAAAAACGGTCGGCTGCGTGTCGCGCAGATTTTCCGGCATCTTTTCGATCGACTCCGCGATGGAAATCGGAGCGCCCGCGTAGAGGCCGCCCATCTCCACCAGCATGCGTTCCGCGATGTGCGAGAGCGGCAGGAAAGACAGGAAACGCTCGTGTTCCGTGAGCAGTCCGAGCCGGTTGATTTCCTCCAACAGGAAAGTCGGCGCCGACGACATCGCCCGGAAATTGTGCATCACGCCTTTCGGCAAACCCGTTGTGCCCGACGTGTAGATGATGGTCACCAGATCGTCCAGCGACGGCACATAATTTTTAGTCAGCGGCTGTTGCTGCGCGATGATATCATCCCAGTGTTTGCAGCCGCTTTGCGGCCAGTAAGGAAAATCTATGGTAATAATATCTTTTGGTACGGCGTGCTGCTGTTCTTTCCATTTCGGCGCCTTGCCCACAAACAGGATTTTCGATTCGCTGTGTTCAAGGCAATAGCGGACGAGGTCGCCGGAGATACTCGGATACAAAGGCACCGACACGTGACCACTCATCATAATCGCCAGGTCCGCCATGATCCAGTGCGCGCAGTTTTCCGACAAAATCGCGATTTTGCTTTGCTTCGGCAGCTTCAGCGACTGGATATAGGCCGCCATTCTTCGCACTTCATTGCCCGCGCGTTTCCAGCTGTAGTGTATCCACTGCGACTGGTGTGCCTGCCGCAGGAAAGTCTGCGTATTTTTCTCCGCTTCGTACTGATAGAATTTTTCTAATGGTGTGATGAGTTGCATGCGTCTGTAAATATTTCCGAATATACTAAAATAGTCGATAAAATGGGCATGCGCGCGACGGTGGTTTTACATCTTATCTATAGTAAAGAATTAGCTTCAGTTATCCGGTGTATTTTGAATAGCAGACCTACTGTTCCCACGAAAGTGGGAATCTCACGGCAAGGTGGAGCTTTAGATTGCCTTTTACAAGGGAATGACTTTGTGCAAAATCAACGGTATTCAACTTTGCAGGAATCTCCGGCAATCCCATTTCTTTTCTTTTGTTAAGCAAAAGAGGAATCGTCAGAAACGCTTGTATTACAAGGTGTTTCCACTAAAAATCAGGGGGTTTTATAAACGCCACATACAATCTTAAACTTTCAGTAATAATTGAAAGTATTGGATAATGATTACACAACTATTTACTAAGCATTGGACAATTGACAGATAAAGGCAGGATAACACGAATGCGGAAATAAACTTTCAATTTTGCTTGAAAGTTTTGAATAAACAAAAATAACTAAACCAATACATCACCATTTAAATCAGACAAGATGAAAACAAGATTATTAGCCGTATGGGTATTATTCAGCAGTGTGGCGGCTTTTGCCGGAGAAAACGCGACCACCACAGCGCCGGCCACCGCAGTACAACAGGCATTGCCACCGGCAGAAGAAACCAGCACTAACATAGAGGAAGAAGTGTATGTCAGAAGATTTTCTTCCATCACCGAAATGGGCTCCACGATAGCGAAGGGACAGGGTTATTTTTCCGTCTATCAGGCGGTTGGTATCCGCGTGAATCCTCACGTGTTTATCGGGGAAGGAATCGGCATTCAGACAGCGCCGGAAAGAGGTATACAAGTGCAGTTGCTGACCGACCTGCGGGTGTATGCATTGGACAGAAAAGTGACGCCGGTATTTTTGGTACAAGCCGGTATGAATAAAGGTGGCAACGGTACTTTTTCTCAAAGTGAAAAAGAACGCCTCGGCGATACGCAGTTAAACATCAATGCCGGTGCTGGTGTAATGTTTCAAGCCCGACCGAATGCAGCCTTCACCTTAAACGGCGGCTATTCTTTGTACTCCGATATGAACCGCAACCTGCATGCTGCTTTCGTGAAGATTGGCTATGTGTTTTAAGAGAACGCACTTGCAGTAAACGTCCCTCAACAGGATGAAAAAACGCGCGGCCTTTGGCCGCGCGTTTCACATGTATGATAGACATGGTTTTAGTTTTCCCAAACGACAACAGTGCTGCTTTTGTACCAGGTTTCGTACATCGGCGTTTTCTCTTTTTCAAGCACATTGCGTTTTACTTTCATGGTCGGGGTGAGCAGGTTGTTGTCCACGGTCCATTCGTCGCGCATCACCACCATTTTCTTGATTTTTTCGTGTTTATCCAGGATTTCGTTTACTTCCTTCATCGTGGCTTCCAGACTTTCGCAGAGGGCTTCTTTTTCTTCCGCTTTGCCATCGGCAGACAAGACGACCAATGCCATCGTCTGCGGCAGGTTGGCGCCCACTACGCACACCTGTTCGATGTAGGTGTTTTTGGATAAGGCCAGTTCTATCGGCGCCGGCGCGACGTATTTGCCTTTGTCGGTTTTGAAAATATCTTTCACGCGACCCGTGATTTTCAGGTAGCCTTCGCTGTCGATTTTACCTTCATCGCCGGTGCAGAGGTAGCCATCTGCGGTGATGGTTTCTTTTGTCTTTTCCGGTTCTTTGTAGTATTCCACCATGGTGGCATCGCTTTTCACCTGAATCTCGCCTTCTTCGGACAAACGCACCTGCACATTCGGCAGTGGTGTGCCCACGCTGCCCGGCTTGCGCTTGTTGCCGCGCGATAAGTGCGAGTAAGCGCAGTTTTCCGTCATCGCGTACGCTTCATTGATGATGAATCCGATTTTTTCAAACCACAGCATGGTGGCTATCGGCATCGGAGCGGCACCGGTGAGCAGGTATTTTGCTTTGTCGAGGCCGAGGCCTTGCTTGATTTTGTTTTTGATCAGGTTGTTGATGATAGGAATTTTCAACAGCAAATCCAATCGCGATTGCGGCATCTTGGAGAGAATACCCATCTGGAATTTGGTCCAGATGCGCGGCACTGCCAGGAAGATAGTCGGTTGTGTATCTTTGAGGTTGGCGGCAAACAGATCCAGCGATTCCGCGAAGGAGATGGTCGCGCCGCAATAGAGTCCGCCCATTTCCACCAACATGCGCTCCGCGATATGCGACAGCGGCAGATAGGAGAAAAAGCGTTCGTCATTTCCTAATTCCGGAAGTTCCGAAAGTGCCCAGGTAGCCGCGTAGGAAAATGCGTGAAAATTGTGCACGACGCCTTTCGGTAAGCCCGTTGTTCCGGAAGTATAAATTATGGTGATGAGGTCGGTTGGTTTCGGATTGAAATTTTCCGTCATCGGTGGTGTATTGGCAATGATATCATTCCAGTTTTCATAGCCGGGTTCTGTCCACATCGGGAAAGAAATGCCTTTCACATAATCCGGCAATCCGGAGCGCTGTTTGCTCCAGTCATCGAGCTTGCCGATGAAAGCCACTTTTGCTTCGCAATGTTCGAGGCAATAGCGAATCAGGTCAGCCGGAATAGTAGGATACAAAGGCACCGACACGTGTCCGGCCATCATAATGGCGAGGTCGCTCATGATCCAGTGCGCGCAGTTTTTCGAGATAATCGCGATTTTGCTTTGCGGCGGCAGGTTCAGGGAGCGCAGGTAGGCCGCCATTCTGCGTATTTCGTCGTCTGCTTTTTTCCAGGAGATATGTATCCATTCTCCGTTAAAAGGTTGTCTCAGGAAGGTTTTGTCCGGCTGTACAGCCACCCAGTGGTTGAATTTCTCAACAGGTGATAATATTTGCATACTTGTAAATAGTTAGAGATGAACGGTATTAAGGACACTAAATATAAGCAGTAAATACTAAATTTTAACACTGGATTCATTTTTTTATCAGAATTTTTTAACAAAGATGCATTTTCTGGGAGATGCTATGTAAAAAACACAGATAAACAAAAGCGGCTGCCTCATACATGGCAGCCGCTCCCAATTTTTTCCGATTTGTAGTCTTTATGAAATGGAAATTGTTTTGGTTTTGTTTTCCGGAACTTGTTTTGCTTTTTTCGGAACGTGGATGTTCAGAATGCCATTTTCGTAGCCGGCCTGAATTTTTTCCGTGTCGATGGTTTCTTCATCTACGGTAAAACTGCGTTTGAAAGAACTGAAGCTGAACTCTCTGCGGGTGTATCTGCCTTCTTTGTCTTTTTCTTCTTTTTCCTGTTTGGTTTCGGAAGAGATAGTCAGTACGTTGTCGTTGAGTTCCACTTTGATGTCTTCTTTCTTTAAACCCGGAGCGGCCACTTCAATCTTGTATTCATTGTCATTTTCCAGAATGTTTACCGCCGGAATGCTTTTGGTCAGGTTGCTGAAGCCGTTGGTTTTAGGACCAAATTCAAATAAATCCTTGGCAAAAAAATCATCCAGTAATGCCGGAAATGAATTGTAAACGCCTGCGTTTCTTTTAATGAGTGTCATAACTTTGTATTTTATATGGTTAGAAATGTTTGTTTAGCCTGTATGGTACAAAAGATACACCAAAGGAATTTTCAGGAAAAAGTAACAGACAGGAAGTATAAATTATGCCATAATGGCTGATTTGTCTATAAAAAACAAGACATTATGTCTTTTTATGTAAAAAGCTTGTTTTCTTAGTGGTAATCAGATAGGTTTGGAGGCGGATGGCGTTTTGTTTCAGGTGTCTTTTCACGGTCGGTTTCACCCAAGCGTAGGCCATCAGTTTGCTGAGCAAGCCATTTGTCGAAGTGCGGAAGGTCGTCTTCAGCCATGTGCCGCCCTCAGCAGGCTGTAGGGTATAGGTAATCTCCACTTTCTGTTTTCCGGATAGCAGCCATTCTTCTTTCAGCCACCGGTTTTCCTGACAGGCAGTAACCGTGGCGGTGCCGCTGCCGTTGTTGTCACTTTTCCAGAAACAACTTGCACCTTTGCCGGAAGCAATGGAATTGTAGGTAGCAATGAGCGATTTATCCGTGCAGAAACGCTGTTCCCAGTGCGTTCTGTTTTTCAGGCAGGATAACTCCGAATACACCGCAGCCGCTGGCGATGCTATGTAGTGTTGTTGCTGGACGGACCATTCCGCCGGCATAAAGAAACCTGCTATCATCACCAATACACCCAGAGTCAGGGTGCAGTATAACAACCCACGCACGACTTTCATACATATGGTTTTTTCGGGAATTCAATTTACACCATAAAGCCATGCGCGTGTGTTATTTTTTACAGCAGTTTCTCGTTGTTTTTATGGCGTTCGCTGTCGCGAGCCGTCTTTTTTGCCAGATTTTTTTCCAGCGCAGCGGTCAGATCCACGCCCGTCTGATTGGCAATACACATCAGTACAAAAAGCACATCGGCCAGTTCATCGCCCAAATCCTTGTCTTTATCCGACTCCTTGAATGATTGTTCGCCGTACTTGCGCGCGATGATACGCGCCACTTCGCCCACTTCCTCGGTGAGGATGGCCATATTGGTCAGTTCATTGAAATAGCGCACTCCGGTGGTATTTATCCATCGGTCGATGGTATTTTGGGCTTCCTGAATCGTCATCTGCTTGTTTTGAACTAAAATTAGTAAGTTAATTTGTACTTTTGCATAAATAGTTTTGTCGACAGCGGAAGCGCAAGCTTCCGGCAACGAAATCATACGCATGAATACAATTTTAATCACAGGAGCCACCTCCGGCTTTGGCGAAGCCTCGGCACATAAGTTTGCACAAAACGGATGGAATATCATCATCACCGGTCGCCGGAATGAACGACTGCAAGCATTGCAATCCGCGCTGCAACAACAGTACGGTGTGGAGGTATTGTCATTGTGCTTCGATGTGCGCAAGTTGGAAGAAGTGAAAGCTGCCGTCGCGCAGCTCAGCGGTCCGTGGAAGGAAGTGGATGTGCTGTTGAATAATGCAGGACTTGCTGCCGGTCGCGGCCCGATTCAGGAAGGTGTGTATGATGATTGGGAGCAAATGATAGATACCAACGTCAAAGGCTTGTTGTATATGACCCGCGAGGTGTCGCCGCTCATGATGGTGCGCAAAAAAGGCCATATCATCAACGTGGCATCGCTCGCAGGCTGGGAAGCTTATGGCGGCGGCAATGTGTATTGCGGTACCAAGCATGCGGTGCGTGCCATTACGCGCAGTGCCCGTATCGATCTGTTGCCTTATAACATCAAAGTATCTGTCATCAGTCCGGGCGCGGCGGAAACGGAATTTTCCCTCGTGCGTTTCAAAGGCGATGAGCAAAAAGCCAGTGCCGTGTATGAAGGCTATCAGCCGCTGAAAGCGGAAGATGTCGCTGAAAGCATTTATTTCATGGCGACGCAGCCCGCGCATGTCAACATCGAAGAGATTTTTATTTTGCCCGCGGCGCAGGCTACGGCCAATATTTTTAACAAAGAACAATAAATATTCCCGGCGCAGGAACAAGTTCTGCATCGGAATCGTTATATATAGTACATCTTTAAAATCCGAACAATGGAACCAGCAGTAAAAGTACCGGTGATGATTTATACGGAATCTACACCGAATCCCAATACCCTTAAGTTTGTGGTCAACCGTCATTTGTTGCCCAACAACTCCGTAGAATTTTTGTCGGTGGAAGAAACGGCGGAAGCGCCGTTGGCCAAAGCCTTATTTGATTTGGGCTATGTCACGAATGTGTTCATCAGCAATAATTTTGTGACCATCAGCAAGTCGGATGCCAGCATCTGGCCGGAAATCATGATAGAGATCAAAGAGTTTCTGAAGGCTTATTTTACAGAAGAAAAGCCCATTCTGACGGAAAATTTTGTGAAAGCCGAAAAACAGGCGACGAATGAAATAAAAGAAGGCGACTCGGATGTGGAAATCCGCATCAAGGCGGCCCTCGACAAATATGTGAAGCCGGCCGTGGAAATGGATGGCGGCAATATTTCCTTTGTGAAATTTGAAGAAGGCAGGCTGGTCTTGCAGTTGCAGGGTTCCTGCAGCGGCTGTCCGTCTTCCACCGTTACATTGAAACAAGGCATTGAAAATCTGCTCAAGCGCTTTGTACCGGAAGTGCAGGAAGTGGTGGCGGAGAACGCGTAATACAAAATAAGATAAAAGCGACGCGGCTGAGTTTTACTCAGCCGCGTCGCTTTTTAAATCTGAAGATATAAGAAAAGATGCTGCTCGAAGAGAGAATTGTTACACGACTGCTGCCAGTCTGGCTGCCTGGTTGATAGCGCGTTTCGCATCCAGTTCTCCGGCTTCAAATGCGCCGCCAATCACATGTACGGTTTTGCCCATATCTTTCAGCGGCTGCTCCAGTTCCCGCAGCGACAGCTGTCCGGCGCAAATCACCACGTTATCGCACGGCAACACCTGCGGTTGTTTGTTTTTGTCGATGTAATGCAATCCCGTATCGTCGATTTTGGTGTATTCCACACCGGCCACCATTTTCACTTTTTTCATTTTTAATGTGGTGCGGTGAATCCATCCGGTTGTCTTGCCGAGTTTTGCGCCCACTTTGCCGTCAGTTCGCTGGAACATGGTCACCTCGCGCGCCGGTGGCGTGATGTGCGGTTGAATACCGGCAATACCGCCGCGCACCGTGTTGCTGCGGTCGATGCCCCATTCTTTAATCCATTCTTCCTTGTTCAGCGTGGTGCTTTCCCCGTCGTGAACCAGAAATTCACTCACGTCAAATCCGATACCGCCCGCACCAATGACTGCCACTTTCTTGCCTACAGCCGCACCGTTTTTCAGTACGTCGATATAGGATAATACCTTCGGATGGTCGATGCCTTCCAGTTTCAGTTCGCGCGGACTGATGCCCGTGGCCACGACCACTTCGTCAAAATCTTTCAGATCTTCCGCCGTTACTCTTTTATTCAGTTGCACATTGACATGATGCAATTCCAGTTGTGTTTTGAAATAGCGCAGCGTTTCATAAAATTCCTCTTTGCCCGGAATTTTTTTCGCCATATTGAACTGTCCGCCTATTTCTTTATCTGCATCAAACAGGGTGACGCTGTGGCCGCGTTCCGCTGCGATACCGGAAAATGCCAGACCCGCAGGGCCGGCCCCTACTACCGCGATTTTTTTCTTGTTGCTCACCGGCAGATATTTCAATTCCGTTTCGTGGCAGGCCCGCGGATTCACCAGGCAGCTCGATACTTTATTGGAGAAGGTATGGTCCAGACAAGCCTGATTGCAGGCAATGCAGGTATTGATCTCTGCTGTGCGGCCTTCTTTTGCTTTTTTCACCCACTGTTCGTCGGCGAGGAAAGGACGTGCCATACTCACCATATCGGCGCAGCCGTCCGCGAGCACCTGCTCCGCAACGTCCGGCATATTGATGCGATTGGAAGTACACAGCGGAATGGAAATTTCCGATTTCAGCTTCTGTGTCACCCACGAAAATCCGGCGCGCGGAACGGAAGTGGCGATGGTCGGGATGCGCGCTTCGTGCCAGCCGATACCTGTGTTGATGATGGTCGCGCCGGCCTTTTCAATTTCTTTCGCCAGGTGTACCACCTCTTCCCAGTTGCTGCCATCTTCAATCAGGTCGAGCATGGAAAGGCGATAGATAATGATGAAATCTTTGCCGACTTTTTCGCGGGCTTTGCGCACGATTTCTATCGGAAATTTAATTCTGTTTTCGTAGCTGCCACCATATTCGTCGGTGCGTTTGTTGGTATGCTGCACGATGAACTGATTGATCATATAGCCTTCGCTGCCCATGATTTCCACGCCATCGTAGCCCGCTTCGCGGGCCAGTGCCGCGCAATCGGCGAAGTCGTTGATGGTTCTTTTCACGCCCCAGGTCGTCAGTGCCCGTGGTTTAAACGGTGTTATCGGCGACTGGATGCGCGATGGCGCCACATTCAGCGGGTGGTATCCGTAGCGGCCGGCATGCAGAATCTGCATTGCGATTTTTCCGCCGTTCTGATGCACCGCATCCGTTACAATTTTATGTTTTTTCACGTGTCCGCGATTCGTCATGCGTTCCGCAAATGGTTTCAGCCAGCCTTCCCAGTTCGGCGCGATGCCACCGGTGACAATCAGACCGACATCGCCTTTGGCGCGTTCGGCATAAAATGCCGCCAGTTTCTCAAAACCATTTTTCTCTTCTTCCAGATTGGTGTGCATGGAACCCATCAGCACGCGGTTTTTCAGTTTCGTAAAACCCAAATCGAGTTCTGATAGTAAATGCGGATACTTGTTTGTTGACATACCGGTTATTTTAATTAAAGATAGAAAAAAAACTTCAATGCATGCATTGAAAACAGAAATAAGCTTTTTCTCCGTATCTTTAAATGTAGATGCAACAGGAACTGACCATAGCGCTTGTACAAACCGATTTAATCTGGAAGGATAAGTCCGCCAATCTTGCCGTCATCCGGCAGTTCGTGCTGAATGAACAGGAATCGGTCGATATTTTCGTGCTGCCGGAAATGTTCAGCACCGCCTTTTGTGTGGATGATATGTCGCTGGCAGAAGACATCAACGGACCTACCATACAGTGGATGCAGCAGCTGGCTGCGGAAAAAAACGCGGCTGTTTGCGGCAGTATACTTTTTATGGAAAACGAGCATTATTTCAATCGCTTTTTTTGGATGGAACCGGATGGTCGACGCCACACCTACGATAAACGGCATTTATTCAGTCTTGTGGGAGAAGAAAAGCAGCTCACCAAAGGAACCACCAAATTATTGATTCACTATAAAGGCTGGAACCTGCAGCCATTTATCTGTTATGATCTGCGGTTTCCGGCCTGGTGCCAGAATGACGATAATGCGGATGTGCAGCTGTACGTCGCCAACTGGCCTAAAAAGCGCATTCACCACTGGAAGGCATTGCTGCAGGCGCGCGCCACGGAAAATCAGTGTTATGTAGTGGCGGTCAACCGCACAGGTCTTGATTTTTCGGGCAATGAACACAATGGCTGTTCGGCTGTTTTTGATTTTGCCGGTCAGCCACTTTGTATGGTGGAGGATAAAAATGGCATAACAATTGTTAAACTGAGTAAAGAAGCGATAAATCAGCACTTGCTGCGCTATCCTTTTTGGAAAGACCGCTAACAGGCTGTATCAGGATTTGATATATTTGCGTCATGGAAAAAGAAGCAGGCACTACGGAGCAAGATGAGGCAGCATGGAAAGAGGTGATGGCCTTTTTTGAAAAAAGATTCGGCAAAAAGCCCGACTTGCAGTCGATTATTTTTCTGGTCGGACACCGCGAGTTGGGGCGGCATCAGGTGAAGTTCAGCAAGGAACAGAAGCAGGATCTGATGCACGTGGGGGTTTGCACGCTGCTCAGTAAAGCCGGATATTATGCTTATACCGGACATGATGAAGAAGGCTGGCCGCATTTTGAATACAACCGGGAAATGCCCAAGCTAAGTGCCACCGAACAGGAATTATTGCTTAAAAAAATGATCATTCAATACATTCAGTCACTTTAAAACAAGCAGAAACGCATGAAGAAGATTTTTTTTAGTTTATGGATGGCCTGCGCGGCAGTGAGCGCTTTGGCCGCGTCTCCGCAGAAAGACAGCACCGGCAACAATAGCACGAATATGGATACTTCAAAACACGTAATTATTTCGACACCTTACGGCGACATCGACATTCGCCTGTATGACGAAACCCCTTTGCACAGAGACAATTTTATCAAACTGGCCAAAGAAGGTTTGTTTGATTCCACCTTGTTTCACCGCATTATTCCGGAATTTATGATTCAGGGCGGCGATCCGCAATCTAAAACCGCACAGCCCGGACAAGCTTTGGGCATGGGCGATGTGGGCTACCGCATTCCGGCAGAATTCAACAAAAACCTGATACACAAACGCGGTGTGCTGGCAGCAGCCCGCGACGGAAATCCGGCAAAAGCCTCTTCCGGTTGTCAGTTTTATATCACACAGGGAAAAAAATACACCCGTGCGGAACTGCAGATTCTGGCACAACGTACCGGCAACAACTGGACAGAAGAGCAACTCAAAATTTATGAGGAAGTGGGTGGCACGCCGATGCTGGACATGAACTATACCGTTTTTGGCGAAGTGGTGTCCGGTATGGATGTGGTAGACAAAATCATTGTGCAGCCGCGTGATGGCAGAGACCGCCCGAACAACGATATTAAAATGACCGTGAAAGTGGTGGAATAAACTGCTTTTATAGCAAAACAGGAAAGTTCCGGCGCTTATGTTCCGGAACTTTTTTAATTTTAAATAATACGGTTTGCATCTATGCTGTTCACCAGCAAAAATGAACAGCGGATTTGCGAAATTTCAAACTATTATTTTACAGCATATGACAACCTCTTATCTCTCTTCCACGGTCAAATTGTTTGCGTATTACAGAAAAATCGCGGAAGATGCGATGGCTCAAATCTCTGAGGAAAAATTGTTTTATCAACCCAATGAGTCGACCAATTCCATTGCAATTTTGGTGCAACATCTGGCAGGAAATATGCTGTCCCGCTGGACGGATTTTCTGACTACAGACGGCGAAAAAGAATGGCGCAACCGCGACGCGGAATTTGAAACAGCGATAAAGGATAAAACCGCACTGATGGAATACTGGAACCGAGGCTGGACTTGTTTCGAGGATGCATTGCACTCGCTGACAGACGGCGACCTCGACAAAACGATTTACATCCGCAATGAAGGCCATACCGTGATGGAGGCCGTCAACCGTCAACTGGCGCACTATCCTTACCACGTCGGACAAATCGTGTTCATGGCTAAAATGCTGTGCGGAGATGACTGGAAAAGTCTGTCCATTCCGAAAAACTCATCCGCGGCATACAATCAAAAGAAATTTGAACAGGAAAAGGGAGATGCGTTTTTTACAGATAAACTGTAATTATGGCGTAATTTTTGTATTTTAAACAGTAGATGAAAACAAAAAAGATAAAGGTTATCCTATCGCTGTTTGCGGCTTTGCTGCTCTTGTCGGCTTTCAACAGAAAAGAACCGG
>ERZ1645187.2914-NODE-2914-length-14737-cov-9.338101_pt1 | contig 14737 bp, 12 predicted proteins | sample MGYA00575352_ERZ1645187 | MGnify/ENA primary metagenome ERZ1645187 (study PRJEB40837, sample SAMN11349314) | freshwater sediment metagenome | isolation source: river sediment | host: Sediment | place: India: Wazaribad , New Delhi | collected 2017-02-21 ...
TCATGAGAGAAGCCGTCATCGTCTCCACCGCCCGCACCGGCCTGGCCAAATCCTTCCGCGGCGGTTTCAACGAAACCGAAGCCCCGGCCATGGCCGGCCACGTGGTGCGCGCTGCCGTCGCGCGCGCCGGCATTGATCCCGCCTCGGTGGAAGATGTGCTGTTTGGCGCCGCTGCGCAGCAGGGCACGCAGGCTTACTGCCTCGGCCGCCTCGCCGCGATTGCTGGCGGCCTGCCGGAAACCGTCGCCGGTATGGCGATGGAGCGCCAGTGTGCATCAGGCCTGATGACAATCGCCACGGCTGCCAAGGCCATCATGTGCAACGAGATCGACATCGCCGTTGCCGGCGGCGTCGAATCCATCTCGTTGACGCAGAACAAGCACAAGAACACCTTCCGTGCGCAATCGGAAGCGGTGAAGGCACTCGACCCCGCCGCCTACATCCCGATGATTGAAACCGCTGAAGTAGTCGCCGAGCGCTACAAGATTTCACGCGAGGCGCAGGATGAATATTCCTACCTGAGCCAGATGCGCACGGCGAACGCGCAGAAGAACGGCATCTTCAACGATGAAATCGTGCCAATGACCACCACCATGTCGGTGTTCAACAAAGAAACGAAAGAAACCACTTTCAAGGAAACCGTGGTCGACCGCGATGACTGCAACCGCCCGGAGACCACGCTTGAAGGGCTCGCCAAGCTGGAACCGGTGTGGAAAGACGGCCAGTGGGTGAAGGAAGGCAAGTACGTCACTGCCGGCAACTCATCACAGCTGTCTGACGGCGCTTCCGCCTGCGTGCTGATGGACAGTGTGCTCGCCTCGAAAAAAGGCCTGCAACCGCTCGGCGCCTATCGCGGCATTGCTGTCGCTGGCTGCAAATCCGACGAGATGGGCATAGGCCCGGTATTCGCGGTGCCGAAACTGCTCGCGCGCCATGGCCTGAAGGTGGGCGACATCGGCCTGTGGGAACTGAACGAGGCGTTTGCCTCGCAAGTGATCTACTGCCGCGACACGCTCGGTATCCCGAACGACATCATGAACGTCAATGGTGGCGCGATTTCCATCGGCCACCCGTTCGGCATGAGTGGCGCACGCATGGTCGGCCACGCACTGCTGGAAGGCAAACGCCGCGGCGTGAAGTACGTTGTCGTCACGATGTGTATTGGCGGCGGCCAGGGTGCAGCCGGCCTGTTCGAAGTGTACTGAGCCGGCCCTATCCCTATCCAGCCAACCGACCGAGGCTGCACGCATGCAACTGAACAGCGCTGAAGAGCTGATTGCCGACATCCGCGCCGGCAAGATGGTCATCCTGATGGATGACGAGGACCGCGAGAACGAAGGCGACATCATCATGGCTGCCGAGCACTGCGGTGCCGAGCACATCAACTTCATGGCCAAGCATGCGCGCGGCCTCATCTGTATGCCGATGTCGCGTGAACGCTGCGAACGCCTCGGCCTCGGGCTGATGGTGCAACAGAATGCGTCCGGCTTCGGCACCAAGTTCACCGTGTCGATTGAGGCCGCTACCGGCGTCACCACCGGTATTTCCGCCGCAGACCGCGCCCGCACCGTGCAGGTGGCAGCCGCGCGTAATGCGCGCCCGGAAGATATCGTGCAGCCGGGCCATATCTTCCCGCTGATGGCGGAGCCGGGCGGCGTGCTGTCGCGCACCGGCCACACTGAAGCCGCCTGCGACCTCGCGCGCCTGGCTGGCCTCGAACCGGCCGGCGTGATCTGCGAGATCATGAATGACGACGGCACGATGTCCCGCCGCCCAGACCTCGAGATTTTCGCGCAAGAACACAACCTGAAAATCGGCACCATTGCCGACCTGATCCACTACCGCCTCGTCAACGAGCGCACCGTGGAGATTGCCCAGCGCGCACCGATCCAGACCGATTTCGGCGAATTCGAGCTGGTGACGTTCAGCAATACGGTCGACAAGGAATACCACTACGCACTAGTGAAAGGCGAGATCAGGCCTGACGAACCGACACTGGTGCGTGTGCACCTCGCCACAGCGATGCGCGACCTGTTCTGCGCGCAGCCACCCGGCATGAAGATCTGGAACATGCGCCGTTGCATGGAACGGATTGCCGCTGAAGGCAAGGGTGTGCTGGTGCTGATCCACCACCCGGAATCCGTGCTGGAGCTGTATGACAGCGCACTGACCATGCTCGGCCAGAAACCGCTGCAGAACACCGCTGCCAACCCGAATGTCTACAAGACCGTCGGCGTCGGCGGGCAGATCCTGCGCGAACTCGGCGTCGGCAAGATGCGCGTGCTCGGCCAGCCGCTGCGCTATCGCGCGATCTCCGGCTATGACCTCGAAGTGGTCGAACACCTCGCCTGCGAATGACCTCGCAGCAGGCAGCGCCGTGACTGCGCCTGTCATCCTGCGCATTGCCCTGCCGGTGCCGCTGCGGCGGCTGTTCGACTACCTCCCCCCAGCTGGCAGCGACCCTGCCAGCCTGCAACCCGGCGTGCGGGTGCGCGTGCCTTTCGGTCGCCAGCAGCTGACCGGGGTGCTGGTCGAGGTGCAGGCGTCCAGTGACATCCCGCTGGCGAAACTCAGGCCGGCACAGGCCATCCTCGACGACGAGCCACCCCTGCCGCCCTTGCTGTTCGGGCTCGCCCAGTGGGCGGCGAGCTACTACCAGCACCCACCGGGCGAAGTGATGGCGGCAGTACTGCCCTCCGCGCTGCGCGACGGCAGCGCACAGGACTGGCACCAGCAGCGCCTGTGGCGGGCCACCGGGGCAGACCCCGGCCTGTTGCGCCAGGGCAGCAAACAACTCGCCCTGTACCAGGCACTGCAACAGGGCCCGCTGCCGCGCGCTGCCATCGCTGGGGCGGGGTTCTCGCCAGCCGTGCTGAAAGCCCTGGCCGACAAGGGGCTGGCCGAGAGCTTTGTGCCGGCAGCGCAGCCCTTCGCCAGCACAGACCTGCTCGCTGAAACACCGCTGGTCCTCAACGAGGAACAGGCGGTGGCCGTGGCAGCGGTGGTACCCGGCCGCTTCAGCGCCACATTGCTGGAAGGCGTGACTGGCAGCGGCAAGACCGAGGTCTACCTGCAGCTGATCGGCAAGGTGCTGGCGCGCGGTGAGCAGGCGCTGGTGCTGGTGCCGGAGATCGGCCTCACGCCGCAGACCGTCGCCCGCTTCCAGCGCCGCTTCCGCTGCCCGGTGGCCGTGCTGCATTCCGGGCTGGCGGAAGGCGAGCGCTACAGCGCGTGGCGCAGCGCAGCGCGCGGCGAGGCCGGCATCGTCATCGGCACCCGCTCGGCGCTGTTCACGCCGCTGGCACACAGCGGCATCATCATTGTCGACGAGGAACACGACAGTTCATTCAAGCAGCAGGACGGTTTCCGCTACTCCGCACGCGACCTCGCCGTGCTGCGCGCACAGCGCGAGAATGTGCCGGTGGTGCTCGGCAGTGCCACACCGTCGCTGGAAACCCTGCACAACGCGCTGCAACAGCGCTATGAGCACTTGCGCCTGACCCAACGCGCCGGGCAAGCGCGCGCACCGCTGCTGGAAGTGATCGACACCAATCGCAAGGTGCTGACGGAAGGCATGAGCAGTGAGCTGCTCACCGCCATGCGCGACGAACTCGCGCGCGGCAACCAGGTGCTGGTGTTCCTCAACCGGCGCGGTTATGCGCCCGCCGTCGTCTGTGCCGACTGCCGCTGGCAGGGCATCTGCCCGCACTGCTCCGCGCGCCTCACCGTGCACCGCAAGACCCGGCAGCTGCGCTGCCATCACTGTGATTACATGGAAGCCCTGCCGGACCATTGCCCGCAATGCGACAGCACGCGGCTCGAATATGTCGGCATCGGCACCCAGCGCAGCGAGCAGTTCCTCGCCGCGCAGTTTGCCGAATACCCGGTCTGGCGCATCGACCGCGACAGCATGTCGCGCCGGCATTCACTGCACAGCATGCTCGACGAGATCCAGCGCGGCCAGCCGTGCCTGCTGGTCGGCACACAGATGCTGGCGAAAGGCCACCACTTCCCGCATGTGACACTGGTAGCGATCCTCGATATCGACAGTGGGCTGTTTTCCGCCGACTTCCGCAGCGCAGAAAAAATGGGCCAGTTGCTGGAGCAGGTGGCCGGGCGCGCGGGGCGCGCGGAAAAACCGGGCAAGGTGCTGATCCAGAGCCGCTTTGCCGAACACCCGCTGCTGCAAACGCTGTTGCGCGACGGCTACCAGCGCCTCGCACGCCTGCTGCTCGCCGAGCGGCAGGCAGCCGGCTTGCCGCCGTACACCTACCTCGCACTGCTGCGCGCCGAGCACGCCGACCCGCAACGCGCTCGCCTGCTGTTGCGCGAATGGGGACAGGTGTTGCAGGGCTTGTGCGACAGCGGCGTCCACGTGGCGGGGCCGTGGCCTGCGATGATGGAAAAGCGTGCAGGCTTCTACCGCTTCGACCTGCAGGTCAAAAGCCCTTCACGCAGTGCGTTGCAGAAAACACTGGCACGCTTCTGCGCCTACGCCGAAACCCAGAAGCTGCCGAAAGACCTGCGCTGGTCGCTGGATGTCGATCCCGCCGGGTGAATCCTACTTGCCGAGCTGCCGCACACTGGTCGGTGTGAAATAGCTGTCCGGCCACGGGTCTGCCACAAAACGCGGCGGGCCTTTCTGTTCATTGACGAGATAGTTGGCCAGGTAAGCGCCCTTCTGCAGGTCGTGATAGACCTCCATGCGTGCACCCATGCCGGGCAGGTCATACTGGTTCACCATCGTGCGCAGGTTGGTGCGCCAAAGGTTGCCATGGCCATCATAGTTATCAGCCAGCACGGCGGCCCAGGTGTCTTCCTCAGTATAGAGGCGCCGCTTGGCGTAGATATGGCGGCGCCCCTCACGCAATTCGGCCAGGATGACGCGGCAGCGGTGCAATTCGTAGCGCATGTACTTCGGGTTCAGGTGCGACTTGGTCAGCAACTCCTCATAGCTGACCTCGGGGCTGTCGACATCGTAATTGTTGTACGGGATGAACAGCTCGCGCTCGCCTTCCAGTTTCCACGTATAGCGCGAGTTGGCGCCGTTGAACAGCATCACGTCATCAACCGTGCGCAGGCCGCCGGCACTGTCAGGGAAATCGAAGGCGATGCTCGGCGAGCGGCGCACGCGCCGGGTGCCGGGCAGGTAGACCCAGGCGTCACGCGACGTATCGCCGACATCCTTGTACTCATGCACGAGCACAATCATCCCTTTCTCGCGCGGCGGCGTGAGGATCTGCACCATCGCCATCGCCGCAATGTTGCTGTTGTTGAATTCCTCACGCGTGATATTCGAGGAGTAGTACTGCACATGGCGCTGCTCCAGCGACTGGCGCATGTTGATCTCGCCATTGGCATAGACGGCGGCAGCATCGAGGATGCCTTCCGAGGCTCCGAACATCGGCGAGGCCATGTGGTTCCACAGCACTTCGGCCGGGGTTTTCGGGATCGGGAAAGGCACGCCGAAATAGACATCGCTGGTGCCATTGCCATCGGCATTCAGCCGGGTGTTTAGTGCATTGAGCTTGGTGTTCTGGTGTACGCGGTCGCTGTAGCGCACGTCGCGTTTGCTCGGGTAGACCGGCATCACGAAGGTGTCGGGATACTTCTCGAACATGGCCATCTGGCCATCGGTGAGGTTCTTTGCGTACTGCTTGTAATTCTTCGCCGTGATGGTGAACAGCGGCTTCTCGTCAGGATAGGGATTGGGGTAGTGGGTACCGGTGCCCTTGTAGTCCACCCACTTCGGTGCACCGAGGATCTCGCCCGTCCATTTCGGGATGGTGCCGTCGGCGTTGCCAGCCGGGTTCGCGCCCATCGGGGTCAGTTCCGTGCCCAGCCGATCCGCTTCTTCCTGCGACACTGCAGCCACCACTGTACCGCTGGCCAGCAGCAGCGCCCACGCCGTCAGATTGATTGCCTGCCTCATGGTTGCCACCCTGTTTTCCTGTTGTCAGCGCTAGCGCCTGTTATGGTTTTTTTCTTATCTTGCATGAAGAAACTGTTTGGCGAAAGCCTCGATACGGCGCTTCTTGAAGTCGATGTCGCTGGGGACGATCTTGCCGTCGACCATGAAGTTGGCGCCATTGGTCATCGTCACCCCCATGGCCTCCACGCGCTCAAAGGTGCCCGGGCCCGGGTTCAGCACCGCCGTCCAGACATCGAATGGCTTGTCCAGGGTGCCGGCCTCGTCGCGCGCCTGGCGGATTTTTGCCAGCACCGCAGGCAGCTGCTCTTCCGTGTAGCGCAGGCCGAGCCAGCCATCGTGGCGAGCGGCGCGGCGGAAGGCGGCATCGCTGTCGCCACCAATGAACACCGGCACCGGCTTCGTCGTGCCCGGTGACATCTGCAGCGGCGGGAAATCATGGAACTCGCCGTGGTACTCGACCATCTCGCCACTCATCAGCTTGCGCATCACGGCCAGCTGCTCGTCAGTGCGTTTCCCGCGCGTGTGGAAATCATGCCCCGTCAGTTCGAATTCGGTTTTCTGCCAGCCGATGCCGACCCCCATGATGATGCGGTTACCCGACAGGTAGGCCGCTGTCGAGATGGCTTTCGCGGCATTGAAACTGTCGCGCATCGGCAACACGTAGATCGTTGTCAGGCAATGCAGGCGCGTTGTCTGCTGTGCGATGGCCGCTGCGATCACCCACGGATCAGGCCAGTGCGTTTCCGGATGCCAGAACACCTGCCCGTTCTGGGTGTAGAGGTATTCGTCGACCTGGTCCTTGGTGGTGATCAGGTGGTCACCGAAAGACACGCCGTGGAAACCCAGTTCCTCGGCAAACTTCGCCAGCTCCACCACCTGGTCGAGTTCGCAGAACGCCAGTGATTGCCAGAATTTCATCGTGACTTCTCCGGTTATGTAGTCGGCTCAACCGAACAGCTTCGGCAGCTGTTTCTTGTCGAGCAGGCCGCTCTCGCCCATCCAGCGCAGGGTGTCGGCAAACGTCTCGGCGGCTGGCCGCAAGCTGACGCCAAGCGCCGCCATGTCCGGCGCGTTCTGCACGGCGGGCCACTGCGTGGTGTAGCGCATCGTTTCGGCGGAAATCGGCGACGGGTCCGGTTTGAACAATCGCTTGAGATCATAAAAAGCACCTACCAGCCGCAGCTTCCAGCCGGCAATCTCGCTGCGTGGCAGCGTGGCACCGCTTACCGTTTCCAGCAGGTCGGCAAATTGTGCCCACGGCATGTAGTGGCCGGCGGTGAGGTAACGGCCGGGTTTTCCGTTGTCCTGCTCCAGCAACGCGACGATGAATGCCGCCAGGTCGCGCACGTCGATCTGTTGCGTGCCGCCGCTGGTGATGCGGAAACCCTGCGTCATGCGGTACAGCAATGACATCAGCGTCGCCGAGCGCCCCGGGTCATCCGGCCCGATGATGCCACCGGGATATACCGTCTTCACGCCCTTGCCTTGCGCCTGCAGGCTGCGCACGTATTCCTCGGCCTGGGCCTTGCTGCGGCCATAAGCGTGGCGCGACTGCGCAACCGGCGCATCGGCACTCATGCGCGAGGCATCGGCATTGAAGATGGCGGTGATACTGGAGACAAACACCGCATTGTTGATGCCCAGTTCCATCGCCGAACCGATGACATGCTTCACACCACCGACGTTGGTAGCCAGCAGGTCCTGTTCACTGGCCGCCTGCATCGGCGTTATGGCCGCCGCATGCACGACACCCTGGCAACCCTGCAGTGCATCGCGCACCACATTGGCATCGTCGATCGAGCCGGTGACAAAACGGTCAACCACGATGCCGTGCTTGCCGTACAAGGTGCGGGCCTTGTCGAGGCTGCGCACCAGCGCCACCACGTCGTGGCCGCGCTGTTTCAGCAGTTTCACCACATGGAAACCGACAAAACCTGTACCGCCTGTCACCAGCACTCGCATGGCTTATCCCTCTACCGAAATCACGCGGTTCGGGCAGCCACGCACTGCATTCATCACTTTCGCGCGCAACGCTTCCTCCGGGCTTTCCTGCAGCACCATCACTTGCGGGTAACCGCCGGGATTGTCCCGCACGCTGAACACTTCCGGGCATTCCTCCATGCAGACGCTATGCCCCTGGCACAGATCGAGATCGACCTTGATACGCATGCAGCCCCCTTATTGTTTCTTGCGCTGGAAGCGCACTTTCATCGGTGCCAGCGGTTTCACCGTCATGCCGCTGTGGTCATCGGTGTAGCTTTCCTTCGGATCGACCAGCTCGAAATCGAAGTCGAGCAGCAGCGTGGCGAAGATCGCTTTCAGCTGCAGGATAGCAAAGGCATTGCCGGCACACTTGTGCCTGCCGCCGCCAAACGCCACCCAGGCGAACAGGTGCTCTGGCTCCGGCCGGTGCATGTCGAATTTTTCCGGCTCGGGGAACACCTCGGCGATCTTGTGCGCCACGCCGGGCGACATCACTACGCGGTAGCCTTTCGGGATCAGGTAGTCCTTGTACTCGAAATCCTGCTCGACCACGCGGATCAGCGTCGACAATGGCGGATGCATGCGCAGCACCTCGCGGATAAACGCTTCCAGTTTCGGCATCGCGCGCATCGCATGGTGTGACACTTCACCGCCATCGGCGAACACCTCGGCCAGCTCCTGTTTCACTTCCGCCATGAACTGCGGGTTGCGCAGGAACTCGATCAGTGTCCAGGTCGCAGTGCCGGAACTGGTGTGGTGACCGGCGAACATCGTCGCGATCAGCAGACCGGTGATCTCGTGCGGCGACATCTGCGTGCCGTCGGTGTAAGTTGCCGTCATGAACGTGTTGAGCGCATCGCCGTATTCCTTGCCGGAAGCGCGACGCTTGGCGACGATCTCTTCCACCATCTCACCGAGCCGCACACGCGCCTTGTCGCGCGCCTCGAACTCGGGCAATGGCAGGTAAGGATCGATAAAGGCAATCGCGATGACGGCGTGTTCCAGGTCGCGGTACAGCTGGCTGAACTCGTCTGTCATGTCGCGGCGGAACTCGACACCGAGCAGGCAGCTGGTTGACGTGTACAGGGTCAGGCGCAGGAACTCGTCCACCATGTCCAGTTCGCCACTTTCACCCCATTTGTTGGTGAAGTCGCGCACTTCATCGGCAATGACTTTCGCGTACTCTTTCATGTTCTGGTAGCGCAGTGCATCGACCTGGATCTTCAGCTGCTGCTTGAGCCGATCGAGTGTGGTGTCGAACAGCACGTCCTTGCCAAAGATCGGTACCACGCCCTTGTAGGCAGCAGATTGCCCGAGCACCTCGTCCGGTGCCCGGCACCACGCTTCCTGCGCATCCGGCCCGGACATCAGCACATGCGGCTGGCCCATCAGGTTGTATTCGCCGATGTCGCCACATTCCTGCCGCACCCGCATCAGGAATTTCGGCTGGTTGACGGAGTATTCGTCGTAGTGCCCGGTTTCCGGCTTGACGCCGCTGGCTTTCGGTATCGGCTTGCTCATGCTTCACCTACACTTTTTTTCAGATACTCGAGCCGAGCCTCCAGCATCTTGATCATCATCTTGTTGCGTTCCTGGCGTCGCTCCATAGCCAGGGGGCTCAGCACGCCTTTATCGGCACACTGGTCGATGAATTCCATGGTTTTCTGGAAATCGTAGAAATCGCGCTGCTCTTGCCACTGGTGGTTGCCGCCGTACTTGAACCATGAGGCGCCGATCACGCGCATCGGTGAACCATCGGCATTTTTCAGGTTGCCGGGCGGCACCTGCCACCACCAGCAGAACGCCTCGCCTTTCTTTTCGTCGATAACGATCTTTTCGTACGGGTAGGTCCAGCCCTTGTACGGATCCATCGCATCGCCGACGCAGGTGGCGCGGATGTTTTCGCGGCCTTTCGCTTCGTAAAGGCCACCGGGGATATCCCAGGCGTAATAGCAGTCCTCGGTGTAGCAGTCGGCCAGGCAGCGCCAGTCGCCGGTCTTCTCGGCCTGCTGGTTTGCCTTCAGCCAGAGGTCCATGGTTTTTTCGAGTTCTTCGCGGGTGTAGGGCATGGTGGTTGTCCTCGCTGCGGTTCAGGGTTGGCAATATTTATAGCAATCACTATAATTTTTCCAATAGACCACAGCCTGCACTGGCTGTCAACGCAGCAAAGCGCTGACCGGAACCCGCCCATGAGCCGCAAGACCCTGTCCCGCACCAGCGAGAAAACCCGCCAGGCCATCATCGATGCCGCCATCCACTGCCTGGCCACCGAGGGCTACCACCGCGCCACCAGCAACCGCATTGCGCGCGAGGCCGGCCTGTCCTGGGGCGTGATCCAGTACCACTTCAGCGACCGCGCCGGCATCTACCGCGCGGTGCTCGACACCATCATCGACGCCTACGTGACCGAGCTGGACCAGCTGGCCCGCGCCGGCGAGGGAAAAGCCGTCAGCGAACGGCTGGAACTGCTGGCGCTCAGCGTCTGGCAACTGCTGAACCACCCGGCCTACCTGGCCACCATGGAACTGCTGCTGAACCTGAACCGCGACCCTGAACTGGCGCTGAACACCAAAACCTATGTGAAGCGCTGGTCGGAGCGCATGGCGCAACTGTGGCAGGGGATTTTCCCGGAGTTCCCGGAGGGGCACGCCGGCAGCGCAGCGGCGCGGCAGATCTTTTTCGCCGCCTTGCGCGGCTTTGTCGACAACCGGCTGATCGGCCAGTGGCCGAAGCGCGGCGTGCCGGATGGCACATTCCCGGCACTGGCGCAGGCTTGCGCCGGGCTGCTGGTGTAATGCCGGTTAACGGTACTGCGACACCCGCTGCACTTCCGCCTCGATCCATTCCTGCGCGCGGTTCATCAGGGTGCGGCTGTCGGTGCCATCGCCGTGCAGCGGCTCGCCGATCACCACGGTGACGACGCCGGGGTACTTGAGGAATTTCTTGCCGGGCCAGCATTCGCCGGCATTGTGCGCCACCGGCAGCAGCGGCACGCTGCCTTTCACGGCGAGGTCCGCACCACCGCGCGCATAGCGGCCGACCTTGCCGATCTCGGTGCGCGTGCCTTCGGGGAAGATCAGCACCGAAATGCCCTCGGCGAGCCGCAAGCAGCCATCGTCGAGGATCTGCTTCAATGCTTCGCGTTTGGCACTGCGGTCAATCGCGATCGGCTTTACCGTGGCCAGGCCCCAGCCGAACACCGGCATTTCCACCAGTTCCTTTTTCAGGATCGTGCACACCGGCGCAAACGGCAGCTGCAGGAAGAAGGTTTCCCACTGGCTCTGGTGCTTGGCGACCACGACATAAGGGCGCGGCGGGATATTTTCCATTCCCTTGACGCGATAGCGCACGCCACACACCCAGCGCAGCCACACAATCACGCCGCGGTTCCACCAGTTGATATACCGCACGCAGGCTGCATAGCCGAGCGGCTTGACGAACAATGGCGTCGTGAGACCGAACCAGATGGTCCACAGCGCATAGCCGGCATAGAACACGGCACTGCGCATCGCATACCACGCCGTCTGCAACGGGTTCAGCTTCGGCAGCAATTCCACACCGCTGCGCCCGGCCGCAGTATCAGTATTCGTCATCGAGCCACTCCTGCACGATATCGCGCGGCGTCTGCGCAATCAGGTAATCCGCCGCTTCAGCCAGGTCATCGAAGACGGCAACATCGTCATACTCGCCGCTGTCATGGTCAGCGATTTTCTGTTCGGTTTTCTCACCCTTGCCGGTGCGCACCAGCACCGGCAGGCAGCCGCGCGCCATGCCGGCCTCGAGGTCGCGCAGGCTGTCGCCAACCACAAACGCGCCCTCGAGGTCACAGCCGAGCGTGTGGGCGATCTGGTCGAACAAGCCCGATTGCGGCTTGCGGCAATCGCACAGGTCTTCCGGCTTGTGCGGGCAGTAGGCGATAGTTGCGATATCGCCGCCGGCATCGTGCACCAGTTCGAGCAGCCGGTCGTGCATCGCTTCCAGGTCTTCCTCGCTGAACAAGCCGCGACCGATACCGGACTGGTTGGTGGCCACCGCAATCGTGAAGCCGTGCTCGTACAGGCGCGCAATCGCATCGATGCTGCCGTCTATCGGGATCCACTCATCGAGTGACTTGACGAATTCGTCAGAGTCCTCGTTGATGACACCGTCGCGATCCAGGATGACCAGTTTCATTTCTTGTCCGGCACCAGCTGCGAGATATCGGCGACTTGCAAGAACAGCGCCTGCAGTTGCGCCAGCAAGGCAAGGCGGTTGGCACGCAACTTCTCGTCTTCGGCATTGACCATCACCTTGTCGAAAAACAGGTCGACCGGCTCACGCAGGTCGGCCAGCGCGGCCAAGGTGGCGGTGTAGTTGCGGCTGGCATACAGCGGCGCCACCTCGGCCGCTTTTGCAGCCAGGGCTGCCGCGAGTTGCTGCTCGGCCGCTTCCTGCAACAATGCTGCATCGACACTGGCAGCAACAGCGCCTGTGCCAGCGGACTTGCTGAGGATATTCGACACGCGCTTGTTGGCCGCAGCGAGGCTGGCAGCTTGCGGCAATTGCGTGAAGCTGTGTACGGCATGGATGCGCTGGTGGATATCCAGCGGCACCGAGACCTGTTTAGCTGCCACGGCATTGAAGGTTTCCGTGGCGATGTTGTCTTCGAGATAGATCGCACGCAGGCGCTCGAGCATGTAATCAAGCACTTTCTGCTCGACATCGGCTGCCTTCAGGCTGGCAAAACCGCTGCGCGCAAAGGCGATCAGGTCGCGCAGGTCCAGGTCCAGTCCGCGCTTGATGAGGATGTTCAGCACGCCGATGCTCGCGCGGCGCAAGGCAAACGGGTCTTTCGAGCCGGTAGGCGTCTGGCCGATGCCGAAAATCCCGACCAGTGTGTCAAGCCGGTCGGCCAGTGCGACCGCACAACCGGTCAGCGTTTGCGGCACTGCATCGCCGGCAAACTTCGGCAGGTACTGCTCGCGCATCGCCTCGGCCACTTCGGCCGGCTCAGCGTCATGCCGCGCATAATAGCTGCCGGCAATGCCCTGCATGCTGTCGAATTCCTGCACCATGTTCGACACCAGGTCGCACTTGCACAGTTCGCCGGCGCGCGTAGCCCAGCCGCTGTTACCGCCGGTCTTGCCGGCAATGTGCGCCGCCAGCTTCGCCACGCGCTCGCTCTTGTCGAACAGCGTGCCGAGCTCGGCCTGGAACACGATGGTTTTCAGCTTGTCACGGCGTGCGGACAGCGGCGTTTTCAGGTCCATCTGGTAGAAAAAAGCGGCATCGGTCAGGCGCGGACGGATCACTCGCTCGTTGCCATCGACCACTTTGGCCGGCTCGCGGCTTTCGATGTTCGACACGGTAATGAAATGCGGCATCAGTTTGCCGGCGGCATCGACCACGTGGAAATATTTCTGGTGTTCGCTCATCGAGGAAATGAGCGCTTCCTGAGGCACCTCGAGGAAACGGCGCTCGAAATTGCCGGCCAGCGCCACCGGCCACTCCACCAGCGCGGTAACTTCGTCGAGCAGGTCGCGGTCGATCACGGCTTTCCCGCCCAGTTCAGTGGCGAGCTTCTCTACCTGCGCGACGATTTTCTCGCGACGCACCTTGAAGCACGGTTCTACATAATGGTTGCGCAGCAGGTCGGCATAATCGGCCGGCGAGGCAATGCCGAGTTCACCATCGGCATGGAAACGGTGACCGCGCGTGATGCGGCCGGCTTTCTGTTCGAGGATCTCGCAGTCGATCACTTCACTGCCGTACAGCATCACCAGCCAGTGCACCGGCCGCACGAATTCCGCGCGGCGCGCACCCCAGCGCATGCGCTTGGGAATCGGCAATTCGTGCAGGGCTTTCTCGACGATCGCCGGCAGCAATTCAACCGCCGCGCGCCCGGCTTCCAGCGCACGGAACACGAGACGCTCGCCCTTGTCAGACGGCACACGCTCCAGTTGCTCGACCGTAACGCTATTGCTCTTGGCAAATCCGGCTGCAGCCGGTGTCGGCTCGCCATCGGCCTTGAACGCCTGCGCAACAAACGGGCCCAGTTTTTCCACGGCGCGATCCGCTTGCCGGCTGGCGAGGCCGGCCACGCGCACAGCCAGGCGGCGCGGCGAGGCGAAGATGCGTGAAGCGTCCTTGTCATAGGCAAGCCCTGCTGCGTCGAGTTCGCGGTATATCGTGGCGGAAAAACTTTTCAGCAGCTCCTTGAGCGCTTTCGGAGGCAGCTCTTCGGTGCCGATTTCGACGAGAAAATCATTTTTCAGGAGATCGTGCGACATCATTTGTCTCCTTGCTGGCTGGCAGCGCGCTCGATGACTTCATTGCGCAGGTGTAGCGGCGCCAGCGGGAAACCCAGCGCCAGGCGGGCATCGAAATAGGCCTGCGCCACTGCGCGGGCCAGCGTGCGCACGCGCAGGATGTAGCGCTGCCGCTCGGTGACAGAAATCGCATGGCGCGCATCGAGCAGGTTAAACGCATGTGACGCTTTCATCACCATTTCATACGCCGGCAGCGGCAGGCCTTTCGCCATCAGCCGGTTCGATTCGGCTTCATAGGTATCAAAGCAGCGGAACAGGAAATCCACATCCGCTTCCTCGAAATTGAAATGCGACATCTCCACTTCATTCTGGTGGAACACATCGCCGTAGGTGACCGGCTGGCCATCAGGGCCAATCGTCCAGACGAGGTCGAAAATCGAGTCGACGCCCTGCAGGTACATGGCGATGCGTTCGAGGCCGTAAGTGATCTCGCCGGTGACCGGGTAGCACTCCAGGCCGCCGACCTGCTGGAAGTAGGTGAACTGGGTGACTTCCATGCCGTTCAGCCAGACTT
>ERZ1645187.2915-NODE-2915-length-14735-cov-115.534537_pt1 | contig 14735 bp, 12 predicted proteins | sample MGYA00575352_ERZ1645187 | MGnify/ENA primary metagenome ERZ1645187 (study PRJEB40837, sample SAMN11349314) | freshwater sediment metagenome | isolation source: river sediment | host: Sediment | place: India: Wazaribad , New Delhi | collected 2017-02-21 ...
CCTCAGGGACAAACGCCCATGGCAAAGCGCTTGACCGACAAGACAGTCGCTCACACCGCCGCCGGCCGGGCGCGGATCACCACGCGAAGCCCGGGATCGGCGCGTTCGAGTTCGATCTTCATGCCGTGACGCAGCGCCACCGCGCGCACCAGCGGCAGGCCGAGACCATGGCCCGGCACCGCGGCGACCGTCTCGGCCCGGGTGAAGCGCTCGAAGGCCGCCGCCTCGAACCCCTCCGGCAGACCGGGGCCGCGGTCGCGCACCGCGAGGCGGATCTCGCCGCCGCGCGTCTCCAGATCGACGTCGATGGTGCCGCCCTCGGGCGAGAACTTCACCGCGTTGTCGACCAGATTGGCGAGCATCCGGGTGAGCAGCATCCGCTCGCCCACCACCACCGCCGGCGCGGTCGCGACCTTCAGGATCACGGCCCGGTCCTCGGCCACCCCCTCGTAGAGATCGACCACGTCGGCGACCACCTCGGCGAGATCGACCGGGGCGAGCCCGCGGGCGTCGCCGGCCGCGGCCTCGGTGCGGGCGATGTCGAGGAGCGCGGCGAAGACGGCGATCAGCTCGGCCGATTCGGCGATGGCGTCGTCGAGCGCCGGGATGGCGCCGCGCGCCGTCGGATCGGCCTCGGCCTCGCGCCGGGCGCGCTCCAGCCGGGCGCGCAGGCGGGCGAGCGGCGTGCGGGTCTCATGGGCGATCTGGTCGGAGAGATGGTGGACGCCGCGCATCAGCGCCGCGATTCGCTCGAGCATGGCGTCGACGTGGGCGGCGAGGCGCCCGAACTCGTCGTCGCCGCTCGGCCCGACGCGGGCAGCGAGATCGCCGGCCTCGACGGCGCGGGCGGTGGCGTTGACCCGCTCGACCCGGGCGAGCAGCCGGCGGCCGACGCCGAGGGTGGCGACGAGAGCGACGACCAGCGCCACGGCGATCGGCAGGCCGAGATCGCGGGCGAGGTTCTTCATCACCGCGTCGTGCTCGGCCCGATCGTGGGCGACCAGCAGATCGGGACCACCCGGCACCCGGCGGACGACGCCGGTGTAGGAGACGCCGTCGTCCGGGTCGCGGAAACGAACGACCTCGCCGGTCGGCGGCAGATCGTTGGGCCAGCCGGCGAAGTCACCGGCGATCTTGTCGCCCGCCGCGCTCACCACCAGCCGGACGCGGGCGTGCCCCTCCGGACCTGTCTCGCCGCGCCGCCGCTCGACGACCCGGACGAGCGCCGCCTCGCCGCCCTCGCGCCACACCTCCTCGAGCCCGACGAGATCGGTGCGGATGGTGTCGACGATGCGCCGTTCGATGTAGGCCGAGACCGTCGTCCACACCGCCACGGCGATCACCAGCGCGGCGGCGAGGAAGACCGCGGCGACGAGGCCGACCAGCCGCAGCGTCGAGGAGCGCGTGAGGCGCGCGGCGGGCGTCGCGGCGGCGCTCAAGGCTCGTCCGCCGACAGCATGTAGCCCTCGCCGCGCGCCGATCGGATCACCGTGCCGTCGAAACCGTCGTCGATCTTGCCGCGCAGCCGCGAGACGTGGACGTCGACGACGTTGGTCTGCGGATCGAAGCGCAGCTTCCACACCCGCTCGAGCAGCAGCGAGCGCGGCACGAATCGCCCGGCGTGCTCGGCGAGGCAGCGCAGCAGCTCGAACTCCTTCGGCGACAGCGCCACGTGGCGGCCGCCGCGATGGACGGTGCGCGCCTTCACCCGGATCTCGATGTCGCCGACCAGGATCACCTCCGGATGCGGCTCCGGCCGGGCGCGCCGCAGCAGGGCGTGGACGCGGGCGAGGAACTCGTCGTCGGAGAAGGGCTTCGCCAGATAGTCGTCGGCCCCGCGCGTCAGGCCGTGGACCCGATCGCCGGCGAGGCCGAGCGCCGAGACCACCATCACCGGCGTCGGCACGCCGAGGTCACGCAGCCGTTCGACCATGTCGAGCCCCTCGAGCCCGGGGAGCATCCGGTCGGTGACGATGAGGTCGAACGGCCGGGCGGCGGCGGCCCTCAGCCCCTCGGCGCCGTCGCCGACGACCTCGGTGTCGAATTCGCGGGAGGCCAGCAGGCCCGCCACATGGGCGGCCATGACGGCGTCGTCTTCGATGATCAATGCGCGCATCGGCATGAGGTCCGTCCCGGTGCGGTTCAGAAGGAATGACTCGAAAAAGCTTCGGCATTGGAACCGAAAGGCGCCTCGCCGTCGAGGCGTCCGTGCGGACCGAGCACCAGCCACCGCGTCGCCTCGCCCCTGCGGACGAGGAGCGCCACCCCGGCGGGCCCGGCGGTGGTCTCGGCGGCGGCGAGCAGCGCGGCGACGTCCTCTCCCGCCGTCCGCCGATCGCCGACGGCGAGGATCTCGTCGTCGATCGCGACGCCCGCCGCCTCCGCCGGGCTCGCCGCGCCGACCGCGGTGACGCGCCCGCCCGCCCCCGGCGCGACCGTCACGCCGAGGACGAGCGGTTCGACCGGCGCCGCGGGCGGAAGATCGGCCGGCGCGACGGCGAGGCGCAGCGTCGCGGTGCGGTCGCCCCCCTTCTCGTGCAGGGTGAGCCGCAGCGTGTCGCCGATCCGTTTGCCTTCCAGCGCCCGGGCGAGATCGCGCGGCCCGGCGAGCGGCGCACCGTCGGCCGCGACCACCAGATCGCCCGGGGCGAGCCCGGCCTCCGCCGCCGGCGAGTGCGGCTCGACCGCCTCGACGACCACGCCGGCGTCGAGCGAAGGGATCGCCGGCCGCAGCGCCTCGGCGCCGCGCAACCGGGCGCCGAGACGGGGCCGCCTCGGCGAGCCCTCGCGCAGCAGCCGGTCGGCGACCGCCTCGACCACCGGCATCGGCAGGGCGAGACCGATGCCGACGTGCCGGCGGGCGCCGTCGGCGATGGCGAGGTTCATCGCCACCACCCGGCCCTCGCGGTCGACCAGGGGGCCGCCCGACGACCCGGGATTGAGCGCCGCGTCGTGCTGGATCATGTCGAAGGGCGAGGTCTCGCCGAAGGGACGCGCCGTCGCCGAGACGTGACCGACGGTGAGCGTGGCGGAAAAGCCGAGCGGATCGCCGACCGCGGCGACCGAATCGCCGCGCCGGATCGCACCCGCCGGGGCGGCGGTGACCGGCGGCGCCTCCTCGGCGATGCGCAGCAGCGCCACGTCGGCGACGTCGTCGAGCCCGACGAGGCGCGCTCCGGTCTCCCGCCCGTCGGCGAGCCGGACGCGGATCTCGCCGGGCCGATCGACGACATGGGCGGCGGTGACCACCAGACCGCCACGCCGCAGCACGAAGCCTGCGCCGCGCTCGCGCGCCTCGCCGCCGTCGCGCAGGACGACGCCGACGCAGGAGGGATCGACGCGGTCGGCGGCCACCGCGAAGTCCGGTTCGCCGGGAGGTACCGGCGCGGCGCGGCCGGGCAGCGCCACCAGCCCCAGCGCCAACACGCCGAGGAGCAGAACCGAGGGATCGGCGGCACGGAAGACCCGACGGCGGGAAGACGAGGTCGAAATCAAGGCGGAACACCTCACGAAGGGGAAGCCGAGATTCGATATGCACCCGGCCGCTCCGTTCGCCGCGTTACGTTTGGTGTCATGTTCGCAGGGCATCCTCGGATGACGGGATTCGTCATCCTCGGCCGGTTGTCGACCGGGGCCGCTTCTGTAAGATTGTTTCCGAAAGCGTGGGAAGTCCGGCTCGTCGCAGACCGGCGGGCCGACGCTCCGAGCGAGGAATCTTCGATGGATCTTCCGATGTTCGCCCGTCGGCCTTCCGCCCGCATCGTTTCCGCGATGTCGCTCGTCGGTGTCGCGTTGGTCGCCGCCGCGCCGGTCGCGGCCGCCGAGGGCGGCGGCGCCACGCCGATCGGACAGTTGGCGCTGTCGGCGCGGCTCGCCGAATGGGGCCGGGCCGACCGGAACCCGCTGGCGCTGATCGTCGCCGCCGAGATCCGTCGCCGCTCCTCCGTCAAGACGGTGGAGCGCACCCCCGAGCAGTCGGGCGAGGCGAGCGCCGCCGCCGTCCCCGCCGTCGAAGCGACGGCGGACGGCCTCCTCGCCGAGGCCGAGGCGCTCGCCCCCAAGGACCCGACGATCCGGGCGCTCGCCGACGACGTCCGCGGCACCGCCACCAAGGGCCTGGTCGCCGGGGTCGGCGTCAGCCGGTCGACGCTCAAGGGCGCCGGCACCGACTGGTATCGCAAGCTGCGCTTCGAGGGCTCGCGCTACGCCGAGGCCTATGTGGAGCTCTCCGGACGCGGCACCGTCCACGTCTCGGTCTACGACGAGGCCGGCAACCTCGTCTGCCGTGATCCCAATCCGTCGAGCGTCGCCTATTGCGGTTGGATGCCGTCCAAGACCGCGACCTTCGACGTCAAGGTGGAAAACCAATCCACCCTCGCCGTCCCCTACCGCATGTTCACCAACTGAACCCGTCGCGTGCGTCCCCGTTCGCCGGTCGCGGCCGGAGACGCCGGTTTCGTCCCAATCGATTAGCATTCACGAGGAGACTTCGATGACCCTTCGCATCCTGCTTCCGCTCGCTCTCGTCGCCGGCGTTTCGCTCGTCGGTTCGGCCATGGCCCAGACCGCCGCGCCGGCCGACAAGTCCAAGGAGAACGTCTCCGCCGAGACGACGAAGCCGACCGGCCCGCTGCCGGTCGAGCAGCTCCACCTCTCCGCCCAGCTCGCCGCCTATGGCCGCGCCAACAAGGATCCGCTGTCGCTGATCGTCGCGGCGCAGATCCGCCAGCAGGTCGGCACCAAGGTGGTCGAGCGCGCGCCGGAAGGCGGCGAGGCCGGTGCGGCGTCGCCGGCGACCGACGTGGTCGCCTCCCTGCTCGACGAGGCCAAGGCGGTGTCGAAGAACGACAAGACCATCGTGGCGCTGGCCGACGACGTGAAGGCCTCGGCCACCAAGGGCCGGGTCGGCGGCGGCATCATCAGCCTCGGCCAGATCACCGGCCGCACCATCCACAACCGCACCATGAACTTCCGCGCCAAGGAGGCGGCCGAGATCGCGGTGGTCGGCATCGACACCTCGAAGATCATGCTCGAGGTCTTCGACGAGGGCGGCCACCTGATCTGCCGCGACACCGATCCGGCCTATTGCCGCTTCACCCCGGCCTGGACCGGCGAATTCAAGGTGAAGGTCCACAACAACGGCACCTCGCTCGCCCATTACCGGCTCGAGACCAACTGATCGGGACGAAACCGCCGGGGTGTCGCCACCCCGGCGGTTTCGATTCACGGTCGGAAGGAAGCCACCTCAGCGTCGGCAGGCGGTCAGCTTCCACAGACCGTCCGGCGGCACGAAGCGGCGCCCGTCGCGCTTCCAGTCCCAGAAGGCCTTGGAAAGGCCGGGGAGCTGGAGCAGCGGCGGCGCCTTCGCCTCGCCCTCCCCGTCCGGGTCGACGCGCTTCAGGTCGTCGCCGAAGTAGTAGAGGATCGCCGAAGGCGCCCCGGTCGGATCGAAGCGCGAGGCGGGCGGGCGCGGTGGGCGGACCATGAAGACGTGCGATCCGCCGAATCCCGGCGGATGGGCGACGGCGAAGTCGGCGTGGAGGGACTGCCGGTTCTCCGAGAGGCGGATCAGCCACGGGCGATCGGACGGGCCCTCCTTCGTCGCCACGTGGGTGATCTCCCACGAATTCGGCACGCCGACGTCGGCGCTCATGTCGTCGTCGGCGTCGAGCGCGGTGTAGACGGCGCCGATCAGCGGACACTCGAGCGCCCGGGCCGGAACCGGTGCCAGGGCGAGGGCCGCGACGGCGGCGATGATGAAGCTGCGGGGCATGGGGATCGACCTCGTTCGGTTTCGAGGCGATGCTAACCGAGCCGCGGAGGCGGACAAGACGCGGAGGAGCCGATGACCGAAGATGTAATCGAGGCACCGCTCGCCGACCTGCGGGTCGACCGCCGCATCGTCGATCGGCTGTCGGCGCGCGGCCTCGTCTCGGCGGCGGCCCGCGACTTCGCGCTCGACGCGATCGAGCCGGCGCGCCGTTGGGGCGTCTGGGTGTCGCGGCTGCTGACGGTGGTCGGCACCTCGCTGGCGCTCGCCGGCATCGTCTATTTCTTCGCCTTCAACTGGGATCGCATCCCGCCGCTCACCAAACTCGCCGCCCTCGCCGCCTTGATCGCCGCGGCGGTCGTGACCGTGGCGATCGTCGGCTTCGGCCGCCTCGTCTCCGACGCGGCGGCGAGCGCGGCGGTGATGTTGGTCGGCGTGTTCCTGGCGGTGTTCGGCCAGATCTACCAGACCGGCGCCGACGCCTGGCAGCTCTTCGCCGGCTGGGCGGCGCTGACCGTCGTCTTCGCCCTCCTCGCCGGCTCGGCCGCCGCCTGGGCGGTGTGGCTCGCGGTGGCGAACGTCGCGATCGTCCTCTGGTGGGATCAGACCCAGCCCTGGGACGTGACCCACCATGCCGGGCGCAGCCTGTCGCTGATCGGGTTCGACGGAGCGTTTCTGGCGATGCGCGAGATCCTGGTCGGACGAGGCATCGCTTGGCCGGCACCGCGCTGGACGCGCGTCTACCTCGCCCTCCCGGTCCTGATCGCCGTGACGCTCCTCGGCCTGAACCTCCTCGATCGTCATCGCGACTTCGGCACGCTCGCACGGGTGGCGGCGGGCGTCGTCCCGGCGGTCTTCGTGGCGGCGTGGCTCGCCTATCGCCGTCTGTGGCCCGACGTCGCGGTGCTGGCGGCGACGGCGATCGGCGCGGCGGTCCTCCTCGACTTCGCCCTCTTCGATCTGCTGACCGGCGGTGGCCGCAACAGCGACATCGGCACCTTCTTCCTCATGGGCTTCGCCACGCTCGGCATCTTCGGCGGCGCGGTGGCGTGGCTCCGTGCGGTGGCACGCGAGATGGGGGCCTGAGATGACCGCTCGACATTCGATCGACGCCGCCCACCTCCTCGCCCGCTGGCGCGAGGCCGATCTCGTCGCGGCGGAGGACCTGCGCGGCGTCGCCGAAGCGATCGTCGCCGAGGCCCGCCACTACGATCCGCCGCTCTATCTGAAGATCCTGTCGGCGATCGGCACCTTCCTGGCGACCGCCTTCTTCCTCGCCTTCCTCGGCGTGTCGGGGCTGATCTCCTTCGACAGCGGCGCCGGACTGATCGGCTGGGGGCTCGTCTTCCTCGGTGGCGCGATCCTCCTCTCCTTCTCGCTGGCGAGATCGACGTCGACGGAGGGTTTGTCCGGCGACCTCCTGGCTCAGGCGACATTCGCGGCGCTGGCCGTCGGCAAGGTCCTGGTGGTGGCCGGCGCCGTCGAGCTGCTGGGCGGCTCGACCCCGTGGGTGGTGACCGGAGCGCTGGCGGCGGTGACGATCGTCACCTATCCCGTGACCGGCTCTTCGCTCGATCGGCTGCTGTCGCCCTATGCGGTCGCATGTGCGGCGCTCGTGGAGATCCTTTCTCGGCGCAGCCTCGCCATCGACACCGACGCGGCACTGATGGTCTACTTCGCGGTGGTGACCGCCGTCGCCGGGACATTGCTGCTCTCCCATCGCGTGCCGGTGGCGCTGCGTCCGATCGGGCTCGCCGCGCTGGGCGCCATGGGAACGGTGGTGGCGATCGTCGCCGCCGGCCACGACGCGCCCCTGTCGATGGCACGCCACCTGATCGACCCACGCCCGATCGAGGCGATCCTGGTGGTCGCCCTGGTCGGGACGATCGCCTGGGCGGCCGGCGGTCTCGACCGATTGGCGCGGCCGCCGGTCGCCGCCGCCGCGGTCGGCGTGGTGGCACTCGGCTTCGCCGGAGCCCCGGGGGTGATCTTCGCGCTCTTGTTGCTCCTCCTCGGCCACGCCCGCCACGACGTTCCGATGCGGGTCCTCGGCATCCTGGCGCTGCCCGGTTTCCTGGTGCTCTGGTACTACGGGCGCGACCTGACCTTCCTCGCCAAGTCGGCGGCATTGGTCGGCAGCGGATTGCTGCTCCTCGCGGCCCGCGCCGGCATGACCTTCCTCGGATGGGACCGGGAGGACGCGGCATGAGACGGATCCTGTTTCTCCTCGCCGGGGTTTCGGTCCTCGGCTTCCTCGGCTGGCAGGTGCGCGAGGCGGAGGCGTTGATCGCCTCCGGCGACCGCATCCTGATCGAGCTCGCCCCGGTCGATCCGCGCTCGCTGATGCAGGGCGACTACATGCGCCTCGCCTATGCGATGGAGCGGTCGACCAGCGTCGACGAAGCGATCGCGGCGGACTCGGCCCCCGTCGCCGTGCTGGCGGTCGACGACCGCGGCATCGCGACGTTCCGGCGCTTCGCCTTCGAGGGCGCCCCGGGGCCGGGCGAGAAGGCCTTCCGGGTCCGCCACGACCTCGGCGCCGGCCGCATCGTCGTCGAGCCGCATTCCTATCTGTTCCAGGAGGGACGCGCCGACGACTTCGCCAAGGCGCGCTACGGCATCTTCGCGGTCACCCCGGAGGGCCGCCACCTGCTCACCGGTCTCGCCGACGCCGACGGCCGCCGCATCGAACCGAAGTGACCGCCCGCGCCCCGGTCAGGGCGCGAGGTGGGCCTTCAGCAGGTCGTCGGCGGCCAGCCGCCAGGCCTCGTCGGGAACGGCGCGGGCCGGCAGGAGGAAGAGGACGCCGTCGCGACCGGTGAGGACGAGATCGCCGTCGCGCCAGTCGGCACGCGCGATCCCCTCCCAGCGGGTGTGGCTCTCGCCCCAGCGGCCGATCAGCCGGACCCCGGTCTCGTCGAGCACCATGGTCTGCTCGCTGCCGGCCCGGCGCGCCTGTTCGCGATCGATCGCCCCGGCCTTGCGGCCGAACCACACGACCACCGCCACCAGCAGGAAGAAGGCGGCCCACCCGGCCTCGGCGACGAGCAGAGTGGTGTCCTGCGGCCGATCCGAGAGCGGTTTCAACACGATCTCGGCCACCGCCCACCCGAGGACGACGGCGAGCCCCGCGGCGGCGAGACCGCCCGACAGCAGCGACAGATGCGGTCCCGAGGAGATCGACGACGCGCCACGCAGATCGGCGGCGTCGAAGCGATGCGGCGAAGAGATCAGAGGCAAGGCGGCGGGCTTTCAAATGGCGACGACGGTCGGTGTTCGGGTCGATGGACGGGGCGGGAGTGCCGCCCCGCCCGCTCACTTCAGCCGGTTCAGCGCCTCGGCGGCGGACGCGTCGCCGAGATCGGCGGCGAGGCGATAGAGCCGCCGCGCCTCGCTCTTGTCGGGCTTGCCGAAAGCGCCCTTCTCGTGCGCCTGGGCGAGGGTGTTGATGGCGTCGGTGCTCTGCTGCGCCACCGCCTTTTCGAGCAACTTGCGCGCCCGCGCCGGATCCTTCGGCCCGCCCCAGCCCTCGAGCAGGAACAGCGCGAGATTGGCATGGGCGCCGAGATCGCCGGTGCCGACCGCCCGCTCCAGCAGGCGGCGGGCGGTGGCGTCGTCGCGCGCGCCGTCGCGGCCGAGGTGGAGATCGGCGGCCTGCATGCGCATCGCCGTCGGGTTGCCGAACTCGACCGCCTTGCCGAGCCAGTCGCGATAGCGCCCTCGATCGGCCGCGACCCCCTGACCCTCGCGATGGATCAGCGCGAGGTGGAGCATGGCGTCGGGTTCACCGAGCCCGGCCGCCTTCTCGAACCACTCGCGGGCGAGCCGAGCCGCCTCGGCGTCGCCGGACTTCAGCGTGCGTTCCCAATGGGTGACGCCGAGGTTGAACATGGCGTTGGGCGACCCGAGACCCGCCGCCTTCTCCCACCAGCGGATCGCCTCGTCGGTGTTCACCGCCAGCCCGGCGAGGCCGCGCTCGTAGAGATTGCCCATCCACACCGTGGCATAGACCGACCCCGCCTCGGCCGCTTCGCGATAGGTGCGCACCGCGTCGAGATCGCGGTCGCCGACGAGATAGGCGCGGCCGAGCTGATTGGCCCAGCGCAGGTTGGACGGGTCGGCGGCGTGGGCCGCCTCGCAGGCGGGGATCGCCACCTTGGGATCGACCCTGTCGACCACCGGATGCTCCACCGACCGCAGCGGATCGGCCGCGGCCGAGGCGGCGGCGTCGCAGGCCTCGCCCTTGGAGAGGTCGGCCGTCGCCGTCGGCGCATGGACCGCGAGCCAATCGGCCGCCGCCTTGTCGCCGAGTCCCGACGCCTTCTCGTACCACGCGCGCGCTCCGGCTTCGTCCGCATCGCCGACGGCGCCGGCGAGCAGCAGCTGGGCGAGCGCCGTCATCGCCGCGACGTTGCCGTCGTCGGCGGCCTGCTCGAGCAGACCGCGGGCCTTCGCCGGCTCCCGATCGCCGCCGAGACCGTTGAGATAGAGATCGGCGAGGAGCCGCATGGCGTCGCCGTCACCGTCGGCGGCGGCGCGCTGGAACCACAGCCGGGCCGCCGTCGGATCGGCCTTGACGCCGTATCCCTTGAGCAGGATCTCGCCGAGGCGGCGCTTGGAGCGGACGTCGCCGCCGTCGGCCGCCTTCTCGAACCACACCCGCGCCTTGGTGTTGTCCTCGGGAACGCCGCGACCGAAGTACCAGATGTCGCCGACCTCGCGCATCGCCGCGACGTCGCCGAGACCGGCGGCCTTCTCCAACAACTGGCGCGCCTTGGCGAAATCCTGGACGCCGCCGACACCGCCGAGATGGAGCATGGCGAGATTGTACATCGCGTCGGACGACCCGCCGGCGCCGGCCTGTTCCCACCACTTGCGCGCCGCCGCGGGATCCTTGGCGACGCCGAGGCCGCGGCCGTGGATGTTGCCCATCCACATGGCGGCGAAGGCCGATTTCTTCTGCGCCGCCGCCTCGAACACCCGCCGGGCGTCGGCCCAACGCTCGGCCGCGACATAGGCCGACCCCAACTGATCGGCATAGCGCAGCGTCGTCGGCTGCGCCTTCCACGCCGCCTCGCAGGCGGGAATGGCGCGGCCGTGGACGATCGCCGAGGGCGAAGAGAGCGCCTTGACCTCGCGCGAGCGCAACGGATCGGTGTCCATCGACGCCAATCGGTCGCAGGTCTGGCCGGGGGTCTCGGGGCGATCCATCTCGGCGAGCAGGGCGCGGGCGTCGTCCTGGTCGAGTACCACCGCCTTGGCGAGCCATTCCCGCGCCGCCTTCTCGTCGATCTCGCCGAAGTCGCCGTCGCGCAGCGCCTTGGCCAGATAGACCATGGCGGCGGGATTGTCGTGCGAGGCGGCGCGCTCCAGGAGTTCGCGCGCCCCGGCGGGATCGGCCGGCCCGCCGAGGCCGTTGAGCCGCATGTGGGCGAGGCCGATCATCGCGTCGATGCCCTCGTGGCGCACCGAGCGGGCGAACCAGTCGCGAGCGATGGCGTAGTCGCGCGGTGCGCCACCCATGCCCTGGAGATGGAAGTAGCCGAGATTGTACATGCCGGACGACGAGTCGTAGGCCGCCGCCTTCTCGAACCACTTGCGGGCGCCGTCGAAGTCCTGCGGACCGCCGATGCCCTTTTGGGCGAAGAGGCCGAGACCGGCCATGCCCTCGGGATCCTCGCGATCGGCGGCGCGCTGCATCAATTCCTTGGCGCGGGCCGCATCCTTGGGCACGCCGAAGCCCTCGACGTAGTACCACGCGAGTTGCACCATCGCGTTCGTGTCGCCGAGCGCCTCCGCCTTGCGCATCCAGACGAGCGCTTTCTCGGGGCTCTTCTCGGTGGCGATGCCGTGGGCGTGGATGAAGGCGAGATTGGTCATGGCGACCGGCACGCCGAGCTGCGCCGCCTTCTCGAACCACGGCCGCGCCTGGGCATAGTCCTTCTTCACCCCGCCGAAACCGCGATAGTAGAGATAGCCGACCTCGTTGGTGGCGTAGGGCGAGCCGCGCCCGGCAGCGTCCTTGAAGACGCGCAGCGCATCGGACCAGCGCTCGCCCTTGAGGTAGGCGCGACCGAGCTGGTTGGCGAGCCGGAGCTCCTTCGGCGCCTCCGCCACCGCCTTCTCGCAGGCCGGGACGGCGCGTTCGACGTCGACGGTGCGGACGACCGCGACGTTGCGGTTGCGCAGCGTGTCCTGCGGGTCGGAGGCGAGGCGATCGCAGAGTTCGGCGGCGGTCGGCTCGGCAGCCGGCGCCGGGGCCGGGGTCGACGCCGGAGCGGCCGCGCCTTCCGGGGCACGATCGGGCGAGGCGGCGACCGGCCGGGGCGCACCGGTGGGAACCTCCGGCGTGTAGGCGGCGAGCTGGACCTCGGGCGCACCACCGGCGAGATAGACGTCGTTGACCAGGGTCGAACTGTCCCACGGCACCTGTCGCGACCCGGTCGCCTGCACCACCTCGAGCCGGACGCGCTTGATCACCTTGGCGATCTCGACGCCGGGCTGCGGGGCGTTCTTCAGGAACGCCTCGGTGAAGGGCGAGTTGCGGCCGTCGCCGTCCTGAGCGACGTTGCCGGGGTCGGTGGCGTAGATGATCACCGAGCCGACCGAGCTCTTGATCTCGGCGAGACCGCCGTAGGCACTCTCGGCGGCGCGAGTGGCGCCCTTGGTGGCGCGGCGCACCGAGCGTGCGAAGGGACTGTCGCGGCAGGCGTCGAGCACCACCACGTTGACCCGGTCGTCGGCGCGCATCATCTGCAGCACCAGATCCATGTCGACCGTCTCCAGCCGCACGTCGTCGGGCTTGTCGATCTTGGCGTCGGTCGGAATGATGTAGTTGCGACCGTCGATCTGCATGCCGTGGCCGGAATAGTAGAAGACCGCCAGCGAACCGCCGTCGAGCCGATCGCGGAACTCCTTCAGCTTGGCCTTGAGCGCCGCGCCGTCGAGATCGAGCCCCTCGACCACCTCGAAGCCGAGACGACGGAACATGGCGCTCACGTCGGCTGCGTCGTTGACCGGATTGGGCAGCGGGTTCTGCGTCTTGTAGGCGGAGTTGCCGATCACCAGGGCGACGCGATCCGCGGCCTCGGCCGCAGGAATCCCGGCCAGAACGGAACCGGCGAGCAGCAGACGACGGAACAGACGGCGCATGGAGGAGACCTTCTCTCGAACGTTTCCCGATTGTCGTCGCAGGCCGCCGCGCCGGTCAATCAGCGGGTCGATTACGAATGGCGTCATCCGCATCGACGGTCACGCCGACGGCGGCCCGCCCCCAACCGTCCTCGAAGATCAGATCGTCGAGGGCGAGGCGCGAGCGCCAGCGGCGCTGCTCGAGTTCGGGCGAGGCGTGCAGCCGTTCGACCCGCCCGAGGCAGAGATGCGCGACGATCTCGATTCGCTCCGGAATGCCGAGGATCTCGCGCAGATCGGCCTTGTCGAAGATCGACACCCAACCCACCCCGATGCCCTCGGCGCGGGCCGCCAGCCACAGGTTCTGCACCGCGCAGACGCAGGAATAGAGGTCCATCGCCGCATCGTGGGTCCGCCCCAAGACCACAGGGCCGCAGCGGTCGCGGTCGCAGGTGACGACGAGATGGACCGGCGCCTCGCGCAAGCCCTCGAGCTTCAACGCCCGATACCGCTCCCCCGCCTCGCCGGTGAACAACGCCGCCGCCTCGGTATTGGCACGCACGAAGGCGCCGTGGATCCGCGCCCGGATCGCCGGATCGCGCACCAACAGGAAGTTCCACGGCTGCATGAAGCCGACCGACGGCGCCCGATGGGCCGCCTCGAGCAGGCGACGCAGCACGTCGTCGGGAATCGCCTCGGGCAGGAATTCGTTGCGCACGTCGCGGCGCGTCTCGATCGCCCGGTAGACGGCGGCACGATCGGCGGCGTCGAACGGCGCGACCTCGACGAAACGCAGGGCGGGTTCGGCGGACGGATGGTCGTCCGCTCGCAGTGGAGCAGTCGGGCGCGGCATCGGTGGACCCCTCGAGCGCGGCGCGGTCCCCCCGCCGTCCACGCGGAGGTCCCTCTGTCGTCCGGCCGGTCTCCCGACTGAGGATCGCCCCCCTCCGGCGCCTTCCGGAGCCTCGGCTCCGTGGCGGTCGCGCGGCGCGCGCGGCCGGAGAAGTCCCCCTTCACGGTGTTGGGCACGTCGCGGAGTTCCACCGCGTTCCCGATTCTCCCGCCGTCGCGGGCACCGAACCCGCCGTTCCTGCCACGCCGCGCGGCCATCGGGCAAGCGCCACGAACGCGAGAAGCCCCGCCGATGTCCTCGACGGGGCTTCCCGAACGCGACCGATCGTCGGGGGATCAGTCGGCGTGGCTGCCGGCGATCGCCGCTTCGTCGACCTTCATGTGCTCCACCTTGGTGGGGTGCAGGGCGGCGTAGAGCTTGCCGGTGTCGAGTTCACCCTCCCACTTGGCGACCACCACCGCGGCGACGCCGTTGCCGACGAGGTTGGTCAGCGCCCGGCATTCCGACATGAACTTGTCGATGCCGAGGACGATCGCCATGCCCGGCACGAGCCGCGGGTCGACGACGGCGAGCGTCGCCGCGAGCGTCACGAAACCGGCGCCGGTGATGCCCGAGGCCCCCTTCGAGGTCAGCATGGCGACCACCAGAATGGTGATCTGCTGCTGGAAGGAGAGATCGACCCCGAGCGCCTGGGCGATGAAGAGGGTCGCCAGCGTCATGTAGATGTTGGTGCCGTCGAGGTTGAACGAGTAGCCGGTCGGCACGACCAGACCGACCACCGGCTTCGAACAGCCCATGTTCTGCAGCTTGGCCATCAACTGCGGCAGCGCGCTCTCGGACGACGAGGTGCCGAGCACGATGAGGAGCTCGTCCTTGATGTAGGAGAGGAAGCGGACGATCGAGAAGCCGGCGAGGCGGGCGATCAGGCCGAGCACGACGAAGACGAACAGCGCCGCGGTGACGTAGAAGGTGGCGATCAGG
>ERZ1645187.2916-NODE-2916-length-14733-cov-5.262774_pt1 | contig 14733 bp, 12 predicted proteins | sample MGYA00575352_ERZ1645187 | MGnify/ENA primary metagenome ERZ1645187 (study PRJEB40837, sample SAMN11349314) | freshwater sediment metagenome | isolation source: river sediment | host: Sediment | place: India: Wazaribad , New Delhi | collected 2017-02-21 ...
CGCCGAGCCGGTTGAAGAGAAGACCGAATTCGACGTCGTCCTGACCGACGCCGGCCCCAAGAAGATCGAGACCATCAAGGTGATCCGCCAGTTGACCAACCTGGGTCTGGTGGAAGCCAAGACCATGGCCGAAACCGCTGGCGCCAAAGTCCTGACGGGCGTTGGCAAAGCCGCCGCCGCCGATGCCAAGGCCAAACTCGAGGCCGCTGGCGCAGTCGTCGACGTCGCGTAATTTCGACTTCACGCACCCACAAGACAGCCTGGAGCAATCCGGGCTGTCTTGGTTTAAGCGCAGGGCAATGAGTATGCGCGGGTGCGGGAAGCGCGATCGGCGAGCAGGGATAATAAAGACCTCAAGGGCTGACCGGGGCCCTTGAGGTCGGGTAGGCTTGAGAAAGCAGGCAGGCTAGAGCGCGGTTCCCACCTGGCGAATGACCATGACCACCTTGCCCATGATGCGCAGCGCGTCGGGGTTGTCAACATAAATGGGGGCCATGGTGGGGTTGGCGGGTTGCAGGCGGATGCGGTTGTTTTCCTTGAAGAAATACTTCAACGTGGTTTCGTCGCGATCGTCCAGCCACACGGCCACCATGTCGCCGTTGTTGGCGGCCTGGGCGGGCTTGAGGATGACGATGTCGCCGTCGTTGATCATGGCGTCGATCATCGAATCGCCCTGCACTTCGAGGGCGAACAGTTCGCTGGGCTTTTCACGTGCGGGCAGCAGGCTGCGCGCCATTTCCACGCTGGTTTCAGAGTCAAAGTAGGCCAGGTCGGAGGATGGCACGGGGATGGGGGCGCCGGCGATAATGCGGCCCATGATCGGGATCTGAATCAATTCACTCAGGTTGCCGGCCGCCTTGCGCACTGCGCCGCTGACCTTGCCGGCCACGCCGGCGTACATCGGCTTGAGCACGCGGATGGAGCGCGAGACGCGCCCTTCGCGGGTGATATAACTCATCTCTTCGAGTTGATTGAGATAGTAATCGACCAGCGAGGTGGATTTGACGCCGATGTGGTCGCCGATTTGACGGATGGATGGGGAGTAGCCGTTTTGCTCCGAAAACGTCGTCAGGAACTCCATGATCCGGCGGTGCCGGTCGCTTAAGCCTTCACTTCTTCGCGCCATCCTCAACCTCCTTGGCCTGCTTCGCAATGATCGGTCATTTGTGCTATGCGTATAATAACACGAAAATACGTTCTATGTCAAGCACCAATCTTTGACAAAAACCCATAGAGATCGGGGAAAATCGGCCCCATATTCGCCGCGGTCCTCTCCACGCGCGCTTCACTCGCTGCCCGGACCCGTGAGGGTTGGGAGAAATCGCAGGAATCGGGGCCGGTGAGGATTAATTTCACCGGATTTATGAGATTCTCTACTTTCTCATTTGAAGGGTCTGTAATACAATAATTTTGAAAATTGTCACTTGGTTTTTTTTCAATTTTCATATAAACTTATATTGTCAGTCATCTGACAATTAAGTTCCCCTGAATTGTTTACACTGGGGAGCGTTTTTTTCCAAACACCTCTTTCAACTGAACAGCTTATCGTTTTCGACTTTCCAGATCGTTATCCACGCGACGCATCGAAAGGATACCTCTATATTTATGGCAGACCGTGCGGGTATGAAGCGAGTTTTGAACAAGGTGTTTGAGGCGCTCCTGCCCCTGTTGGCCGTACCGGTTGCATTTTTGATTGGCGCGATGATGCTGTTGGCCCTGGGCGCCAACCCGCTTGAGGCCTACGGCGCGATGATCGCAGGGGCGTTTGGCGATGTTTCGGGCCTGACGCAGACGCTGGTCAAAGCCACCCCGCTGCTGTTGGTGGGGCTGGGCGTGTGCATCGCGTTCCGCGGCGGGGTGATCAACATCGGCGGCGAGGGACAGATCATTGTCGGCGCGCTGGCGGCAACGGCCGTGGCGGTGGGCTTCAAGGAATGGCCTGGCCTGGTGCTGCTGCCGCTGTGCATGCTGGCCGGCGTGCTGGCCGGCGCCATGTGGGGCGGCGTGCCGGGCATCCTGAAGGCCAGGCTGGGGGTCAATGAAATCTTAAGCACCGTGATGATGAATGCCATCGCGGTGCAGCTTTCCAACTACCTGCTGCGCGGGCCGATGATCGACCCCAAGGAGATCGAAGCGGGCACGCGCATCGCGCAGTCGGCGCTGCTGCCGCGTTCGGTGTGGCTGGCGCGCCTGGTGCCGCAAACGCTGCTGCATTCCGGCGCCATCATCGCCGTGGTGCTGGCCGTGGTGGTCTTCATCTTCCTGTGGCGCACCACCATCGGCTACCGCATCCGCGCGGTGGGTTTAAACCGTGACGCGGCCAAATATGCCGGCATCAACGTGCCGTTCTACCAGGCCCTGTCGCTCATCCTGGGCGGCGCGTTCGCCGGGCTGGCCGGGGCGATTGAAGTGATGGGCGTGCAGCACCGCATGATGGAAAACCTGGCCAGCGGTTACGGTTTTTCGGGCATTGTGGCCGCGCTGTTTGGCAGTTTGCACCCGCTGGGCAGCATCCCGGCTTCGGTTCTGTTTGGCGGCCTGCTGGTAGGCGCGGATAAAATGCAGCGCGCCGTGCAGGTGCCTTCCGCATTGATTGATACGCTCCTGGGCCTGGTGGTGCTGCTCGTGGTTGGCTCTCAAGTCATCTCGCGTCGGCGTGCCCATCGGAGGGAAACCCGTGGCTGAACTGTTTACACTTCCGGTATTGGTGGGCATTCTTTATTCAGGCATCCGCCTGGCGACGCCGTATTTGTTTGCCGCCATCGGCGAGACCTTCGCGCAGCGTTCCGGCGTGCTGAACCTGGGCGTGGAAGGCATTATGCTGATGGGCGCGTTCAGCGGCTTTTACGTGGGCATGAAGACCGGCAGCCCGTGGCTGGGGTTGCTGGCCGCGGCCGTGGTGGGCATCCTGATGGGGCTGCTGATGTCCTTCATCAGCATCACCATGCAGGCCGAACAGGGCATCAGCGGCATCGGCCTGCACCTGTTTGGCCTGGGGCTTTCCAGCCTGCTGTTCAAGACCACCATGGGTGGGGTCGAATCGATCGAGGGGTTCAAAGCCGTGCGCATCCCCCTGCTGGCCGATATCCCCTACGTGGGCGAATCGCTGTTCAATCACAACTTGCTGGTGTATGCCGCCTTCCTGCTGGTGCCGCTTTCGACCTGGGTGTTGAACAAGACCACGCTGGGCCTGAAAATCCGCGCGGTGGGGCAAAACCCGCAGGCGGCCGACACGCTGGGCGTCAACGTTACGCGCGTGCGCTACTTCTGCGTGTGCCTGGGCGGCATGCTGGCCGGCATCGCGGGAGCGTCGCTTTCCATCGCATTGATCAACCTGTTCCAGGAAAACATGACCAACGGCATGGGCTTCATCGCCGTGGCGCTGGTCTATTTTGGCGGTTGGCGGCCCCTTGGCGTGATGGGCGGCGCGCTGCTCTTCAGCTTTGTCAATGCCTTCCAGTTGTGGATCCAGGTGAAGGGAATCAATATCCCCTCCGATTTTGCCATCATGATGCCGTATGTGCTCACCATTCTCGCCCTGGCTTTTGCCACCAAGCGGGCGCAGGGGCCGGCGGCTCTTTCGAAGCCCTATGAGCGCGGTGAAAATTAATCGCAAGGAGGATGTGGACTGGATCAATTGCAACCAACTGCTTTGAGTATCCATCCGTTTCATACCGTATCCAATTGACGTAATGGAGGAGAACCAATGAATTCCAAGTTTTCGCGTATCGTGGTGTTGATCGTCCTGGCGGCGATGCTGGTCGCCGGCTGCGCCCCCCAGGCCACCGAAGTGCCCAGCACGGTGTTCAAAGTCGCCATCGTCATGCCCAGCTCGATCACCGACATGGCCTTCAGCCAGTCGATGTACGAAGGCCTGAAAAAGGTCCAGGCTGAAATGGGCGGCGAAAGCGCCATGGAAATCGCCTATTCCGAGAACATGTTCAAAGTTCCGGATGCCGCGGCTGCCATTCGCGACTATGCCAGCAAGGGTTACAACCTGGTGATTGCGCACGGTTCGCAGTACGGCACCTCGCTGCAGCAAATTGCCCCCGACTTCCCCAAGACCGCGTTTGCCTGGGGCACCTCGCTGGATACCTTCCAGGCGGAAGGCATCAACAATGTGTTCGCTTACCAGGCTGAAGCCCAGGAAGGCGGCTACGTGTTGGGCGTGGTGGCGGCGATGATGTCGAAGTCCAACATCATCGGCGAGACCGGCCCGGTGGATGCCGGCGATGCCAAGCTGTACATCGAAGGCTTCCAGAAGGGCGTTCTGGCCACCAAACCCGATGCCCAGGTCAGCGTCACCTACACCGGCTCCTTCTCGGACGTTTCATTGATGGCCACCGCGGCTGAAACCCACATCGCCGCCGGCGCTGACATGCTCACCGGCTCGTCGCAATCGGTGGTGGGCGCCATCGGCATCTGCAAGGACAAGGGCGCGTTCTGGTTCGGCACGCAGTGGGATCAGACCAGCCTGGCCCCCGAGGCCGTCATCGCCAGCCAGGTGTATGACTGGACCGGCATCATCAAGGATATGATTGCCAGCGTCAAGGCGGGCGTGATGGGCGGCAAGGGCTACACCCTGACCTTCAAGAACGGCGGCCTGGTGATCGCCTATAACCCGGCTATTACCGTTCCGGCGGAAGTGAAGGCTGCCGCCGATGCTGCCATTGCGGCCATCAACGACGGAGCGATTGCTCCCTAAGCCATCCTGGTAACTTATGCCCTTCCCCGGGGCTTGTATGGGCTCCGGGGAACGGGCCTGACGAACCCTTTCAACGATTCATTTTCCGCACCCTACCTGGAAGCTGACCCATGACACGTTACCTTTCCTCCGGCCGACCCATCCTGGAAGAGATGCGCATGCAGGGCATCGTCAAGCGCTTTCCGGGCGTTTTGGCGAATGACCATGTTGATTTTGACGTGCGCACGGGCGAAGTGCATGCCCTGTTGGGTGAAAACGGCGCCGGAAAATCGACGTTGATGCGCCAGTTGTACGGCATGTACAAGCCGGACGAAGGCAAGATCCTGATTGACGGCAAGGAAATGCATTTCAATTCGCCGCAGGATGCGATTAACGCCGGCATCGGCATGATCCATCAGCACTTTATGCTGGTACCCGGCCTGACGGTGGTTGAGAATATTGCACTGGGGCTCAAATCGTCACGCGGTCCGGTGCTGGACCTGGACCGCGTGGAAAAACGGGTTCTGGAATTGGGCGAGCAGTACGGCCTGAAGGTGGACCCGCGCGCGTACGTCTGGCAACTGGCCGTCGGCGAGCAGCAGCGCATTGAAATCATCAAGGCGCTCTACCGCGGCGCGTCGCTGCTGGTGTTGGATGAACCCACCGCCGTGCTGACCCCGCAGGAAGTGGACGATCTTTTCGTCACCTTCAAACGCATGGCCTCGGAAGGGCACGCGCTGATCTTCATCTCGCATAAGCTCAACGAGGTGTTGGCCATCAGCAACCGCATCACCGTGCTGCGCGACGGTAAAAACGCCGGCACGCGCCCCAACGAAAACGTGACCAGGGTGGAACTGGCGCAGATGATGGTGGGCCGACCGGTGATTCTGCAATACAACCGCCCGCCGGTGGAAGCCGGTCCGGTGCGCCTGCGCATCCAGGACCTGCACGTGCGCGGCGACCGCGGCAAAGACGCGGTGGACGGCGTGAGCCTGGAGATCTGCGGCGGCGAAATTTTGGGGCTGGCCGGGGTTTCGGGCAACGGCCAGCGTGAACTGGCCGAGGCGCTGGCGGGCATGCGCCCGGTGCGCCAGGGCCGCATCATTCTCAACGACAAAGAGGTCACCAACGGCTCTCCGCTGCAGCATATTAACGTCGGGCAGTCGTACATCCCGGAGGAGCGCATGAAGGAAGGCGCCATCCGCGAATTTAGTGTGGCCGACAACATGATTCTGGCCGATCACGGCAAAAAGCCGTACTCGCGGCACACTTTCCTGGATTTCAAAGCCATCCGCGAGCAGGTTGGCAAAATTGTCAGCGATTTCAACGTGAAAACTCCCAGCCTGGATACGCCCGTCAAGAACCTTTCGGGCGGCAACATCCAGAAACTGATTTTGGGCCGCGAACTGAGCCGCTGCCCTTCGGTGCTGATTGCCTCGCAGCCCACCCGCGGCGTCGATATCGGCGCGTCGGAATACATTCACCAGCGGCTGCTCGAGCAGCGCCTGTGCGGCACCGCCACGCTGCTCATCTCGGAAGATTTGGACGAAATCCGCGCCCTTTCGGACCGGATTGCGGTCATGTACGAAGGCCGTATAATAGGAATTGTGGACAGCAAAGATGCCACTCCTGACCGGCTTGGCCTGATGATGGCGGGGGTGGAAACGGCTTAACAGGTAGATCCAATTGATGGTCGGCCAGGGAATCCACCCTGCCGGCGTCGGGCTGAGAGAGTCCGTCGAAAAGCGCCACCACCAGATTTTTAGGAGAGAGCGATATGAAACTCTGGTCGAATTATGTATTGGCAGCCACCATCGACGAAGCGGTCCAGGCGCTGGCACATGCCGGCGGTTCAGCCCGGCCGGTGGCCGGCGGCACCGACCTGCTGCTGGAATTGCAGCAGGGGCGGCATGAACCGGTGCATACCCTGGTGGATGTTTCCACCATCCCCGACCTGCAGCGGCTGGAAGAGCGCGGCGGGCAGTTGTTCATAGGCGCGGGCGTGCCGGTGGCGCGCATCGTCGAACACCCGCTGGTGCGCAAACACGCCCTGGCCGTGGTGGAGGCGTGCGGGCTAATCGGCGGGCCGCAGGTGCGCAACACCGCCACGCTGGGCGGCAACGTGGCGCACGCCCTGCCGGCCGCCGATGGCATGATCTCGCTGGCGGCGATGGACGCCGTGGCCGAAGCGGCCGGCGCGAACGGCATCCGGCTGATCCCGCTGCTGGAGCTGTTCCGCGGGCTGGGAAAGTCCGTGCTGACCGAAAACAATGAAATCCTGACCGGTTTCTATTTGCCGCTGCGGCAAACCGGGCAGGCTTCGGCTTTTTCACGCATCATGCGCCCGCAAGGGGTGGCGCTGCCCATCCTCAACATGGCCGTCTGGCTGCAGCGCAGCGGCGAACGCATCGAGTGCGCGCGCATCGCGGTCGGCCCGGCCGGCCCCACACCGCAGCGCGCCCGGCAGGTGGAGGAGTTCCTGGGCGGGAAGACCTATTCGGAGGATACTACGGCGGAGGCAGTCCAACTGATCCGCGAGACGATGAAGTTTCGCACCAGCCCGCGGCGGGCCACGGCGGAATACCGCACGCACCTGGTGGGGGTGCTGCTCTTAGAGGTGCTGGAGAAGGCCTGGCTGCGCGCCGGGAGCATGGAGGTGCTGTGATGAGCGTGAAAATGATCGAGTTTGTTGTCAACGGCCAGGCCGTATCGGTGGAGCCGGTGGAAGGCGAAATGCTGGCCGAATTGCTGCGCGAGCGCCTGCGCCTGACCGGCGTGAAGGTGGGCTGCAACGAAGACGAATGCGGCGCCTGCACGGTGGTGATCGACGGCGAGCCGGTGCTCTCGTGCAACTACCCGGCCGTCAAGGCGCACGGCAAGCACATCACCACGGTGGAAGGGCTGGCTCAGAAGGACGCCGCCGGCAGGCTGCACCCGCTGCAGGATGCTTTCATCAAGTACGGCGCGGTGCAGTGCGGCTTCTGCATCCCCGGGCAGTTGATGACCTCCTACGCGCTGCTGGAGCACAACCCCGACCCGAGCGAAGACGACATCAAGTACGCGCTCAAGGATACGCTGTGCCGTTGCGCCGGTTACCCGGCCATCATCGGCGCGATCCAGGCGGCGGGCAAATCGCTGCGCACCGGCCAGCCGGTGGAAGCGCCCCAGGTGGCGCCCTCGGCGCACGCGGGCAAGGCAATCGGCAGGGTGGCCCCGCGCCCCGATGCGGTGGCCAAGGTGACCGGCAGCGCCATTTACACCGACGATATCCAGTTTGAGGGCATGCTGCACGCGCGCGTCAAACGCGCCATGATTCCCAGCGGCATGGTCACGCGCCTGGATGTGAGCAAGGCGCGCGCGCTGCCCGGCGTGGTCGCCGTGCTGACCGCCGAGGATATCCCCGGCACGCACAATCACGGCCTGGTGATCCCCGACTGGCCCAGCCTGGTGGACGAGGGCGAGCGCATCCGCACGGTGGGCGACGCGGTGGCGATCGTGGCCGCCGAAACGCGCGCCATCGCGACCGAGGCGTTGGAGCTGATCGAGGTGGAATTCTCGCCGCTGCCGGTGGTGAGCAGCGCGGTGCAGGCTCGCCAGGAAGGCGCGCCGCAGATCCACCCGAAGGGCAACCTGCTCAAGCACATCAAGGTGCGCAAGGGCGATATAGAGGCCGGTTTTGCCGACGCGGACCTGATTTTGGAAGAGACCTTTCACACCCCGCCGCACGACCATGCCTTCATCGAGCCGGAATGCAGCATTGCCCGGCCGCTGGAAGACGGGCGCATGGAGATTTACGTCGGCTCGCAGATTCCCTATTCCGACCGTTACGAGGTGGCGCGCGCGCTGGGCTGGCCCGAAGAGCGCGTGCGCATCATTGGCCAGTTGATCGGCGGCGGCTTTGGCGGCAAGGAAGACATCGCCGGGCAGATTCACGCCGCGCTGCTGGCTAACGCCACCGGCCGGCCGGTCAAGCTGCTTTACGACCGCCACGAGAGCCTGATTGCGCACCCCAAGCGGCACGCCACCCAGATCCGCGTCAAAATCGGCGCGAAGCAGGACGGCCGCCTGACCGCCGTGGAGACCGAACTGTACGGCGACACCGGCGCGTATGCCTCGCTGGGCGAGAAGGTGCTGACGCGCGCCACCACGCACTCCTCCGGGCCCTATGCAATTCCCCACGTGCGCGTCGATTGCTATGCCATGTACACCAACAACCCGCCGGCCGGCGCGTTCCGCGGCTTTGGCGTGATGCAGAGCGCCTTTGCGATTGAATCGGCCATGGACATGCTGGCCGAGCGGTTGGGACTGGACCGCGTGGAACTGCGCCGCATGAATGCGCTGCGCGTGGGTTCGGTCACCAACACCGGGCAGGTGCTGCGCGACAGCGTTGGCCTGCTGGAGTGCATCGACAGGGTCAGCGCGGAGATGTATAAACTGGGCGGCGCGGACCCCTTTGCCGTGAAGGTGAACCCGGCCGAACCGCACAAGCGCCGCGCCTGGGGTTTTGCGGTGGGCTATAAGAACACCGGGCTGGGCGGCGGCGCGCCCGACAAAGCCGGCGCGCACGTGGAACTGCGCCGCGACGGCAGCTTTGAAGTGCGCACCGCCTCGGCCGAACTGGGCCAGGGCCTGCCCACCGTGCTGCGCCTGATCGCCGCCGAAGAGCTGGAACAGCCGCCCACTTCGGTGGACGTGCTGCTCTCGGATACCGACCTGACCCCCGACGGCGGCCCGACGACCGCCTCGCGCCAGACCTACGTGACCGGCAATGCCGTGCGCCACGCCGCCAAACAACTGCGCCAGTTGATCGTTAGCGAGTTGTGCGAGGATTACGACGTGGACCCGGAGAAGATCCAGTTCCTGCCCGGACTGGTGAAAGTGAACGGAACCACACTCACCCTGCCGCAGGTGGCCGAAGTGCTGGAACAGCACAAGATGACGCGCATGGCCGCCTACGAATACTCGGCGCCCGAAACCAAACCGCTGGGCACCGGCGGCGATATGCACGTGGCCTTCTCGTTCGCGGCGCAGGCCGCCGAGGTGGAAGTGGACACGCGCACCGGCGAGGTGAGCGTGCTGCGCATGATCATCGCCAACGACGTGGGCACGGCGATCAACCCGCTGGGGCTGAAGGGGCAGATCGAGGGCGGCGCCATCATGGGCATCGGCCATGCGTTGACCGAGAACTTCATCGTCAACGAGGGGCAGGTGGTCACCGACCGGCTGGCCTCCTACCGCACCCCGTCGATCACCTTCACGCCCGAGTTCACCACCTTCGTGGTCGAGCATGCCACCGCCGACGGCCCATACGGCGCCAAGGGCGTGGGCGAGATCGTGCTCATCCCGACCATCCCGGCCATCACCAACGCGGTCTATAACGCGGTGGGCGTGCGCGCGCACAGCATTCCGCTGGACCAGGAGATGATTTTGAAGGAGCTGGGGAAGAAGAATTCACAGGGATAAAGAGGATGAAGAGGATGTAAGAATGGATCGCGCCGGCCCTCTTAGGCCGGCGCAATTTTGTGGGTACTTATGGCGAACCATATCTTTGCGTACCGGGGGCGAGGCTCTCGATGCCGCGTATGCCCCAGTAGATTTCTCGCGCCTCGCCCTTACCGCAAGAAGGCAAGGTGAGCCGGTGGTAATCGCGGATGGATACGGTTCTACCGTTCCAGTGTGTACTTCATAAATTCCCGCATTACTCCCTCTTTTTGCTGCTCGATCGACGTTTCGCCCTTCTGAAAGCCCAACTTCTCCAGCAACCTGCAGGAGGGTTCGTTGCGCGGGTTGACCTCCGCGTCGATCAGGCTTAGGCCCAGCTCGCCAAACCCGTACTCGATCACGCGGGCGGCGGCTTCGCGCATGATGCCCTGGCGGTGGTAGTCCGGCAGCAGGTCATAGCCGATTTCGGCAGTACTGCCGCGAAAGTTCCACAGGCAGATGGTGCCGATCAGCGCGTCGGGGGCACCGGTCCGCGCGATGCACCAGGTGAGCGATTCGTTTATGGCGTTGTCGCGCATTAGCGCGGCCAGTTTGGTTTCGGCCTGCTCGCGGGTCTTGGGTTCGGCGTAATAGGGCAGGGTGACGGCCGGGTCGGAGCGCAGCCGGTAAAACGGATCCAGGTCGGCGGGGCGCAGCTCGCGCAGCAGCAGGCGCGGGGTGTGCAGGATGGGGAAGGCGCTGGTGGGGTTGATCATGGGAAAATTATCGCCCAAGAACGGCTGTGGACGGCGAGGGCACGGCTTAACCGCTGCCTGCAGCGGGGATGTGATATTTGCCGCCGTGCCCCAACCGGGAAATTATACCGGATCGCAATCGTGCAGGGGGTCGGAGACCAGGATCAAGAGCCGCCTGGCCTGCACCCGCAGGGGGGAGATCGGCGTCATCATGGAAGTTTTTGAACCTCTGTCAGGATCGATCCCAGGTTTTTGAGTGGCAATGCAGATATATTTTCTGTAACCGGATAAGTTTCATTGCCGGGATAAAGGATCCAAAGATGGTCCAGGGCCAATTCGGTGGATGAAATGCGCATTGAGGGGGTTAAGGTTGGTGCTTCTGAAAATTTGAATTCCAAGCCGTAACGCCTGCCTTTTAACTGGAAAACCAGATCCAGTTCCGCACCGGCATGCGTTCCCCAAAAGTAGACTGAATTTGGCTGCAGAACTTGAAGTGCCTGTTCCATGGCAAAACCTTCCCAGGAAGCACCTACCTTGGGATGACCGACCAGGCTATGCAAATTCGGAATATCCAACAGGCTGTGCAGTAAGCCGGTATCGCGAAGATATAATTTTGGCGATTTTACCTGGCGTTTTCCAAGATTTTCGAACCAAGGCTGAAGCTGACGGATCATGAAAGTACCTGTCAAAATATCGAGATACGAACGCACAGTCTTATCCGAAAGCCCCATCGACCGGCTTATTTCGGCGGCGTTCCAGGTTTGGCCATGATAATGCGCCAGCATGGTCCAGAAGCGCCGCATTGTAACTGCGGGGATATGGATTCCCAGTTGGGGAATGTCGCGTTCGAGGAAGGTGCGAATGAAGCCCTCTCGCCAGGCCAGGCTATCCTCGTTTGTATTTGCAAGGAATGAACGCGGAAAGCCGCCCCGTAGCCATAAGGATTCCCACGAATCCGTTCCAGTTTCAGAGAGGGCAAAGCCCTGTATTTCGATAAATTCGATTCTACCTGCCAGGGTTTCGGAAGCTGATTTGATGATCTCTGGAGAAGCGCTGCCAAGGATCAGAAACCGCGCTTGGTTTTCAGGTCTATCCACTAGAACGCGCAGCACCTGGAACAGTTGCGGCATAGCCTGAATTTCATCCAGGACGACCAGCCCCGTCAGATTCCCGAGTATCAATTCCGGGTTTTGCAATCGGCGCTGGTCAGGCACGGATTCAATATCAAAAAAAGTTGCCTCCTTTTGATTGACAAGCTGGCGTGCAAGGGTGGTCTTTCCGCACTGTCTTGGGCCGAGTAAAGCGGTCACTGGAGAGCGCCCGATTGATATTTTCAGCCGATTGAGATAATCTTCTCTCTGAATGATCATACAAATATTATACCTTGAAAATTCGGAGTTAATCTCCGAATTTTCAAGGTAGATTTCTTCCAGGCCGGTCAGGGGGCGGAGACCATTCCATGGCAGGCTGGCGTCATCACGCCATAAAAAGGCGCAGCATTTCGCCGCGCCTCATTACTCAGAACTCATCACCAAGAACCCATCCCCCTACTTTTCTTCCCTCAAATGCGGGAAGAGGATCACCTCGCGGATGTTGGGACGATTGGTGAGCAGCATGGTCAGGCGTTCCATGCCCATGCCAAAGCCGCCGGTGGGCGGCATGCCATAGGACATGGCCTGCAAGTAGTCCTCGTCCAGCGGGTGGCGCTCTTCGTCGTCGGAGGCGAAGGCCCGCCCCATCTCCAGGAAGCGCTGTTCCTGGTCGAGCGGGTCGTTCAGTTCGGTGAAGGCGTTGCCCAGCTCCATGCCGCCGACGTAGATCTCAAAGCGCTCGACGATGCTGGGATCTTCCAGCTTGCTCTTGGCCAGCGGCGAGATGTCGCGCGGGTAGTCGTACAGGAAGGTCGGCTGAATCAACTCTGGCTCGAGGAATTCGCTCAACAGCGCATCCACCAGCTTGCCCCGTTGCGCGCCGGGTTTGACCGGGATGTTTTTGGCGCGCATGGCCTCGGCCAGGCTCTCAGCGGTGGGGTGGGCGTAGATGTCGATGCCGGCCTTCTCCAGGATGCCGTCGCGCATGCTCAGCCGTTTGAAGGGCAGGTTCATGTCGATGAGCGTGCCGTCGTATTCGAACTGGCGCGTGCCCAGCACGGTGTCGCACACGTAGGCCAGCATCTCTTCCACCAATGCCATCACCTTCTCGTAATCGGCGTAGGCCCAGTAGAACTCGAGCTGGGTGAATTCGGGGTTGTGCTTGAAGGAAACGCCCTCGTTGCGGAAGTCGCGCCCGATCTCGTAAACGCGGTCGAGCATGCCCACCAGCAGGCGTTTGAGGTACAGCTCGAAGGAAATGCGCAGGTACAGGTCCTGGTGGAGCTGGTTGTGGTGGGTGACGAAGGGCTGGGCCGCGGCGCCGCCGTAAATGGGCTGCAGCACGGGTGTTTCGACTTCGAGGAAGCCGCGCCCATCGAAGAAATCGCGCAGCGCGCGGGTGATGGCGGCGCGCTTGCGGAAGACCTCGCGCACCTCGGGGTTGACGGCCAGGTCGGCGTAGCGCTGGCGGTAGCGGGTTTCGGGGTCCGAAAGCTGCGCGTGGCGCACCACCTGCCCATCGACGACTTCATCCTTGGCGGCGGGCAGCGGGGTGATGGCTTTGGCCAGCATGGTGATGCGGCTGACGTGCACGCTGATCTCGCCGGTGCGGGTGCGCATCATGCTGCCGGCCGCCTCGACGAAATCACCCAGGTCGTACAGCTCGGCGAACTGCTTGAGGGCTTCCTCGCCGATTTCGTTGATGCGCAGGAAGAGCTGCAACCGGCCGGTGCTGTCTTCGATGTGCGCGAAAGCCACCTTGCCCATCGGGCGCAGCGAGCGCAGCCGCCCGGCCACGGTCACCTGCACCGGGTCGCCGCCGGTTTCGGCAACCTCAAAAGCCTGCACGGCCTGGGCGATGGTGTGGGTGGGGTTGGCCCGCGTGGGGTAAGGCTCGATGCCCGCGGCGCGCAGGCGTTCGATTTTTTCAATGCGGATGCGTTCGAGTTCGGTTCGTTCCATGGGAGGGTGTCCCCTTTCTGTTTCACCACTTGTGTATGCGAATTATTCCATAAAAAAGCCCCGCCCGGCTGAATTCGACGGGCGGGGCTGAGACTTTCTTGCCCCAAGGCTACTCGACCTTAACCACCTGGATGGTAAAGGCACCCGCCGGCGCTTCAACCTGCACGGAGTCGCCCGCCTTATGATTGATCAGGGCCTTGCCCAGCGGCGATTCATTGGAGATCAACCCTTCGGATGGATCGGTTTCGGCGGCGCCGACGATGGTGTAGGTCTCCTGAAAGTCGGTGCCCTCTTCCTGGATGGTAACCTTGCTGCCCACCTGAATCAATCCGGCGGCGGCAGCGGCCTCGTCGATCACGCGCGCGGTGGCCAGCAGCACCTCCAGTTCTTTGATGCGACCCTCAGTGAAAGCCTGCTCGTTTTTGGCGGCTTCGTATTCGGCGTTCTCGATCAACTCGCCGCCTTCCATGGCCTCGTGCAACCGGTCGGCAATCTCCTGGCGTTTTTCGCCGCGGAGGTATTCGAGTTCTTCTTGCAGCTTGTGATACCCTTCGCGTGTCAGGAAAGAAATGGGCATGATGGGGTCCTCTATCAGGGGTATGGATACGTGCGCACAGCTTGACTGCCGCGCTGGCTCAAATATTCAGGGTTAAACGATGAAAAAACCACTCCCTACGGAGCGATTTCCTTCAAGCGATATCCATTTGTTCGTTGTGTTAATTGCGGCAATCATACCATATTTCAGGACGCTTTGCAAGCCGGGCCCGCGGGCAGCGCGCCGGAATTAAAAGAGCGCACCTGCGTGCGCTCTTTGCTTGCG
>ERZ1645187.2917-NODE-2917-length-14726-cov-7.974917_pt1 | contig 14726 bp, 7 predicted proteins | sample MGYA00575352_ERZ1645187 | MGnify/ENA primary metagenome ERZ1645187 (study PRJEB40837, sample SAMN11349314) | freshwater sediment metagenome | isolation source: river sediment | host: Sediment | place: India: Wazaribad , New Delhi | collected 2017-02-21 ...
TTACTGACTAGCCCGGGTAGCGAATTTTGATTATAATTCGTAAAAGTTTGTGAGGTTTTGTTAAAATAAGAAAATCCGTTGCTGTAGGTTGTTATCCATAAATTACCATCTGAAGCATTGATTACATCCGTGATGTCGTTTGTTGGCAAGCTTAAAGAATCTTCGGGGTCGTGTGTATAGAATTGAAATTTCTCTGACACGCAATTAAACTCGATTAATCCATCTCGTTGTGTAGCCACCCAGATTTTATCGTCGAATTTGTCGGCATAAACGATATTCAATTCATCTCCGCTTATTGTCCTTTTAGATTCAAAATTATGTTTTTTATACACACGGAATTTTTGACCGTCAAATCGATTAAGACCCGACTCCGTTGAGATCCAAATAAAACCTTGGCGGTCTTGGGTAATTCCCATCACAAAATTATTTGAAAGCCCGCTTTCTATCCCGAGCCGTTGAATTCGGAATGGTTGTGCGTGTACTGATGTAATAATTAACAGGAAGAATATGAGTAATTTAGCTTTCATTGTCTTCATTTAGGCTTCAAACTTAATAAATCTTTGAAAGAAATGGATTGATGAATATGCGACTATCATAGCATGATTTGATATCCCCGGGGACAGCCCAACAATATAAGTTTGTACAGATTTGGTGCGAGAAGTTACCGTGAGTGATTTTGAGACAAAATCGAACAAGTAAAAATTAAAAACTAATCTTATGAGAGGTAAAAGTCTATGGCGTTTTGCGCTTATTCTTTTTTTCCTATGGAGTGGATGCTCCAAAGAAGACAATTATTCAGATGTTGATGGTTTAGTGCCCACAATCGAATTGGGAACTGAAAACATCAAAACGGAGGCCGGTCGCGGATTCGTTATCACCGCGAAAGTAGCAGATAGTGATGGCCTGAAATCGATTCACTTATTGAATCAGGATATTTACCTGGACAAAACAATTGATTTAACGAAGGACAGTACAATCTTCGAGTATGATCTAAACTATTTGTTTACGACGCAACGCAGTCTCGAAGGTGATTCTTTTCCGGTTAGTATTGAAGTTACTGATTTGGGGGGCCGATCTACATCCGCTACCATTTTAGTGACGATGGACGGAGATTTTGTAAGTCCGGTATTTACGATTTCACCGGATGATGAAGTTACAGTGCTTTTGAAAGCGGAAACACGGTTGAATGTAAAATTCACTGTTGAAGATGATAAGGCCCTTGATCGGGTATCAATCGCAATTCCGGAAATCGATTATACGCGTGAGGTGACTACCTTCTCGAATTCAGGTAAAACACTGGATTTTAATGAGTCAATTACCTTGCCGTCCGAATTGGCATCCTATAATTTATCGATTGTTGCAACCGATAGAGGAGGACTGGAAACCACAAAAAGTTCGTTGATTAACGTATCTGAAATGCCTGATTTTCCTAAAATGTACTTGGTTGATGTAGATGACCCGGCAAAGCTGAACAGTGATTTATTCGGAGTACCTGTCCTTATTGAGCATACCGGGGAGTATACTTATAAGGCACGTTATTATTCCGAAGCAGCGGGAACAGAGATTCGCTTTGCTCCGCAAAAAACCGATTTCAGCCCAATTTGCTTCGGTAAGGATCCGGAAAACATGGACCTTTTGACTGACGATCCAAATGTTTCCCTACCTATTTCCTTACCGGAAAGAGGTTATTATCAAATCGACTTCAATGTAAAAACCGGTGTTTATTCATTTAACACTTATGTCCCTACTGATACACCTGTTGCAATTGGCAGCGATATGTATCTGGATTCATCCCGCCCTGCCGAAGGAACAATCCCATTGCAAATTGGCTTAGTCGGTAGTGGAATTCCGGGGGCAGGAAATTGGAATACAGCCGAACCATTGGTTTTAACACAAGACAGTGAGAATCCTTACCTATTCTCCGTTGAAATGGACCTGGAAGCTGGTGCAGAACTTGGCTTTATTATCCAAACTAAACATTCCTGGGGATGGTGGCCCGAACCCTATTGGAGATGGGACAGAGCAAATGACCCGGAAGCCAACATATCTAATGGTGGCGAAAATCCAGGAACGTGGACTGTTTCGAGATCAGGTCGCTATATGTTCAAGTTTGACTCCCATCTGAAACGTTCAAAATTCTATCCGATAGACTAATAAAATACGCTGAATACTATGAAGAAATATCTTTTATTCTTGCTGCTGTTCATCAATATACTTGGGGTGAAAGCGCAGAATGATACTACGGTTAGTGGTAATATTATCGATGAAACAAAATCGCCCTTAGTGGGTGCAACAATAGTTGTAAAGGGAACTACCAAAGGTACAATTTCCGATTTCGACGGAAACTACACTTTAAAAGGTTTGTCAAGTCAGGATGTTTTAGTCTACTCCATGGTTGGTTACGCATCTCAGGAGATTCAGGTAGCCGACAAAGGTCAGATTGACGTTGTATTGAAAGAAGACATGCAGGAGCTGGACGATGTTGTCGTGATTGGTTATGGTACTGCCCGAAAAAGTGATTTGACCAGTTCAATTACTTCAGTCAAAGGTGAGGAGTTGAGGCAAATCTCCGCGGGTAATGCGGTTGTGGCTTTGCAAGGTAAAGCTCCTGGTGTACAGATTACCGGTACCGGAGGTCCCGGTTCAGTTCCGCGCGTTATTATTCGGGGGGTCACAACGGTCAATGGTTCAGATCCTTTGTATGTGGTTGATGGCGTTCCGATCGATGGCAATATCAATTTCCTGAACCAGAATGACATTGAAAGTATGGAGATCCTGAAAGATGCCTCAGCTTCAGCGATTTATGGTACGCGTGGTTCCAATGGCGTAATTCTGGTTACAACAAAAAAAGGGAAGGCTGGAAAAACAACTTTCCAATTTAACAGTTCAGTTGGATTTCAGCATCTAAAAAAGGTTGATGTAGCAGATGCCCCAACTTATGAAGCGTTCTTTAAAGAACGCTATTCAAACGATGGCAACCAGCCGGTTTGGAACTCGAACGACAACCTTACTGTAGCCGACGGAACCGACTGGTGGGATCAAACAATTAATAAGTACGCATTGCAACAGTCGTATAACATGAGCTTTCAGGGCGGTAGTGAGAATGTTGTTTTTAGCGGAAGTATTGGCTGGTTTGATCAAAAATCACAATACGATGCCGGTTATTGGAAACGCTTGACAGGACGCTTTAATATGGAGTACAAATTTAGCCCAAGCGTTAAATTTGGTATTGATTTCAACCCCAAATATGAAACCTGGGAAGATACACCGAATATTTTCGGCTCAATTTTGCAGATGGATCCAACGACTCCTGTTTATAAGGCGAAGTCTCAGTGGGAATCGAATCCATTCAATAATTACGCACGGTCGTATAATAACCAGGTTTGGAACCCTGCCGGAACTATTGCTCGTCAGAATGCACTCAGCAATGGGTATGGTCTACAGTCGAATCCATACTTGACTTTTGAGCCGATTAAAGGTTTAGTTTTTAAAACGCAGTTTGGTATTAATGGTCGTTTTAGAATCAGTGACTATTTTACTCCTAATTTCTTTATTGACAACCTGGAACAGAACCAGAATAGCAAAGCAGAAAGAAGATCGAATACATGGATGGATTGGACATGGAATAACACGGTCAACTACATGAAAACGATCAACGAAAAGCATAACCTGAACCTGATGGCCGGTTATACCATGGAGCGTTATTCCAACTACTGGTTAACCGGTTCCAGGGAAGCGATTCCCAGTAATTTGCCGGAGTTGCAGTATCCAAGCGCAGGTACAATTAATCCGCAAGCATCGGGGACTGACAGTCATAACTCGTTGATTTCCTATCTGGGACGTGTAATGTATAATTACGACAATCGCTATTATGTTACTGCATCAATGCGTGTTGATGGATCATCGCGTTTTCCTGTTGGTGAAAAGTATGCTGTTTTCCCATCAGGATCAGTATCCTGGCGGATAAGTGAAGAGAATTTCATGAAAGACCAGAACCTCTTCCAAAACCTCAAGTTACGTGCAGGATGGGGACGCGTTGGTAATCAAAATATTGCTTCCGGAGCTTATTTGAACCTTATTGGTAACTCGGACTATGTATTCAATGGTGAACGCTTCGTCGGTACTTCGATCAGTCAGGTTGGTAATAGTTTGTTGAAGTGGGAGACGGTAGAGGATATTAACGTTGGCATTGATATGGGGATGCTGGATAACCGTTTGGAAATTACAGCTGACTGGTTCCGGAAGAAGTCATCAGACATGTTGATGGAACGAAACAATTTATTGGTTTTGGGGTATCCGATGTGGGATGGTCGTATGTGGACCAATGTTGGAAGTATGAAAGCCCAAGGGTGGGAGTTGTCTTTCAACTGGCGTGATAAGGTTCGCGAATTCAACTATGGTGTAGGACTGAACTTGTCATCAATTAAGAATACGGCACTTAAGTTTACCGGCGAATCACCCCTTTATGGTGGAAGTTTCTTCAATGATTATATTACGAAAAACGAAGAGGGAAAAGAAATCAGTCGCTTCTGGGGATACATCGCTGATGGAATTTTCCAGAACTGGACTGAGGTTTACAATCATACCAACGATGCAGGTACCCGCATTCAACCGGATGCTCAACCGGGAGACATTCGTTTCAGGGATGTTAATGGTGACGGCACCCTCGATGAAAATGACAAACAATATATCGGAAACGGTTTCCCTGATCTGATTCTGGGTGTTAACTTAAACCTGGCATACAAAGGCTTTGATTTGGTTGCCAACTTCTACGGGACACTAGGAAACGATATTTATAACGCCGCCAGCTCACCCTTAAACTCAGGCGATGGTGGCTCAAACATCTATGCAAACAGTTACGACAAAGCCTGGAGAGGCGAAGGAACATCGGATAAATTTCCGCGTCTTTCGGTAAATGATGCGAATCTGAACTATCGTAGAGTTTCCACCTTCTTTGTTGAGAATGGCTCTTATTTTAGATGCAAGTTATTACAGCTTGGCTACACCTTGCCCAAAGCGATAACACGCGATGATTTCACGGTTCGCTTATCAGTTTCAGCTCAAAACCTGTTTACGATCACCAATTATTCGGGAATGGATCCGGAGAGTGCTGCATCGGGAGGTGTACTGGAATCTGGTATTGACAACTATGTTTACCCCAATCCACAAACATGGTTGTTTGGACTGAATATTAATTTTTAATAGCCCGAAACGATGAAAAAGATATTATATAGTTTATTCATTTTTACGTTTGTAGCCAGTTTAAACAGCTGTACAAGTTTTCTGGAAGAACCCATTAACGGACAGGAAAATCTTGACACTTATTTTCAAAGTGAAGAGGAATGTTTAAAACAAGTGGCTGGTTGTTACCAGTCTGTATTTTGGGATGATTGGTGGCAGGTATCAACCTTCTATGTAGCAGCAGATATGTGTACTGACGATATGTGGATGGGGAACACAACTCAATCTCAAAGCGATTGGATTAGAATGTCACATTATGGTAATCCTAAACAGGATGGAAAAATTAAAGACTTCTGGCAGTTTCGCTACAAAGGTATCCTACGTTGTAATATTGTGATTGACAAAGTACCTGATGCCCCTATTGCTGACGAAACGTTGCGCAATCGAATGATTGCTGAGGCAAAATTTATTCGTGCTTTCCAATATTTCGAGTTAGCGAAAAACTTTGGTGGGGTACCGTTGGTAAATCATTTTTATATGCCGTCGGATATTCAGGGAGTTGGCCGAGCATCGCTAAGTGAAACCTACGCGCAAATTGAAAAGGATCTTACAGAGGCAATTGTTGATCTACCCAAACGTAGCGAATATGCAGTTGCCGATTTAGGCCGTGCAACAAAAGGTGCTGCGATGGGCTATCTGGCAAAAGCTTATCTGTACCAAGAAAAATACGCTGAAGCCGAGTCTATGCTGAAGCAAATTATTGATACCGATGAATACGACCTCTTGCCTGAATTTGGTAATGTTTGGTCGATAGCGTATAATAACAGTATCGAGTCACTGTTCGAAGTGCAGTATAGTTCTGATATTAGCTATAATCTTGGTGGACGGTTACCTGTTGTTACAGGTTCGCGTGACGATTCTGGCTGGTCATGGGGATTACCTAGCAGCAATTTGGAAAAAGCCTTTCTGGATGCGGGTGATTCAGAACGTTTGATGTGGACCATTGTAAAGGACGGTGATAACGTGCCGGGAGATGATGATCCAATAGCTCAGGGGTATGTTATTAGCCCCGATAAGCATAAATCAGCGCGTATTAATCGGAAATTTTATGTCCCTCATGCATTGAGACCTTCGCCCTATGATTCTAATCATAATAATCTGAATCACAGGTTACTTCGCTATGCTGATATTCTTTTAATGTACGCCGAGGCTGCAAATGAAGAAGGTCATGATGATGAAGCACAATGGGCTTTGAATAAAGTGCGTTCGCGTGTCAATTTAAGTGATGTTGAAACAACTGGCATTGAGTTGCGCGATGCCATTCGATTGGAACGTCGATTAGAACTGGCATGTGAGAGCAATCGCCTGTATGATTTACGTCGTTGGAATGATGATAACGGCAAAAAAGCACTCTGTAACGTGATGGGTGAAAGCGGATCCTTCGTCCAGTATAATTTGTATGAATCAACAGATCCATACGAAACGACCAACCAAAAGGAAAACAGCAATAAGGGGATTACTTTCCAGGAAAACCGCGATTTGCTATTTCCCATCCCGAATACGGAGGTTGTTCTTTCGGAAGGTACAATCCAACAAAATCCGAATTTTTAAGAATTAGAAGATTAGACGAGTAGAGTTTTGCATTAACGGGAACTCTACTCGTCTGTCATAAAGATAACAGATATGAAAAGTGTATCGTTTTTTTTTAGCTTACTGTCAGCGGCGCTTCTTCTGTCAGGGTGTAACAACGAGGTGGATCCAACTTATGCTCCGGATCCGACAGACCCGAATCCTGGAGGAATAGAGAATGTAGTAATCTACCCCGACGAAACTTATCAAACGATGGAGAGCTTTGCTGCTTCAGACTGTTGGGCTCCTAATTACGTGGGAGAATACTGGTCTTCATCAGAGAAAGAAGAAATTGCCAAATTGCTTTTCTCCCAAAATATTTCCAATGGGCAACCCGAAGGAATCGGACTCTCCGGATGGCGTTTTAATTTGGGGGCAGGAACAGCGCAGCAAGGTAGTGCGAGTGATATTGAAGATCCGGCGCGAAGAGCAGAATCGTTCATGGATCCGGCAACAGGAGATTTGGATTGGACCAAACAGGCTGGTCAGCAGTTCTTCCTTGATAAAGCATTAAGTTATGGGTGCAACCAATTTGTCATGTTCAGTAATTCTCCACCGGTCCGATATACGCTCAATGGGAAAGGTTATTCTGCAAATGGAGCTTTCGCCAATTTGAAAGATGACAATTATGATGATTTTGCAGATTACATTGCAGAAGTACTAAAGTATTTTCGAGATACAAAGGGCGTTGATTTTGATTACGTTAGTCCGGTTAACGAGCCTCAATATAATTGGGACGGTAATAACCAGGAAGGTTCCGGTTGGCAGAACAGCGAGATTAAGCGTCTGGCGACAGAATTAGATAACTCATTAACAACAAACGAACTGAGTACGAAAGTCATGCTTGGCGAGGCAGGAGCATGGAATTATTTGTACGAAACAGATGGTGATGCTGACCGCAAAAATGTAATCGATAATTTGTTTGGCGCTGAATCCCCGTCCTATGTTGGTGACCTGACAAGTGTTGTAAAAACTATTTCCGGTCACAGTTACTGGACCGATGGCAACTGGGCAGACTTGGTTGGCGTACGTACCCAGGTGGCACAAAAAGCTGCGGCCTCAGGTCTTAAAGTATATCAAACAGAATGGAGTATGCTTGGAGACGGGTATGACGCTTCTGAATTCGTAGGTTTTGATCAAGCTACTTATCTGGATATCGCTCTGTACATGTCAAAAGTAATCAACTGCGATCTTGTTTACGCGAATGCATCCTCTTGGTCATTCTGGACAAGCATGGATTTGGAACGTTGGGATCACAAAAATAGATTCCTCCTAATTAGTTTGACTCCAGCAGGTGGTGCTTATGGTGATATTACCGGTAGTGGAACGCATAGCGCGACTAAAACTTTGTGGGTATTAGGTAATTACAGTTTGTTCGTACGGCCAAATTACAAGCGGGTTGAACTCGAATTACGCAATAGCTCGAAAGATATCTTTGGTAGTGCTTACATCTCTCCTGATGGCGATAAGATTGTAGCAGTCTATACGAATCTCTCGACAAATTCATACGACGTGAAGGCAAAGTTGAATGATGCCAATGTAACGGAAATAAAGACGTACACAACCAGCGCCAGTCAGGATCTCGAAGAGAAGGTGATCAGTGACCCGTCAAATCCCATTCTCATCAATTCAAAGTCGGTAGTTACCGTTGTTTATGGGCTAGAATAGTTTTTTTTTCAAAAGTGGCCAATCTGCAATTTGCTTTACTGCGACGGTTTTATTGGCAAAAAATAACATAAATATGAAACTGAAATTAATATATTCCCTTTTACTTAGCTTGGTTTGCATAAGCTCGTTGCGTGCGCAAACCGGATTTGGTCAGGTGGAACTGATCAATAAGAATTGGAAATTTATCCTGAATGATGTTGAAAACGGTGAGCAGGTTGCGATCGACGATAGCCGATGGCAAACGGTCGACTTACCTCATGACTGGAGTGTAAAGGGGCAGTTGAGCCCGACTCTGGCTAGTGCAACCGGATATTTGCCGGGCGGTATTGGCTGGTACCGCAAGCATATGACTGTTCCTGCCGATAAGCAGGGCGAGAAAGTTTACCTGTACTTTGAGGGTGTGTACAACCGTAGCGAGGTGTTTGTGAATGGACAATCGCTGGGCAAACGTCCGAACGGATACATTTCTTTTATGTACGATGCTACGCCTTTCATCAAGTTTGGCGAGGAGAATGTGATTGCTGTTCGGGTAGATCACAGCCAATCGGCCGATTCACGCTGGTATACCGGTTCTGGTATATATCGCGATGTGAGGGTGGTATACGCCAACCCGGTTCATATTGCACAGTGGGGAGTTTATGCCTATCCCGAGCAAATGAAAAAGGGGTATCAACTGCAGGTTGAAGTGAACGTGGAAAATGGTTCTTCAAAGTCATCTTCTTTAACCGTGAAAAACGAACTGTTTGATGCGAATAATAAATTGGTGGCCAAGTCATCTAATAAACTGTCTGTTGCTTCCAGCCAGGCAGGTAAAATACAAACAGCACTAAAAGTAACCAGCCCAAAGCTTTGGTCGCTGGACTCACCGAATTTATATACACTGAAAACTTCTGTGTACAGTGGCAAAAAGCTGATTGATCAAAACAATGTCACAACTGGTTTCCGTGAGTTTACCTTTGATCCGAACACCGGTTTTGCGCTGAATGGCGAGTCAATGAAGGTGAAAGGAGTTTGCATACATCACGATGGGGGTGTTTTAGGGTCGGCTGTCCCTCGCGAAGTCTGGAAAAGAAGACTATTGACATTGAAAGAAATTGGCGTGAACGCCATCCGAACCAGTCATAATCCGCAAGCTTCGGATTTATATGATTTGTGTGATGAGCTTGGTTTGCTTGTTTTAGATGAAGCGTTTGATGAGTGGGAATTCCCGAAACGCAAGTGGTTGCAGGGTTGGAATGTTGGTACTCCCGGATTTGAAGGTACTTACGATTTTTTTGATGAGTGGGGCGAAAGAGATTTAGCAGATCAGGTAAAACGTGATCGCAACCATCTTTCAATTTTTGCATGGAGTATTGGTAATGAAGTTGATTACCCGAACGATCCGTATTCACACCCGGTGTTGGCAGGTGGTGCTGAAACCGGTTTTACGCAACCCATTTTTGGAGGCTATAAAAAGGATGCGCCTGATGCGATGCGCCTGGGCGTTATTGCTGAACGCCTGGTGAAAGTGGTGAAGCAGTATGATCAGTCTCGACCGACAACGGCCGGATTAGCAGGTGTGGCCATGTCGAACCAAACAGGTTATCCTTTTGCCCTTGATATTACAGGCTACAACTATACCGAAAGTTTGTACGATCACGATCATGCCAAATATCCGAAGCGTGTGTTGTTTGGTAGTGAGAACCGCCACGATTTCGCAGCCTGGAAGGCTGTTACTTCCCGTGACTTTGTTTTTGGTCAGTTCCTATGGACCGGTATTGATTACCTGGGCGAGTCGGGGCGTTGGCCTTCGCGCGGCTTCTATTCAGGACTGCTCGATTTTGGAGGCTTTATCAAACCGCGCGGTTTTTACCGCCAGTCCTTGTGGGCCGATCAACCGATGGCCTATTTGGGAACTTATCCAACACCTGGTAGTGGAAGCAAAAGCCAGATGAAAGATGTTTGGTCGCAGCTGGATGCTGAGAATGCGAGTGGCAATTATGAAGAGAAAGTACCTTCGATGGATGCCTGGCCAATCTGGAACTACCTGGAAGGAGAGTTGATTCGCGTGGTTGGTTATACCAATGCTGCGCAGGCAGAATTGCAGCTGAACGGAAAAGTGGTAGGAGAGAAGAAGCCCTACAATGACGAAACCGGAATCATCTATTGGGACATTCCTTACCAAGATGGTAAGCTTGAAGTGATAGGCCTGGATGCTGATGGTAACCGAGTAAGTAGTTCTGTCCTTCAGTCATCCGGAAGTCCGTATGCGATTCAGGTAATTGAGTCGGAAGAAATAGTGGATAAAGATGGTGTCGCTCAAATCGCAATCCAGGTGGTTGATGAGAATGGCGTACCAGTGATGTTGTCTGACGAGGAAATCACCTGCCAGATTCTGGGAGATGCAAAATTACTTGGTCTGGAAGCCAGCAACAATGAAGATATGGGTGATTACACCGATAACAAACAGCGCGTATTTCATGGACGTCTTATTGCATATATCCGGGCTGGAGATACAGCTGGCGACGTGAAAGTGAAATTTTCTGCAAACTGGCTGAAGTCCGCTGAAACGCAATTTGAAGTGAAGTAAGACAAGTCAGTAATTTTATCAAAGTTGCTTCAGGTATATGATGGCTGAATAAATAGACTTAGTTCGTTCGTTCGTAAATCACCCCGGCAATTGGTTATCAATGTCGGGGTGTTTTATCTTTTGCTGAAATTAGGTTCGAAACAGCTAAATCTTGAAAAAAGGAATTTTGTGATAACCTGCCGGGAGTTTCTGTATAACTGCTTGCGCAACTACCATGTATAGTCCTTTGGCTTGCAATCAGATCGCTGACCACATTCAACATTCATATTGAGACCAAAGATTTGTATTCTAGAGGCTCGAATACTGTAGGGGCAACCTTCTGTTAACATCGAATCATGAATAATGAAACTCGTGAATGGTGATTTGTAACTGCTTTTATATAAAATTTGGGCTATAAAGTGCGATTTAGGTAGAAAGAATAAACTGAAGAGCTGGTCAGGCTCTTTAAAAACTGACTATAATGAACCCTAAGGGACTCGAATTAGTAAGTGGTTATTTAAGAGATAGTTATATTTTTATTGGAGTGGTCTGAATTTTACATCGAACACACAAAAGCCCCGTAATACCAATAATTACGAGGCTTTTATAAATTTAAGGTGAACCCCACGGTACAAAATTCGAACCATTTAATAGCAGAATTAAAACTTTTGGGAGAGCTTGTTTGCTCTTGATTTAGTAGTATAGGGTAGTTTTTCTGGATAAAAGTGTTGTTATTATTCAAATTATCCCGGATAAAAATGTTGTTGAAATACGATTATGTATGGATAAAAATGTGTTAGCACGGATTATCATTTTCTATCAGAAATTAAGAAGGTGAATTTAGAGCTCAAAGAGAAAATTTCTGGTGAACTCATTCATTACTTCAAAAATTGAAGGTTTATATTTTAGTGTATAAATGTACTGTGAGTACATATGGAGGTGGCAATCCGGCCCCCAGGAGTTTTTCTCGGTTGCGCAAAACCGATAACGGAGCCCTAGAGTACCTGCAGAAAACATAAGGCGATGAGGAGGAAAAGGTGTTTCATGGCAAATGGTTTTATTATTGTGAAGTAAAAATTCTATTCAGTAGAACTATTCGAGTTGTATTTATGTAACTCTGTTTGATCAGAATCGATACTTAAAGCATGGCCCTCATGCTGACGGAAATGCTTTTTAAGGTATTCTTCTGCCTGAAAATGAAAACGCCTCATTAGCACTGGGAGAATATCTAAAAAGCGATAAGCGATCATTAATGCGTGCATCCCGGATATTAAAATACCTAATGTCATGACATACAATAACCATCCGAATTGAGGCAGTGAAAGAAAATAGATTGTAATTGCAATAATCATTCTAAATGCCAAGCAAAAATTAGCTTCAAGATTCTGCTTTGGCTCTTTTAGTTCTTTGGCGATTTGGTCAAAAAGTTCAGGCTCGATTTGTTTTCGAATTTCTTCATAGAATGAGAGCATTGTACCTTTTGTTAGTCTGCCGGGCAAAATATACCTGGATAGTTTTGTAATATCTTTAATCCCTTCGTCGATCTCTTCTTTTTTTATTTGAAAAAGTAGGATTTGGCGTGTTATCCGAATTGACTTGAAATGATTCAGGATGTTAAAAATAGCTACGGAGGTAAATTGAGTTAGTCCATACACCAACAGAAAAATGCAAAAAGGAATAAAGAAATATCCTTTAATAAAAAAATCTAATATACCCTTATAGTCATTCTACAGAAGAACAGAAAAAGGAATTGGCTAAACAGGTTACCGACTCTATCATGACAATAGTTAACAATTTGAAGCTGCGATTTCTATCGCGATAAACGAAGTTCCGGAAAGTGAATGGATGGACAAAGTCTATGAGCCTGAAATCCGCCCTGTTCTCAAAAAGCTGTATAAGAAACCTGGATACTGAGTGTCACGAACAACGCAAGTTGGAGCTGTGTAAGCGATGGGAGCATGCCTCCCGGAACCGGCGCGCAGGCGCTGGTTCCAAACCACCTTTAAGTTGCTGTGGTTAAGTACTGTGGTAGTGAGCGTTAAAGGAAAAGGCATTACAGAAGTGTCCGGTAAGTACTAAGAAGACGAGTGCAAATGAATCGCTGAAGAGGCGTCGAAAGAATTAGATGATGTCAGAACTAAAGTCCAGTATCAACTTAGGGATAATCAAGGAGGAAACCTGTTTACCGCCCCAGGGGCATCCGGCGTATAGGCGGCGTGAGCTTATTACATGCGTTTACACGGAACGAGAGAACCTGTCGCCACGATGGAGAAGGGAAAACCTCAAGCAATGGAGACTGCAAGAGGGAAAGTACCGATGCGTGGCACGGGGTCGGAACTTCCCGTAGTAGTGAAGAAGCTGCCGTAGTGGCAGCGGAGCAAAGGGGAAGTATTGTCCGGTCTTGTCAAGGAGAGAAACTGACCAGTTCAGGAGGTATTGAAACTGACAAAGCCAAGCCGTTCAGTATAAGCAGGCAAGGTGTGTATGCATCCTACCGGAAGGTATCTTCCAACAACGGAAGCGGGGCGTAGATGGAATAAGTATGGAAGATTTTATTAAAGTTTACAAGCACCATCTGTACAAGCTGTGGAACCAAATGAGTTCAGGCAGCTACAATGCACGGGTTTACTTGACGAATCCTTTATATTCGAATTATGAAAAAAATAGCATTTGCATTAGCCTTTCTTGGCTTGGTGATTTGTTCGCAGGCACAAGGGAAATTTGAAGTAAATGACTTGGGTGGGTTCAAGCTTCACTCCTTTATTCCCGGAGACCCGCTGGGTGATATCAATTATTTGATTGAAGGTAGAGATGAAATTGTCGTTCTTGAACCGGTTGTCTTTTACGATGATATAAAAACGATGAACAACTACATTGAAAAGCTGGGAAAGCCAGTTGTCAAAGTAATTGCTGATTACCATATCGCCGGATTCAGTGGATACGATGCATCCAGCTTTGTCCGCGTGGAAGACATGCCTGTGTGTTCGCAAGATTCTGTTTATGGCGGAATGATGAACCACTTTGAAGACGTTTTTAACGGGAAAATGGATGTTGCCAAATACACTGAAACGATGGTTATCTCCCGAGATGCTGACGAAAACTGGGCGGGCGTTGACTTTCAGTTTTCCCCCGGTGTTACATCAGACTTCCCAGCCTCAAGTATCATCATTGGCCGAAAAGTGTACTACACGCATTTCACACCGGCAAAAGCACATCCAAGTCCTTTGCAGATCCATAGCCTTGACGCGGTGCATGCGGTTTTAGCTGAGCTAAAAAAGGTAAAGGCATCCGGTTGCTCTGTTATCATTGGAGGACACGGTCTGGCAACAATGGATATGGATCCGGTTGAATTTCAAATCACCTATTTAGAGAATGTCGTAAAGATCCGTGAAAAGGAGGATACAATATTTTAACTTGAACCGTAACACGACGTTGTTAGCAATTTCGATCTCCTATTTTCAAACTTCAAACACGATTTTTTCCGCTTCGCGCACTTTTTCAGGCTATCGCTTGCTGCAGGAGTTAGTTTTGCCCCCTTAAACAATTAATGTTCATAAAAAATGAGGAGAATTTTTATTGGATTAAGCCTGCTTGTGGGCATTCTATTGATATTGAGCTCATGCAGCGAAGAAAAACAAACCGAAGCTAGCCCCAGATCTGTGAAAGTGCAGCATGTTGCTTCGGCCAGCAAAGTTGAAAG
>ERZ1645187.2918-NODE-2918-length-14723-cov-10.731729_pt1 | contig 14723 bp, 14 predicted proteins | sample MGYA00575352_ERZ1645187 | MGnify/ENA primary metagenome ERZ1645187 (study PRJEB40837, sample SAMN11349314) | freshwater sediment metagenome | isolation source: river sediment | host: Sediment | place: India: Wazaribad , New Delhi | collected 2017-02-21 ...
AAGGCCAGCTGGCCTACGCGCAGCAGCAGCTTGCCCCTTGCAGCACGCTTTGGATACAAAAATTGGCTTATATGTTGTATACTTTTTTAGCTACCTCACTTTCCGCAAATACTTTTTAGAAAGAGCCACTATGAGTGAACCATCCGCGTCTACGCCCGATTGGGTAAAAAAAGCTGTTTTCTACCAAATTTTTCCGGACCGTTTTGCCTGGAGCCCGCACGTCACCAAGCCGGGTAATTTTGAAGCCTGGGATTCTGCCCCAACGCCAAAAGGCTTTAAAGGCGGCGATCTGCTGGGTGTCTATGAAAAGCTCGACTATCTGGAAGACCTCGGAATTGACGCCATCTACTTTAATCCGATTTTTCAATCCGCTTCCAATCACCGCTACCACACCCATGACTACTATCAGGTAGACCCGCTTTTGGGTGGCAACGCTGCCTTCCGCACCCTTCTGGATGAAGCCCATAAGCGAGGCATTCGCGTGGTATTAGATGGTGTATTTAATCATTCCAGCCGCGGATTTTTTCAATTCAACCATATCCTCGAAACGGAAGAGAAATCACCCTACCTCGACTGGTTTTTTATTCATGGTTTTCCGCTGAATGCATACAACGGCGTGCCCAACTATGACTGTTGGTGGGCGCTGCCCGGTTTACCCAAATTTAATACAGGCAACCCTCAGGTGCGCAAGTTCATTATGGATGTCGCCCGCTACTGGATCGACCAGGGCGCTGATGGCTGGCGTCTGGACGTCCCTTTTGAGATTGATGACGACAGCTTTTGGCAGGAATTCCGGGCGGTCGTTAAAGACGCCAATCCTGAAGCCTACATCGTCGGCGAAATCCCCTCCGAAGCCCAGCGTTGGCTGCGCGGTGACCAGTTCGACGGGGTCATGAACTACCAGCTCACCCTGGCCTGCCTGTCCTTTTTTGGCGGAGCCTGTATCGATAAACCGCTGGCCGAAGGCATGATGGGCCTTGAGCTACCAGGCTCTACCGACGCAGCGCATTTCATGGAGCGTGTCAGCCATCTGCTGACGATTTACCCGCACGAAAACGCACTGGCTCAGCTCAATCTGCTTAGCAGTCATGACATGCCACGTTTTCTCAGCCTGGTTTCGAACGAGACCAACCGCCTGTGGTTGGCATACCTTTTCGTGCTCACCTACCCAGGTGCACCCTGCATTTACTATGGCGACGAAATTGGCCTGACTGGCGGAAAGGACCCCGACTGCCGTAAGGCCTTCCCCTGGGATAAGGCGGATTGGAACCAAGATTTGCGCACCAAGCTGCGCGAGTTGGTGCTCGTGCGGCATGCCCTACCCGCCCTGCAGACCGGAAGCTTTGAGCCGCTATTTACGGAAGGGAATGTGTTGGCTTACGTGCGCGCTGATGCCGAGGAGCATGTCTTGGTGGTGATCAATGCCTCCGAGACAAGCCACACGCTGAACCTGCCCGTCGCCAGCTGGTTCGCTCAGGGCACAGAGCTGCAAGATCAACTGAGCAGCCAGCATGTCACAGTGCAAGACGGGTCGATCGCAGAATTGAAGTTGCCACCGCTTAGTGCTTACATCTTTGCCTGAAGCCGAAGGAACTGACCGCAAGAAAGCTGCCGAATCTCGGCAGCTTTTTTATTGCAGGGCGGCTTGAAAGAAATAGGCCGCACTCTGGCGCTTGCGTCTGTTTAGTGGATCAAAAAACGGACAACTTCCGGGAAAAGGCGGCTGATCCATGGCTCTACGCTTAGAGCTGCCAGACCGGTCAGCAAGCCAATCAGCCAACCCACCAAAACATCCGAAAAGTAATGCACTTTTACTGCCAGCCGGGAAAAACCAACCAGGAGCGCCCACCCCAGCAGAAGCGGCCAGGCCCAAGCTGGCAGGCTCGGGTAAAGCAGCAGCGCCAAAGCCGCTGCCCGCGCCGCATGACCGGAAGGGAATGAGTGTGGGTCTGCCACCCGGTAGATGTAACCCCAATCGCCTTCTGGCCGCGGCCGCCGGATTAAATATTTAATGGCGAGAACTGCTGCCGCCAGGGCAGCCACCACCAGCGCGATGAAAAAGCTCCTCCAGCGCCACTCGGCCGGTCCAAAAAGCCAGACCGCCAGCAAACCTGCCAGCCAGAACCATGAATCGCAGGTATGCCCGATCAGCAATGCCACATTCTTCCTGATTGAAGAATCTTCAGGAAGGGCCAGCCGCGCTGATATTTTTTCATCCCAGCTTAGCAGGCGATCAAGGGCGGAGCGGGGTTTGGTGATGACCGGTTCTGTTTGCACGCTGCGATTTTATCACAGCCACCCTTGTCCGTTTTTGCGCAAAAAAGACCATTTCAGCCAGGGCCGGGTATAATCTGCTGCAAAACAGCCCATCCAAGCCTTGTCTGCGCCATGCTGGCGCAACTTAAGGGTAAACAACGCAGTTGTCGCTACAGCCGTCATATTCGGCTGAATGAAGGCGACCGGCTGGGATGCGCTGAATAATTACGGAGGCAGCAGTTTTGGCAAATAATACAATTACGGTCATTTGGGACCTGGATGGAACCCTGTTGGACACTTACGAATGGCATTTTCAGACCTGGAATCAGGTGCTCTCCAAGAGGGAGAACCAGTTTAACCGGACCGTTTTTGAGCGCTTTTTCGGCAGCACCAACGAAAACAGCGTCAAACACTTTCTCGGGTATGACCCAGATCCGGCTGAATTTGAGCATCTGGTCAGGACGAAGGAAGCGCTCTTTTGCGAAGGGCTGACCCAACATACGCGCCTCTTCCCGGGCGTACTGGCCTGGCTGGAATTCATCAGTTCCAGCGGAATGAAACAAGCCATCGCCTCTTCGGCGCAAATGGAGAATATCAACCGTTCGGTTGATGGTTTTGGCATACGCCACTTCTTCACCAGCCTGATCTCTGGGGCGGATTTGCCCTCCAAACCGGCCCCGGATGTCTTTTTGGAGGCCGCCCGTCAATGCAGCAGCGCGCCCGCGCAGTGTGTCGTTATGGAAGACTCGTACCACGGCTTGCAGGCGGCGCGTGCTGCCGGCATGTTAAGTGTCGGCAAGCGCGGCACTTTCAACCTGCAGCCTGGCGATGCAGACTTCATCCTGGATGACTACCTGCACGACCCGCGGGATTTCTTCCAGCGGGTCGCCAGCCTTTTGGCTCAGCGCCAGCAGATCCAATCGCTTATCTAAAAAAGGGAATAGCGGCCATCAGGCTAAAGCCGATAAATACAAGAATTGCGCCGATCCATTTATCCTGAGCTGGCCGATCGTCTTTAACAACAATTTCATTCTCGTCACGGCCCAGCTTCCAAACCGGCCCGGCCATGCCGGCAAAAATGAACCCGGCAAAAATCCCGCCCAGGTGACCGAAATTGTCGATATTGGAACCCGGAGTCATCCCGATCATCAGGTTGACCCCCAAGACGACGCCCAGATTGATCAACATGCCGCGTGCGCGCCCGCCGAAAAATTGGCGGTTCTGCCAAATCAGCATGCCTTCTGCTGCCAAGAGTGCAAAAATTGCAGTCGATGAACCCAATGATGGGTTTGGCGTCAGGACGAAAGATAAAACATTCCCGCCAAAGGCGCCCAGCAGATACAGCATCAGGAATCGGGCGTGCCCATAGACTGGTTCAAGGCGCGTACCAAAAACATACAAAGCGTACATATTGAAGGCGATATGCAGCACGTTGGAATGTAGCAAAGCCGGCGTGAACAGGCGCCACAGCTGCCCCTGCAGGATCAATTCATTTATTTTCCCGAGCAGCACGAAAGGATAGTCAACCTTGGCAATTTGCAATGAAAGCTGCTGCGCGGCAAACATCAAAACCGTCAACCCCAGCAAGATATAAGTAACCAGCGGAGTCTTGGCCAGAGGCTTCAGGGTTACCCGGCGGGAAGTTTGGTTCTCGGCTTGTAATTCTTCTTCAGGCATGCTTGGGGGAAGCTGCTCACCCGGCTGTGAAGGGTCTGGCATTGATGGGTTGGTTGGGTTCATAAAGTCACCTGACGCGGGTGAACACGCAAGTGCTCAGCTTTAATGATGGCTTGAATATCTGCAATGGTGCAGTCGAGCTGTTGGTCAGAATTGACCACCACATAATCAAACAAATCAATCTGGGCGTATTCTTTTTTGGCGGTTTCAATCCGGATGGCAATTTCCTCTGGGGAATCACTGCGGCGGGCTTCCAGGCGTGCGATCCATTCCTCCTGTGAGCTGGCAGTCAGGAAGATTAAAAGCGCTTCGGGGCAAAGTGAGCGGATGGTCATCGCCCCCTGCACATCGAGCCGCATGATGACATCCTTGCCGGTGGCAAAAGCTTCGCGCACCTGCGACTTGGGAATGCCCTTGTAATCGGAATACACTTTGGCATGTTCCAGCAGTTCGCCCGCGGCAATCATGCGCTCAAATTCCTCACGGCTCACGAAGAAGTAATCGCGCCCATTCACTTCTTCCGGTCGAGGGGGACGGCTGTTCATGGTGATCACGAAGTGCGTGTTGGGGTTGGTTTTCCGCAGCAGCCCAACAACCGCGTCTTTTCCAATCCCTGAGGGACCAGAAATGACAATTAACAAAGGGGTCCGTGGCAGCGCGCCAAATTGCAAACAGGAAGTGTTCATACAGTTTTCCATACGTTTTACCTGCCCCTCATTATAAACGAGCAAGGCCTGTACATGGCCAGGTTTGTGAAGCGTATCATCAACGCGCAAGGCCACCGCCCCTTTTTATTCCGTCCGGTCTAACACGTTCAGCAGCCCTTCAAAACTGGTGATATTTTCCACCGCCCGCAGGAAGCTGTAAAGGTCACTGAACTTCGCCCGCAGCGCCTGCACCGCAGGCCCGACCGGATCGCTGCCGGAGGCCCCGCCTCCGGGCGTGTCATTGTAAGAACCATAGAATGCGAAGTATGCCTGGTTAATCTTTCGCAGGCGATAGCCATTCTCCCAAAAAAAGACGCGGCGCTCTTCCATGTAACGCTCAGCTTCTGCTACCCGGCCTTGAGCCAAAAGTTCATCTACGCGCACACGGGTCTTGCGCATTTCGCTCCGAAAATCAAATTCTTCACCGGCTGTTAACCCCTCCCGCCGGACGGTGCGCGCCTCCCTCAGCGCCAGGGTTGGCAGCGTCTGCCACTGTGGGTGGTAAACCCGAATCACCTTCCGGCTGATCTCTTTGCCGGCTAAAGAAGCCACGGTCTCATTGATTGTGCGCATTTCAGCGCTGACGCCATAGCGCATCCCCAAGGGGCGTAAAGTCAGATAGTTGTGGATCCATTCATGAGCCACCGTCTCAGCCAGCCAGTTGAGGCTGGTCGAACGCATAACCATGGTTGGATAGGCTCCAAGCCCGCCCACGGGTTCCACTAGCGCTGCATGATCAAATTCGGAAAAGATACCTGATTCAATCCGTTCCTTTTCCACTGCATCCAGCCCGGGGATCAGGCTGATGTCGAGAACGGTTTTGATCTCAGTCCGGGGAGAAACAATCAGGTTCAAAGGTAAATCGGAAACCTGAAACATTACCGGCGGAATCACTTGACCGCCAACACCGAAACCGAGCGAATTCAGCGTCTGCTCCGTCTGGGTCTGCAGAATAGCTTCCTCCAACAGCCCCAGCTTTGCCAGCTGCTCCTCCTGCCGCGCCAGATTTCGTTCCACAACCCGTGTCAGCTTTTGTCGGTCAGCCTGATGCGGGCTGGAGACAATCGCGGTCAATTCAGCCTGCAGAGCCTGCACGTGGCTTAGCTGCGCCAGATATTGGTTGGTAACCTGCCCCTGTTGTTCCGTGGTTAAGAACTTTTCCGCTTTGAGCGCTGCCGAGACTGCCTTTTGAAACAACGCCCGCACCGTCCAGGAACTGAAATCGAATTCGACTGCCCTCGAAAATTTTCGCATGGCTTCATACGGATCATTGGACTGCATCGCGGAACCGCCCAAAAGGATCAGTGCCACTCCCAGGCCCATCAGGAGGTTCAACATCCGCTTCCATTGATTCGCAGCCGACTCCCATTTTCGCATGGCCCCATTTTAGCATCGCGGCCAGGCTTTTCCAACCGGGCAGCTTAAACCTTCACGCTTCCTCCCGCAGCCCGGCCCAGACGGTCTATAATATCGATCAATATCAAAAGGAGCCACCATGGATAAAACAAAATGCCTCGCTCAAATTGATCAGGGCTGGAATGCCTTTCAGGATGCCATACGTAGATTGGACGCGGAATCTTTTTCAGTCAGCGGAGTGGTCGGCGAATGGACGGTGAAGGATATCATTGCCCACGTGGCCACATGGGAAGAAGAATGCCTCAGGCACCTTCCGCAAATCCTGGATGGCATTCGCCCAGCCAAATATTCGCAAACCTATGGCGGCATTGATGCTTTCAATGCGCTTAAGACCAGTGAATCGCGCGGGCTTTCTCTGGCGGATGTGCAGGCCCGGGCAATTACTACCCACCAACGCCTGATCAGCTACCTGCAGACCGTACCGGAAGATGTTTTCGCAACCCATCGGGCCTTTTTACGCCGCATCAAGCTGGATACGATCAACCATTACCCTGAACACACGCAGGCGATTCTTACCTGGCGCGCGGCGCGCGAAGGGAGCCCTGCCGCATGAAAACAGCCATCCAGCCCGAGAGCGCCCCGCTCGACCCGCAGGTAAGCGCGTATATCGCCAGCTTCACAGACGAGAAGCGCACAGTGCTGACCCTGCTCCGGGAAGCAATCCGCCAGGCTGCACCTCAGGCTGTAGAAAAGATGTCATACCGCATGCCGTCGTACCATCTGAATGGCCCGCTGGTTTATTTCGCCATGGCAAGGAACCATATCGGCCTTTACCCGACCCCCTCCGCGGTCGCCCACTTTCGGGAGGAATTAAGCAGCTACAAGACCAGCAAAGGCGCAATCCAATTTCCCCTCGGCCAGCAGCTGCCCCTCGAGCTCATCTGCAGGATAGTTGCTTTCAAATTGGAAGAGAACCAAACCCAGCCCCGCAACCCCTCCAGCGGAACGCCTCAGGTATAGAGACCGGATGTTTTTCGCCGATTTTGCAGGTACACTTGGGATGTTTCCGGCAGCGCTTTGAAAGGCCAGCCGGCAGTTACCAAACAATTATCAGGGATAGGATGCTCATGAATAGAAACCAAAACACACCAGCCATTATTTTGCTGCTGATCATACTGGCTCTGCTGCTCGCGTGCTGCTGCCTGGTACTTCTGGGCGGTGCGGCCTGGTTTGGCCAGAACCTGCTGCGAACCACCACCGAGAGTTACCCAGGCACGGCGCTGCCACTTGACCCTACCGCAACCCCCAAGGTCTTCAGCACACCTGAAGCCTTAAACTCGCAATCCTTTGAGCAAGCTGAGCAGACGCTGTCTGAGTTGACCGCCAAGCTTGTTCCAGTCAACGACCCGATTGACCTGGCAGAAAGGTTGGGGGGCAAACAAAATGTTCCAAACACCCTCCCCGACCCAGATGCGCCTTATGAGGCTGGAGACCGCAAAGATTTTTGGGCGACCAACACGGACACAAATGAAAATTTCAAGGTTTCCGCAGTTTTGCGCTATGTGGGCGATAACATCTACTTCTGGATCGAGGATGGCGTAGATTACAACCAGCGCGACCTGCAGCAGCTGGCAGAGACCTTCGACCAATCCATCATTCCGACTGACCGGGAGTTTTTCGGCAGTGAATGGAACCCGGGCGTGGATGGTGACCCGCGCTTTTTCGTCCTATACGCCAGCGGCTTGGGTTCATCGATCGCTGGTTATTTTTCTTCGGCTGACGAACTGCACCCAGACGCACACCCCTACTCCAATGCCCATGAAATGTTTATGATCAATTCGGATTCGGTTGCACTGAATGATGACTATATCTACGGCACAATGGCGCACGAATTCCAGCATATGATCCATTGGTATCAGGATAAAAATGAAGAAACCTGGGTAAACGAAGGTTTCTCCATGTTAGCGGAACAGGTTAACGGATATGACGCTGGCGGCTTTGATTATGATTATATGCTTAACTCCGACCTCCAGCTTAATGATTGGGGTAGCGATCCGGCTGAAAACACGGCGCACTACGGCGCCAGCTATCTCTTCATGTCATATTTTCTGGACCGCTTCGGAGAAGATGCTACCAAAGCTTTGGTTGCCCACAAAGAAAATGGTTTCGTCAGCATTGGCGAAGTGGCCCAGGAACTCAACCTGATCAACCCAGATACCGGTCAACCGTATACTTCGGACGAAATTTTTGCCGATTGGGCCGTTTCAAACTACCTGCAGAATAGCGGCATTGAAGAAGGCCGCTTCGATTACCAGTCGTATTCCCCTTACCGGATGAGCGCTTCCCAAACCGTGAGCAGCTGCCCGGCTGATTTATCGCGGGAAGTGTTCCAATATGGGGTAAACTATATTGAAATAGATTGCCCAGGAACGTATACCCTCAGCTTTACTGGCCTTCAATCCGTTAAATTACTGCCGTTTGACGGCCCAACCTCCGGCGATTATTTCTTTTGGTCAAATACCGGCGATGAATCCAATATGTCGCTCAGCCACAGCTTTGACCTGAGCTTAATAAGCGGCCCGGTCCGCTTCAACTTTAATACCTGGTATGACCTGGAAACGGATTATGACTATGTCTTCATCTCGGCCAGCACAGATGGCCAACATTGGGATATTCTGCAATCGGAAACCTGCACGGAATCGAACCCTTCCGGCAATTCTTACGGCTGCGGCTGGAACGGCCAAAGTGACGGCTGGATTGCAGAAAGTGTAGACCTGAGCGCGTATGCCGGCCAAACGGTGACCGTTCGTTTTGACTACGTCACCGACGCAGCGGTCAACGGTAAAGGCTTCGCTTTGGATGATCTTGAAATTCAGGGGGTCGGCTACGCCAGCGACCTCGAAGCAGACGGCGGTGGCTGGGATGCTGCCGGTTTTGTTCGCGTGCAAAACCTGCTGCCGCAAACGTATTCTCTGCGCCTGATCACAATCGGCCGAAACCCGACCGTTACCGTAATTCCCCTCCAGGCCGACATGCGCGCATCCCTTCCGATTGAGATTGGCGGAGGCACGGAGCGCGTGGTGTTGGTCATTTCAGGGACGACGCCGGTAACGCGAGAAAAAGCTTATTACAACCTCAATCTTCGCTGATCAGCCCCGGATCTGAACTGATAAATACAAGCGGAGCGCGCAATTTTTGCGCGCTCCGCATTTAAAGAACCTGCAATAAAGGATCAGACGTTGGCAATCGCCTCAACCAGATTATCAAACGTGGAGAAGTAAGGCAAAATACCGATCAGGTCCATCGAATCGCGCACGTTTTCATTCAGTCCAACCAGAATCAGATCTGGGTGGCCCCGTTTCTTGAGTTCCTTTTGAACCCGGATAATCGACCACCAGCCAGCACTGCTGACAAAGTTGACGGCAGACATGTCGAAGATGATCGCCTTGCCCGATGGGATGAGTTCCATTAACGCTTTCTCGACATCCGGAGCAGATGCGCTATCGATCCGCCCTTCACACTGCAGCACGGTGCAGCGCTTGTAATCCAATGTTTTAATCTCCATGCCCATTCTCGCTTTCGTTTGATAGACTCAGATACGCAGTTATTATACAACATCAGCACAAGGCACCTGGACTAAAATCTTGCAGATTAAGCGCCTGCTGTATAATTGCACCCTATGCGATACCATATTTGGACCGAAGGCTGTCAGATGAACGAGGCCGATTCCAGCCGTCTGGCACGCGCCTTGGAGAACCTTGGCTATGATCGTTCCTCTTCCCCGGAAGATGCGGACGTGATCGTTTTAAACACCTGCGTCGTCAGGCGCAGCGCCGAAGACAAAGCTCTGGGCCGGCTCAGCTCCATTCAACCCCTCAAAAAAGCCCGACCAGAACGCGTCATTGCCCTGATGGGTTGTCTGGTCGGTGTACAGGGCAATCCGGCGCTGCAAAAACGCTTCCCGTGGGTTGACGTTTTTTCTGCACCTTCGGACCCCCAGCCGCTGCTCGATTTTCTCGTACGGCGAGCTGACCAGCCTCAGGCTCAGGCCTGGCGCGAGCGGGCTGATGAGGCGCTGGACGCTGAGTTTGGGCTGAGTGCACCCGGGCAAGCAGCGCGGGTATCGGAGAACCTGCCCATTGTTCTGGGCTGTTCGCATGCTTGCGCTTACTGCGTTATCCCCAGCCGGCGCGGGCGGGAGCGCAGCCGTGATGCCCAAAAGATTCTTAGCGAAGCCCGCAGCCTGGCGCAATCCGGCGCCAGAGAAGTCGTCTTGCTCGGCCAAATTGTGGATCGTTACGGCCTTGATCTGAGCGATGGCCCACGCCTGCCCGAGCTGCTTTCAGGCGTCGCCTCAGTCCCGGGCATCTTGCGCGTGCGCTTTTTAACTTCCCATCCCAACTGGATGACGAGCGAGCTTTTACAAAGCGTGGCCGCCAACCCGAAAGTGATGCCGCACATTGAAGTACCCATTCAGGCTGGCGATGATGAAGTGCTCACAGCGATGCGCCGTGGGTACACTCAGAGCCAGTACCGGGAGCTGATCGCCCAAATTCGTGAGACCATTCCAGGAGTTTCCATTGGTACCGATATCATTGTTGGCTTTCCGGGGGAAAGTGAAGCAGCCTTCTTGCGTACTTATGATCTTTTGGCGGATTTGAAGCTGGATGTGGCCCATCTGGCTCGTTACTCCGCCCGGCCAAACACCTACTCCGCTCGCTTCCTGGCTGATGATGTGCCCAATGAGGAAAAAATGCGCCGTTTCCGCGCACTGGAAGACCTTCAGGAGCGCCTCGTAGCAGAAATCAATGCACGCTATCTGGGGCAGCGCCTTCCGGTGCTTTTTGAAGGCCGGTCGAAACAGCGCTGGTTCGGGCGCACACCCACCAATCGCCTGGTATTCGTTGAAAGTGAAGATGACCTCGTTGGTCGGCAAGAAATGGTCACCATTAATTGGACCGGCCCGTGGTCACTCATCGGGCAGCTGGCTGGTCCGGCTTAAGACGGGGATAAATTTTTTTGCGGATATTGGCACAAATCCAGCAGTGGGCAGCGCCAGCATGCCGGCTTGCGTGCCTGACACACTTCGCGGCCCAGTCGGATCAGGTTGAGGTGCAGGGGGCCGTAGTCGGCTGGATCGGCCGCAGCGGCCAGGTAGTCGTGCGTCCGAACGACATCCAGTTTGGGCGGGCGCAATCCAATTCGGCCACTGACCCGGTAAATGTGGGTATCCACCGGAAAGGCTGGCATTCCCAGTGAAAACACGAGCACAATTGCGGCCGTTTTTGGCCCGACGCCTTTCAGATTGACCAACCAGTCGCGCGCCTGGTCTGTAGGCAAATCGCGCAGCCATTCCAGGCTGATTTCACCGCGCTCGGCGCTGATGGCTTTGAGTGCCGCTTGAATTCGGGGGCCTTTTTGGTTGGCCAGGCCGGCCGTCCGGATAACATCAATTAATTCCTGCGGATCGGCATCGCGAACAGCTTCCCATGTTGGATAGTGTGCCTTCAGCGCGCTGAAAGCCTTATCGCGGTTCACGTCATTGGTGTTTTGTGACAAGAAGGTGCAGACCAGCTCATCCACTGCTGGCAGTGGCTGTCGCCACTGCGGCACGCCATAAACTTCAGATAACCTGTGGCTGACTTCGCGCATGCGCTGGCGATGCTCAGCACTGACCGCAGGCAAAGCGGGCACTACGCCACTCCCGGCAGTGTCACCTTCAGCGGTCTGGAAAGGCGAATTTCTCCGATGGGCAGGCCGCGCCAATTGCGCAGCGTGCTTTCAGCAAAGGGCGCAAATTCAGCCGACGCAGCCACGTCTGCGAGGTTTAATGCGTTGAGCAGGGCAGTGATCAGGCAATGGGTTGCCCGCCGGCTGGGGTCTCCGTCGCTGAACTTAAAGGCGATGCCAATGCCAGCAGAACCCGAGCCCAATGCACCGGGCATCAAACCGATCATCTGATAGCCTTCAGCCCCGCCTTTGACGATGCCTCGCCCAGATAAAGCGCTCATCAAGACAGTGTCCAGCCGGCCTGGGCCGGCCACCATGACCGGATGGGCCATCATTGCAGCTGTAATTTTCCGACAGGCCGCCTGCCTTTGGGCCGCCAAAGCAAACGGGTCGCATAAGCGGGCCACACCCCAGGCAAAGGCGCGCAGCGGCAGTGCATAGACTGGCGCACTGCAGCCATCCGTCCCGGGCAGGAGCGCCTCCGCCGGCAAGCCTGTCATCTCAGCTAAAACCTGAATGATGCCCTGTTGTACCGGATGAGCCGGGTCAAGATAACTTTCTTTAGGGGCACCCAATAAGCGCGCCATTCCTAACATACCGGTGTGTTTGCCAGAACAATTATGCCGAATCGGGGTTGGTTCCTCCCCGCGCAAGCGCATTGCTTCGGCAGTCTCACTATCCATCGGCCAATGCACGCCGCACTGCAGGTCACTCTCGTGCAAGTCGAATTTTCGCAGCAGGCTGCCAATTACACGGGCATGCGCGTCAGTGCCAGCGTGTGAAGCGCATAGCACCGCCAGCGATTCCTGGTCAACCCCAAAATGTTCGACGCCGCCGGCTTCCACGAAGGGCAGCGCCTGAAAAGGCTTCATCGAGCTGCGGGGGAAGGTGACCAATTCGGGGTCTCCTGCAGCCGCCAATAAACGACCAGACGAATCCACAACAGCCATGGCGCCAAAGTGGCGGCATTCCACTGTACCTCCGCGGGTGAGTTCCACCAGGGGCTCATACCCTTCCGTGACGATCATTCAGCTGCCTCCCATTAACATCGATTTTGGTCATGATACATCGTCAACCCCCACTGCAGACGATTGAGGTGCTGCTCATGTTCGCTTGTCTCTGCCGGATATAGCGCCAGGATCTGGGGGATAACCGCTAGATAGGCATCGAGAGGGGCGCCGCTTTGACGCAGGGGCTCCAGCAGCTGTTGGATGATTTTGAGCGCGTCAGCCATGCGGCTGGCATCCTCGGCAGTTACCAAGCCGCTGCGTGAAGAAACGATCTGGTACCCCCGGTACGCCCGCCCTGACAACAGCTGCAAATCCTCTTGCCAGAGTGCCAGGTCGGCAAAAGCGAGAAAAGGCGGTTGGCCGACCAAGACCGAATCGCCAACAAACACAATTTTTTCCTTTGGGCACACAGCCCATAAGCCGGTTGGGTTGACGCCACCGTGCTTCTCCAGTTTTACCGTGGTCTGATCCAGATCGACTTCCAACTGGTCGGAAAAGAAGATTTCAGGCAAACTGCCCTGACTGCTCAGAGATGGGTTTTCTGAAGCATCAGCCAAGGCAGCTGCTTCTTCAGCCAGACGCTGGCTGGCTGACCTTGATTTTAGTAAGCCTTCACAAGGGCCACGAGTAATAATGATGCCTTCAAACCCTTTGGCGCTTTGCTGTCGGTCAAAGTTGTTGTCCATCAGCACCAGCCAGCGGGCTTCACCAATGACCAGGCGAGCGGTGCCTCCCCGCCACGATTGGGCAGCGTCCGCCCTCAGGGGTGGGTCCAGCAAGAGGGAACCATGTTCACCCCGGATTATTGCGGTGACTAAACCGAGTGCGTTGGTGTCAATGAATATGTTTGGGGCAATCTGATGCATTGGAAGCAACTCCGTCAGGTTCAGTCTCCATTATAGTCAAAGCTATTAATAATTCAATACATCATCAGTGAGCGGATGGGCTTGGGCAGATGGGGGGTGAATCGGATGCAGTGTCAGCGTTTAATGGCAAACCAAAGTATGGCGAGGGGTCAAGCGTATTGGCGATCTTTAATTCATTCAAATAATGGCCGGAGCCATCATCCAAGACGATGGAAAAGTGCAGATGTACCCCTACCGGATTGTTAGGGTCGCCCGAGTAGTTGCCCTGGTAACCCAAAAAATCGCCAGCCTTCACAGCAACTTCCCGCGTCCCCGCCGGAAACCGGTCGGCAATTAAGGAGAGCCCATCCTGATCGGCCAGGTGGGTCATGTAGAGCCAGATTTGGCGGTCAGGCTGCAGCGGGTCGCTGGGGACGCGGATGATGAGGCTGGACTTCCAACTTGTTTCACGGGTCAAAAAGCCATCGTAAGGTGCGTAAACGGGCGTCAGTCCGGGAGCGCTGCCGCCGAAGATGTCAATCCCCTGATGGCGTTGGAAGAGTTTGAAGGAATCGCCCCACAGGTATCCAATATAACCGGTCGTTGGAAAGCTGAATGGGGCTCCTGCGCATTTCGTAAGCGCCTGGGTTTGCCAGTCCGCATGGGTGGCGGGGTCGCTGAGGAAGGCAAAGACCTTTGAATTGCGCCCTCCCAGGTAGGTGCGGGCGGCGATGCCAGCCAGGAGTAGCAAGCCGCAGATTAGTATCCCCGCGATGATCCAAATAAATTTACTTTTCATCAGCATAATTGCTTCATCTTCTCTGCTGGGGTTGTAACCGGCAGCAAGTTGAGCAGGTATATTATCTTGGATTTCAAGAATTAAGCAAGATGATCACCTTATGGCAGCATGGAGGGTTACCGGCGGCGTGAGCGCAGCGAAACGGATTGTCATTGCTAGCCTGCGAAGCAATCTCGTTTTTGTCAAAGTCCCCTTTGGGGATTGCGAGCGAAGCGCAATAGATTCCTGTCATTGCGAGCGCGGCGCGGCAATCTCTCTTTTCGCTGTTCGCCATCGGTAGAAAAGCGAGATCGCTTCGTTCCTCGCGACTTCATTTTTTGTCATTGCGAGCCTGCGAAGCAAT
>ERZ1645187.2919-NODE-2919-length-14723-cov-5.214003_pt1 | contig 14723 bp, 8 predicted proteins | sample MGYA00575352_ERZ1645187 | MGnify/ENA primary metagenome ERZ1645187 (study PRJEB40837, sample SAMN11349314) | freshwater sediment metagenome | isolation source: river sediment | host: Sediment | place: India: Wazaribad , New Delhi | collected 2017-02-21 ...
CGAGGTCGAGCGCGTCTGAGGCCCGAGCAGGAGCCCGTCGCCCCACCCGAGCGCGGTGATCGGTGATCACATCGCCTCGGTGAGCGCGCAGACGATGTGATAGAGCGATGAGGCCGGCGCCGGCTCCACGATCATTTCACCGTCCTCGCCCATGCGGTCGACCCACGATCCCGGCACCGCCGCATCGAAGTAGCGACGCAGCGCCCCCCATGCGGCCGTCGCCTCGCGCTCGGCCGTCGCCGTGTCGCCGGTCATGGCGAGATGCGCCACCGCCGCCTTCATGCGTTCGGTCTGCGGCCAAAGCCGCGCCCCACGCGCCCGCGGCCGCAGGCGCGTGTCGAGCCCGTCGATCGCCACGCCACGGTCGGGATCGACGCCGTGGCGCCGGGCGAGGTCGGCGAAGCCGAGGGCCACCGACCGGCAGTCTCGCCCCGTCGTCTCACCCCAACGCCACAACAGCCACGACCATTCGAACAGATGCCCGGGCTCGACGACGTCCCGCTCGGGATCCCGTGTCGGCATCCAGTCGCCGTCGAAATACTCGAGCAGCGCGCCGCTCTCGGGATCGCGGAACCGCTCGAGGCAAAGGTCGACGATGGCGTCGCCGAGGGCTCGCCATCGGTCCGACCGACCGACCGCCACCCAGGACATCGCCGCCTCCAGCAGATGCATGTGCGGATTGGAGCGCAGCGGCAGAATACGCCGGTCGCTCTCCTCGTAGCCGCGCGCCGGATGACGCATCCGCCGGTTCATGGCGTCGAGTACGGCGAGCGCCTCGCGCTCGCTCGCGGCCGCGTCGAACACCCGTGCCTCTTCGGAGAGCGCGAGCAGCCAGAAGGCCTGATCGTAGAGATCCGGGCCCGGCGTCACGATCCGGCCGTCGAGGTCGATGCGGGCGTGGAGCAGACCGTCGGCGTCGAGGCCGACACGGCGCAGATGGACCATGCCGTGGGCGATCGCCGCCTCGCACGGCCCGGTCCAACCGAGGCGTCGCGCGGCGCCGAAGACGTAGACCTGTCGCGCCGTCACTCTCAGGCGCCGAATCTCGCGAATCGGCGCGCCGGTGACGTCGAGCCGCTCGACGAAGCCGCCGGCGTCTCGATCCAGGCCGGCGCTCGACCACAACGGCAGTGCCGCCTCGAACAACCACTGCCGCGCCGCCGGCGCGAAGGCGAATGTCGTCATGCCTCGATCTCCCCGTCCGTTTCGGCGAACCGTGCCCGCCCATGCCGGGCCAGCACCAGGGTCGCGAAGTCACGCTCGAACGACGGCGCGTGAACTTCGCCGACTTGAAGACGATTCGCCGCCTCATCGAAATAGTGCAGTCGCCCGTGGTCGAAGAAGTCGAAACCGTAGACCGTGTAGTCGATGTCCGCGACGAACTCGAGCATGAGCATCGCCCGGAATCCGGTGCTCGGCCGAGCGTAGCCGAGCGCCGTCGTCAGGATGTGCCAGTGGACCGGCAGGAATCCGACGGCGGCGTCGCCGATCTCCAGGCGCAGTCGGCCGCGCACATGGGCGACGAGGTCGGGATACTGCTCATGTGACGGCTTGAGAAGCAGTGTCCGCGTCGCCTCGAACCCCTTGCATCCGGGCGCCGCCAGACGATTGGCCGACGAGATCCACAGGTCGGTGCGCGATCCCACCCGGTCCTCGTAGCCGGCGAGCACGAAATCGTTCAACCGGACGACGTGATCGTGGGCATCGATGGCGGCACCCGCACGGCCGAGCGTCAAGCTCGGCCCGTTGCCGACCAGGGCGACGGAATCGGCGGCGCGCAACCCGTCGATGGCGGCGCGGCAATGCCGTTCGTGGGCCGCCGCGGCGCGATGACCGTGCCGGACGAAGCCACGCCCGGTCCACACGAGGTCGGGATCGCGCGCCAGCCGCAACTCGATCCGCGTCCGCAGCCGCCGCATGATCCGCTGCATCCGTCCGAGCGCTGCGGCGGTGGCGTCGTCGTCGCCGCGCCGCGCCTCGAGGACGGCGCGATGACCGTGCACCCACAGGAACTCGGGATCGTCCTGCGGCAGCGACTCGAGCCAGTCGACCGCCTCGTCCCATCGCTCGAGGTCGATGAGACAGCGAGCGATGCCCTGAGACGCCGTCGGCGGGTCCGGCAGCGGCCGCTCGGCCGCCGTCACCCACAGAGCCAGCGCCCGCTCGATCTCTCCGGCCCGTTCCCATCCCTGCGCCGCCTTGGCGGCGAACCGCGCGTCACCGGGAAAGTCGCGCATCGACAGTTCGGCGCAGGTCCGCGCCTCCTCGAACCGACCGGCGGCATAGAGCGCCATCACCAGACAGTGCCGGTCGGCGCGCTGGCCGCTGCGCGCGTCGATCGCCCGCCACATCTCGGCCGCGATCTCCGGCGTCTGGTCCACCTGGGCCTGATGGGCGAGGATGCGCCGCACGCCGAGCGATCGCGCGATCGGTCGCGGCATCCGGGCGACCATGCTGCGGCCACCCTCGAAGTCGCCGGTCTCGAAGTGATGACGCAGGCGCTCCTCGGCGAGCACGTCCACCTCGTCGTCGACGGGTGGTGCGGCGAGCGTGGCCTCGAGCGCCGCCCGGTCGCCGGCGAGGCGATGAAAGCGCAGCCGATCCCGCCATGCGGTGATCGCGTCCACTTGTTTCGTCGCGGGCGGGAGGGCCGCCAGGGCCGCCGTCGCGCCGGCGTGATCGAGACGACCGAGCCGGGCGAACGCCAAGGCGGTCTGGGCGCGTCGGCTTCGTTGGGCGGCGGGGATCGCCGTCCAGACCGCCGTCGGATCGCGCGCCAGCTCTGCGAGCGCGAAGGCGCGAAAGTCGGCCAGAACCGGCGAGGCATGGCGTTGCGATGCGACATAGAGCGCGCATTCCCGCCACGCCGCCATCGCCATCAGACGTCGCGCCGTGTCCTGGGCCGCGTCCAGGGATTCGCTGGCGAACCCGGCCGTGGCGACGGCACCGATCAACCCGGCGACGGCGGTCGGCGCGGCGGCCGTCGCCCGCCCGAGAATCGGTCGGATCGCGCGGGTCGCGACCGCGATCGGATCGGCGAAGACGTGCTCCAGCAGACGGGCGCGATCCCACGGACGTCCGGCCGCCGTCGCCGCGCCGATCTCAGCCGCGACCGCCCCCGGCAGCTCGCGGCCGATCCCCAATCGTGTCAGGGTGCGCAGACGATCGACCCGACCGAGGCGGGGAAACACCTGCCTCAGAACATGCGCGAACCAGGCCTCGCGGTGGCGCGAACGAACGGCGTTGGCGACGAAGCGATCGAGCGAAGCGACGACCGGCTCCCCCGGCAGGTCCGGCAGACACCGTGCCGTTCGCTCGTCGATCAGGCGATCGATCGTCGCGACCTGCTCGGGCGCGGCGCATCGGCACATGGTCGCCTGAGCGAGCCCGGCTCGCCCGGCCGGTGCGACGTCGTCGAACGCGCCGAATGCCAGCAACCGTTCAGTGGTCCCGACCCAGCGCCAAGCACGATCGACCGTGAGGTCTCCGGTCGTCGTCATCTTCGTGGCGACGATGACCAGCGCCCTGTCGCGCAGGATCACGGGAAAGTCGTCGCTCGCACGCAGGGCGATCATCCGCGCCGCCGCCGCGTCCCAAAACTCGGCGAGATCGTTCGGCGCGAGCACGTCGATCAGGGTCAGATCGAGCCAGGGATCGTCGAATCCGGTGAGATCGGTCCTCGCCAGCGCCACCGCCTCGGCGCGTCGCCCCAGCACCAGCAGATACTTCACGACATGGACGATCGCGACCGGAAAGCGGCCGCCACCCGCCACCTGCCGCCAACGCTCGAGCCTCTCCGCCGCGTCCCGCGGCGCCTCGGCGCTCTTCCTGACCTTTTCCCATGCCGCTCCGCCGGCCCACCACGGTGACGACGACTTCCGCGACATCGCGTCGGCGACACGCTCGTGGTCATCGTTGCCGTGGGTATCGGTCATGGCTCCCGTCCCGGCGATGCGGTGGATCGACCTCGCACCGTTCAGCGCCCCGCCAGCATCAGATCGGCGAGCTCGCGCAATGCCCCGCGTCCGCCCGGAAGGGTCAACACGAGATCGGCCGCCGCCAGCGCGCGCGGATGGGCGTCGCTCGGGGCGACCGCCAGCGCCGCCGAGGCCATGCACTCGAGATCGTTGACGTCGTTGCCGACGAAGATCGTCGAGCCGAAGTCGAGCCCCCGCTCGCCGAGCCAGGCGGCCAACGCCGTCCGCTTGTCGTCGACCGCCTGCAGCACCTCGATGCCGAGCTTGCGACCGCGCGCCGTCACCACGGGGTTGCGTTCCTTCGACAGGATCAGCAGTGCGTAGCCGGCCGTCTTGAGCGCGCCGAGCCCCATGCCGTCGCGACGCGAGCAGGTGACCGCCTCGCGCCCGTCTTGGTCGACCGTGACGAGATCGTCGGTGTGGACGCCGTCGAAGTCCATGACCACCGCGCGGATGCCGTCGAACCGCGGTTCGTCGCCTCGCGCCCGGTTCGTGGCCATCAGGTCGCACAGCGCGAAATCGGCCTCGTTGTCGATCTCGACCTTGGGGTGATCGATCGGCACAAGGGCCACCGGTCCGCAGAAGCGCCGCCCGACCGCGCGAAATGCCTCCGTTCGGGCGACGTAGATGCTGCCGGTCTCGAGATATTGCGGCGGGCTGTCCTGTCGGCGCAGCCGTTGGCGGGTCTCGTCGTGATTGATGCCGTGCGCCATGCCGTCGGCGTCGACCGACCACAGGAATCCGTGATCCGGGATCGCCGCCAGCGCACAGGCATAGCGCGGGTCGTCGAGCGCCGCGACGCAGGCGTCGATCTCCTCCGGCGTCGTGAACGGCGACGTGCACTGCAGGAACACGAAGCGCTCGGGAACCACGCCCTCGGCCGCCAAATGATCGAGCGCATGGATCAGCGCCGCCTCCGACGAGGCGGTGTCGCCGGCGATCTCCGCCGGACGATCGATCACCTCGCCGCCCCAACGCCGCGACACCTCGGCGATTTCGGTGTCGTCGGTGCTGACGAAGACGCGATCGACGCGCGATGCGGCGAGCGCCGCGCCGATCGACCTCGCGACCAGCGGAACACCGCCGATCGGACGCACGTTCTTGCGCTTGACGCCCTTCGATCCGCCCCGTGCCGGAATGACGGCGATGACCACCATGAGTTCGACCCGTGATTGTGGGGCCGGTCACACCCTCTCGATCGGGAGGCGGGCCTCCCGACCGCCGATGTCGGCAGCCCCCGAGGGGATGGGGTCGCGGCCGCCGGACCGCGACGGTCGCGGATCAGCCGGCCTTGGCCGCGAACTGACCCCACTTCAGCTTGCGCCGCTGCTCGACCTCGACGTCGAGGATGTCCGACGACTTGTAGGTCAGCGCCGCCTTGACGTGCGCCAGATCGCGAGCGAGGCGGCGCAGGCCGTCCGGCTCGAGGCTGGCGGCGTGGTCGGTGCCCTTCCAGGCGCGGTTGAGCGTGAAGTGACGCTCGACCCAGGTGGCGCCGAGCGCCATCGCGGCGACGTCGGCGGCGATGCCGAGGTGGTGACCGGAGAAGCCGATCTCCTTGACGGTCTCGCCGTAGAGATCGACCAGACGGGAGATCTCACGAAGGCAGAGGTCTTCGAACTCCACCGGATAGCCGGAGGTGCAGGCATAGAGGACGAGATCCTTGGCGCGATCACGCTCCTTGTAGAACCTCACGATCTCGGCGATCTCGTGCTGCGTCGACATGCCGGTCGAGACGTGAATCTCGCCGCCGTAATTGTCGCACAGATAGCCCTGGAGCTCGAAGTTGAGGTTCGTCGCCGACGGGATCTTGATCAGCATCGGGTTCAGGCTGGCGATCTCGCGCGCCGAGGTCAGGTCCCACACCGAGGTGGCGTAGACGATGCCCTGCTCCTTGCAATACGCCTGGAGCTCGGCATGCTGCTCGACCGAGAATTCGAGCTTCTCGCGGTGTTCGCCGTAGGTCCGGCCGTAGGAGTTCTCCGGCACCGGATGCGGCGCGTCGTACTGCTCCGGCGGCAGCAGCTCGCGGTTGTTCCGCTTCTGGAACTTGACCACGTCGGCCTTGCAGACCTTGGCGGCGACCGCGATCATTTCCTTGGCGATGTCCATCTCGCCCTTGTGGTTACAACCGATTTCCGCAATCAGGCGAGCCATGTTCCACTCCTTCGAACTCGCGTGGACCGACGTCGTCGTCGGTACGATCATCGTGCGCGGAGCGGGAGAACCGGCCCCGTGCGAGGTATCTCATCATACCATGACGTCGAGCGGAGGACGACCTTCGGCCCCGCCGATTCGGCGTCGTTCCGCCAGACCATTGATTCCGTTGAAGTCCCCCGTCGACCCACCGCCGCCCGCGATCCCCGGATCACCACGACGACGCGTGAAAACGCGGTGCGTCCGGCGTGATCACGCGTCACCATTGCGGCGAGAGCGTGTCGAACGCGTCGTTCCCTTGGATACCGCCGCGCGTCTGGTTCGCGATCCCGTCTTCCCCGTTCGCGCGGTGGTGGTCGTCGCGGCATCGTCCAGCGACGTCACGTCGTCGACCGGAGCCTCGGCCGGCGATACTCCGTAGTCCTCCACCCGCCCTTTGGGAATGTCGGTGAGCGCCCCGTCGACGGTGCAGTCGACGAGTCGGCAGCCGCGGCTCTCCAATTCCTCGGCGACCACCTGATAGACGTATTGCCCGCGACCCTCCGCCGTCCATGTGGCGGTCAGACTGGCGGCGTTGGTTTCCGCCGACGAGTGGAGTTCGGTGTTGTAGAAGTACTTCGATTGATCGGGGTTCTGATTGTAGTTCGAGTCGCAACCGACCAGGACCACCTCCTCGAAGCCGAGTCCCAGCGCCACCGGCACACCGGCCGAGAGCACCCCGGTACGGGCGTCGTCGAGGAAGCCGTCGATATCGGCGTTGTAGCGGCCCGTCTTGTCGACGAAGCGCTTGAACGGCTTCTCGAACAGGACGTAGTTGACCTCGAACTCCTTGTCCAACCCTTCGATTTCGACCAGATCCCTGAAGAAGAAGGACGTCCAGATCACCGGCTTGTGCTGCAACTGACGCAGCCGATCGAGATAGCCCGGCGGAAAGGCCGGCGCCGAGCTGAACCAACCACCGTAGAACATGTGCGACGCCAGAACGAGATGATCTGGCTTCACCACGTCGAAGTCGTCGTGCAGTATGAACCAGTTGAAGACGAAACGCTCATAATGGGCGAGCGACGCCAGATCGGTCTTGGCGATCGACGGACCGTTGCCGATCATCACGCAGGTCTTGCGGCCGTCGTGGACCGATTCCGGTCGCACCGGATCCCGCCGCCGGAAGTCGCGCGCCCAAGCGGCGTATTCCGCCAGTCGTCCGGCATAGACGAGGCTGCGATACTTGTCCTGCCAGAGCTTGTGGTGACGCACGACGCCGCCGACCTCCTCGGTCAGATGGTCGTCGTGGTTGTAGTCCTTCGAGTTCCACGGCTTCGGCCCGGCGAAATGGACGATCGAGATGCCCTCGAAGTTGCCCGCCAGCGACCGCACCAGATACTTGATGTTGCAATTGTAGTTGACCGGCGCGTAATGAACCCGCTCGTCCTTGAGCAGAATGTTCCAGATCTTCTGGTCGGCGAACCGATCGATCGCCGGACAGATCTCGGCGACGGCGTAGTCGCGGGCCACTTGCTTCGCCCGTTCCAGGAAATCGGGATTGGCGGCGCTGCCGGGAACCGAGATGACGCCGCTGTTCAACACGAAGCGCCCGGTGAACTCCGACTTCACGACATATTCGCGGTCGCCCACGTCGTAGCAGACCACGAATTCGTCCTGGTGGTTCCACAGTTCCGAGATGTCGTCGAGGACGAGGATGTCGGAATCGAGCAGTACGATCTGCGAATAGCCCTCGAGCGTCAGCGCCGCCAGATTCATGTATCCGAGCACGCCGATCCGCTTGTGGTTGTTGGAGGTCTCCGGGATCTCCTCCATCCAGCTCATGTCGGGCACGAGGAAGATCAATCCCGGATAGATCCGCTTCAGCGAGCGCTGCGCGAATTCCGTGAGCGTCCCGTCATGGCAGACGTAGAGATCGGATTCGAAGGTCGGATAGACCTCGAGCAGCGACCGCAACATGCCGATCAGGCCGGGAATGAAACGATCGTTGGCCACCGTCAGGAACGCCACCGACTTCGGCGGCACCGATCGGACCGGCAGCCGGCGCGAGACCGGCGCCGCCAACCGCTCGAACCGGACCTCGGATTCGCGAACCGTCAACGCGGTTCCGGCCGCCAGCTTCGCGGCGACCTCGTCGCGCATGGCGTCGCGTTGACGTTCCTGAAGGAAGAAATCGCAGTCCGTGAACACGGCGTGCTCGCGCAACCGCCGATTCGCCGCCTGCATGCTCTCCTTGGTCTTGTCGAACTTGGTGACGAGGGACTCGAGTTCCTTCGACTTGCGCTTCAACTCGAGCGCCAGTTTGTCGCGCTCGCCGCGCATTTCCTTGGCTTCCGCCCGTGCCTCGCTGCGCGCCGTGCGGGCGACGTTGCGCTCGTCCCTCAGTTCGTCGGCGCGCTGTTGCAGCTTCGCCAAACGCTGGTTCATCCGTTCGGCGTCGACGTCCTCGCCTTTGCCGGATTTGCCGCTCGCCGCGTTCTCCGCCGCCTTGGCCCGCTCCTCGGCGCGCTTCACGGCGAGTTCGGCCAGTGCCACCCGCTCGCTCATGCGCACCAGCAACGCTTCGATCACCGCGAGTTCGGGCCGTGAGCCGACGTCGATCTCCTCGGCGTCGGCGCTCTTCGCCTTGGACCCGCTCGACGCCGCCGCGCCTTTGGCGGAACGCTCGGCCGGCGAGTCGTCGTCCGTCCAATCGTCGTCCGCCGCGCCGCTCCCGACGTCGGCCACCACGCAGAGCAACTCGTAGGACAGATCGGGGGAACCGCGCCGCGGCTCACCGCGCGCCTGGTGCGCCGTCAATGCCAGGATGTCGAGCGACAAGGTCTCCACCGGCTTGCCGTTGCCCACCTGCAGGCGCACATCGAGCGCGCCGTCGGTCGGATCGACCACGATGCGGACGTCGACGTCCATCTTGTTGGTCCAGAAGGTCGCGGTCGGGCCGACGACCTCGACGATCACGCCGGCCAGAGTCGAGACCTTGGCGTCGTCGCGAAGGCGCAACTCGAAGCGCGCCATCTTGCGGGGGCGCAGCCGCACCGACAACGATCGCAGCGTGTCGCCCGTGACGCCCTGGAGGCCGACGCGCGCGAGATGCAGGCCTTCCGACTTCGATTCGGTGAGCACGACGGCCCCGTCGGCGCCCGGCTCGCCGATCATGCGCACGAGGTGGACGTTGCTCGCGTCGGTCAGATCATAGACGGTTCGAGAGCCGTCGGACCCGGTCCCGCCGCCGACGCGCGACGAACTCGAAGTCGTCGGCTTCGCACCTTGAATTCCCTTGTCGGCGTTCACCCTCGGTCCGGAAGTCGAGGCCTTCGGTGTACCCCCTTCGGCCTCGATCGCCGCTTGATTGCGCTTTCGACCCCCGAGAAGTCTACTGACGATGGATTGCGAGGCGGCGCCCTTCAGCTTCATTTCGTTGCTCAATCCTTGAAGAAAATACCGAAATTCGACTGGCGGGGCCATTATAGGCGGGCTCGTCGGAATTTCAATGCGGGCAGACGACGTCGGAACTGTGGCGAAGCCCGCTCCGATCAGCCATCGACGCGCAACGCGTGGATTTCGACGCGTGGGTCGTCGCTCGCGATCGCCTCGCCGTCGATCCGGCAATGCCTCACCGTCGCCACCCGCAACCGACGTTGCGGGCCGCGACCGAGTCGCAGGGCCGGTCGCGCCCCCGCCCCGGGCATCGTGACCGCGAGCCCCTCGATCACGGCGTCGTGGAGGCCGTCCTCGCCGGGCGCGACGTCGTCGAGGAGCGCGCCCCCGGAGAACCCCGCGATTCGACCCGCCAACACCAGTCCCCCGGTGCGCAGGCGGATCACTCCGAACCCCGCGCGCGCCCGCGCCGCCGCCGACAGGCCGTCGTCGCCGCGCGTCACTCCTTCGGAGCCCTCGGTGAGATCGACGGCGAGGACCCCGCCGCCGCAGTCGCGCAGCAGGATCCCCGGCAGGCCCGCGGCGGCGCCGAGCCGTCGCTCGGCCGTGACGGCGCCCTCGACGTGATCGACGAAGGCGGCGTCGAGCGCCGTTCCCGCGACCCGGGCGCGCACGTTCGCCGCCAGCGTCAATCGCCGCAACGGGCAGTGTCGGTCGCGCGTCGCCTTGATCGCGTAGCGCGCGACGTCGTCGAGCACGACGTCCTCGAGGCCCACGGATTCGGTCGCCGCCTGTCCGGGAAACAGCATCCCGTTGATTTCGGCGCCGACGTCGATCCCCTTCCCGCCGGTCGGCGATCGCGGATCGGCGCCGCGCTCCGGGTCGAATCGCGAGGCGCCGCCGTCGGCTCGGATACGTCGCAGCGCGAAGTGTCCGGGACCGCCGAGATTGAGCAACGATCCCGACCATCCGGGCCCGGCGACCAAGTCCTCGATCTCGACCGTTCCGGTGCGCGGTCCGATGACGTGGAGTGGCGTCGACAGTCGGGCCGCCCCGTCGACCGCCGACAGGCGGAAGCCGCGCACCACGACACGCCGCGCGTCATGGACGAAGAGCCCTTCCCGGAAGGTCGGATGCTCGAGCGTCACGCGATCGAGCCTGACGTCGCCGCAGTCGGCGAGCAACAGCGGACCTCGACGACCGTAGCCGCCGCCGATCGGGTCGCGCTCGTCCCAATGGCCGGCGAAACCGGTGACGACGATCCCGGAGATTTCGCATCGCCGCGCCCCTCGAACCTCCACCAGGGCGGCGGCGGCGGGATCGCGTCCCTGCCGCAGACCGCGCGGCGGTTCGCGCATCCCGCCGTCGAGGGTCAGCTCGGCGAGCGAGAACACCTCGGCGCCGACGGATTTGAGGATCGGCCGACTGACCGGCAGCGACGGATTGGCGGCGGTCGGCCGCGGCTGACACAGGAGCCGGGAGCGCCGGGCGCCGAGGCCGCGGATGCGGATCGACCGGTGCCGAACCTCGGGACAGTCGTGCGCGGCGGCATCGACGATCGCGCCGGGCGCGCCGACGATCCGGGTCGTGCCCTCGTCGAGCAGGATTTCGGCGCCGTTCTCGGCTGCGGCGGCGAGCGCGCGGGCGAAGGCGTCGGAGGCGTCCGATCCGTCCGCGCCGCCGCCGAAGTCGGCGAGCCGCAGTCCCCCCCGAGCCGCGGTGGCCGACGAGATCGTCGCGCCGAGGGCGCCCACGAGCAACGCGCGTCGAGTGAGGATCATGTGCACCTCCGACCGCGCCGGTCGCCGCGGCGGCGCGTCGAGCCCCCGTGAATGCCGTCGCGACCTCGGCGATCGGCTTCGCGACCTACGAACTATTCCCGTGGATGTCCGATCCGTGCAATAGCTCTCCGGCGGCGCCGACGGCGGCGACCAACAAGCGCCACAATGCCGGTGTCGGTGGGGGGCGGGGAAGCCCGGAGGGGTATCGCAGCGCCGCGTTCGCGCCGTCTCGTCCGGACATGTCGGAGGCACTTCGGATCGATGAGCGAAGTCGAGAACGGTCGTGACGGTATCGAGGCGGCGGTGAACTCCGAGGGATGGGAACAGTTGGTGCTGACACCGATCGCCGAACGCGGCCGGTGGCTGAGGGTGCTACGGGATCTCGGCATCAAGGTCTCCGCCGATTTCCGGCCACCACAGCGCCTGATCTTCGAGACGCCGACCTCGATCGACGACACCAAAGCCCGCGATCTGCGCATCGGCGCCTACAGCTACATCGGACCCGGCGCCGACATTCGCGCCGCCACCATCGGGCGCTTCTGCTCCCTGGCGCGCCAGATCATCCTGGGGCCGTCCGAGCATCCTACCCATCTGACCTCCACCCACCCGATCGCCTTCAATCCGGGAAGTTGGTTCTCGCGCGATCCCTATTTCGCCGCGATCTCGCGCAGGGTCCGCGTCCGCAGTGGCCAAGTGATGATCGGCGACGACGTGTGGATCGGCGCGGGCGTGCTCGTGCGCACCGGGGTGACCATCGGCACCGGCGCCATCATCGGCGCCAAATCGTTGGTGTTGCAGGACGTCGAGCCCTACGCCGTGGTCGCCGGAACTCCGGCTCGGCTCATCCGCCATCGCTATCCCGAGGAGATTCGGGCGCGTCTGCTGGCCAGCCGTTGGTGGGAACGCGATCTGCGGGGAATCGGCCGTGTCGATTTCGCCGATCCGATCGCCTTCTGCGCCGAGGTTGAATCCTTGCCTCCGACCGCCGTATTGTCGACGGAGAAATTTCGCCTGACCCGGACCGCCGATGCGGAGGTGCGGATCGAGCGACGCCTCGCGGAAATACCCGTCGGCCAGACCGCGCCGGCGGGGTCGTGGTCGCCGTGATCGGGCGAGCGGCCCGCGCATGATGCCTCGCTCGGGGTCGCGGATCGGTCGGTGAGACCGAGCGTACCGGTCCCGACCCATTGTGATTCGAAGGGAGTTGCCATGAACATCGTGATGATCGGTTCGGGATATGTCGGTCTCGTCTCGGGCGTCTGCTTCGCCGATTTCGGCCACCGCGTCACCTGTGTCGACAAGGACGAGGGCAAGATCGACGCCCTGAAGGGCGGTTCGATTCCGATCTACGAGCCCGGACTGGAAGAACTGGTCGCCAACAACGTCGAGGCCGGACGCCTGTCCTTCACCACCGACCTCAAGGGTCCGGTGGGCGAGGCCGACGTGGTGTTCATCGCCGTCGGGACGCCGTCGCGCCGTGGCGACGGGCATGCCGATCTCTCCTATGTCTATGCCGCCGCCCGCGAGATCGGCGAGGCGCTGCAGGGCTTCACCGTCGTCGTGACCAAATCGACCGTGCCGGTCGGCACCGGTGACGAAGTCGAACGAATCATCCGCGAGATCAATCCGACCGCGGACGTCGCCGTCGCCTCCAACCCGGAATTCCTGCGCGAGGGCGCCGCGATCTACGACTTCAAGCACCCCGATCGCATCGCCGTCGGCATCAACGACGAGCGTGCCCGCGCGGTGATGACCGAAGCCTATCGGCCGCTCTACCTCAATGCCGCGCCGATGCACTTCACCGATCGGCGCACGGCGGAACTGATCAAATACGCCGCCAACGCCTTCCTCGCGATGAAGATCACCTTCATCAACGAGATCGCCGATCTCTGCGAGAAGGTCGGGGCGGACGTGCAGTTGGTGTCGCGCGGCATCGGCGCCGACAATCGCATCGGCGCCAAGTTCCTGCATGCCGGGCCGGGTTACGGCGGATCGTGCTTCCCCAAGGACACGATCGCTCTGGTCAAGACGGCGCAGGACTACGAGAGCCCGATCCGCCTGATCGAGGCGACGGTGGCGGTCAACGATCAACGCAAGCGGGCGATGGCGCGCAAGGTCATTCGCGCCGCCGGCGGCGACGTGTTCGGCAAGACCATCGCCATCCTGGGTCTGACCTTCAAACCCAACACCGACGACATGCGCGACGCGCCGGCGCTGTCGATCATTCGTGGCCTGCAGGACGCCGGCGCGAAGATCCGCGCCTATGATCCGGAAGGCGTCGAACAGGCCAAGCCGCTGCTGACCGACGTCGTCTTCTGCGCCAACGCCTATGAGGCGGCGACCGGCGCGGTCGCGGTGGTGATCGTGACGGAATGGGACCAGTTCCGCGCGCTCGACCTCGACCGGCTGAAGTCGATCGTCGCCGCGCCGGTTCTGGTGGATCTGCGCAACATCTATCGACCGGAGGAGGTCGCCCGCCACGGCTTCGCCTACGAGAGCATCGGACGCTGATCGACTCCCGCGCCGCCACGTCACTCGACGCGGCGGCGCCCATCCGGTGCCTCGGGCCGCCGCGGCGGCCGGCGAAGGACGCCGACGAAACACGACGATGCGTTTCCGATTTCTCCACCGAGTCGGCGACCACTACGAAAAAATGACGGGGACAAGCGCGCTCGACCGGCGGTGGCCGGATCGTCGGGGCTTGATCCCGGCTGCCCGTCCGTCTACATGGTAGGGACAAGAAAATTTGACAGTGCGGTATCTGCGCCGGCGGAGAGAAAATTGACGACCTCGGAAACAATCAAGACGTATGGCGACGAGATCATGATCGTCGCCAAGGGGTCGGGAAAGCCGCTGGTGGTCGTCTTCAGCTCCGTGAATTCGAATGGGTTCAGTTTCTATCGGCAGTTCGCCGATTACGACGTCAACAAGATTTTCGTGCGAGACATCGCCGACAACCGGTATCAACGCGGCACCGGCAAGGAAACCACGAGTTTCGAGGAACTCTTGGAGCGTCTGCGCGCGGAGATCGCGGAATTGGCGCCCTCGCGGCTCGTCACCTTCGGAACCTCGATGGGTGGTTACGCGGCGATCGCTCTCGGCAACCTGCTGGACGCGGACGGTATCGTCGCCTCCTCGCCGCAGACCATCCTCGATCCGCGCCTGCCCCACACGCCGTCGGAGAATCATTCCGGCAAGCCGTATTTCGACCTGCGCGAGTTGCTCGGCGGTCCGATCGCCGACCGGCGCCACATCATCTTCTTCGGCTGCGACGACACCGTCGACGTCTTCAACGTCTCGCGCATGCCCTGGTATCAGTGCCAGACCGTCGCGGTGGCGCACCAGGACCATCTCGCGGCGGTGATGTTGGCCAAGGCGGGTGAGTACGAGCGGGCGATCGATGCCTGTTTCCGGCGCGAGCCATATTTGC
>ERZ1645187.2921-NODE-2921-length-14715-cov-43.585539_pt1 | contig 14715 bp, 15 predicted proteins | sample MGYA00575352_ERZ1645187 | MGnify/ENA primary metagenome ERZ1645187 (study PRJEB40837, sample SAMN11349314) | freshwater sediment metagenome | isolation source: river sediment | host: Sediment | place: India: Wazaribad , New Delhi | collected 2017-02-21 ...
CCGTCGGCTACACGCTCGACGAGATCGCCAACGACATCACCGGCGGCGCGACGCCGGCGTCCTTCGAGCCGACCATCGATTACGTGGTGACGAAAGTCCCGCGCTTCGCCTTCGAGAAATTCCCCGGCGCAGCACCCCTGCTGACGACGGCGATGAAATCGGTGGGCGAGGCCATGGCCATCGGCCGCACCTTCGCCGAATCGCTGCAGAAGGCGCTGCGCTCGCTTGAGACTGGCCTCTCCGGCCTCGACGAGCACGAGATCGAAGGCCTCGGCAAGGGCGACGACCGCAACGTGCTGCGCGCCGCGCTGGGCACGCCGACGCCCGACCGCCTGCTCGTCGTCGGTCAGGCCCTGCGCATGGGCATGACGGTCGAGGAAATCCACGAGGCCTGCAAGATCGACCCGTGGTTCATCGCCCGCATCAAGGAGATCGTCGATCTCGAATCGCGCGTGCGCGCCCACGGCCTGCCGAAGGACGCAGCCAATCTGCGCATGCTGAAGGCCGCCGGCTTCTCCGACGTGCGCCTCGCCTCGCTCACCGGCCAGCGTGAGGCCGACGTCGCGAAATTGCGCGCCGAATTCGACGTGCATCCGGTCTACAAGCGCATCGACACCTGCGCCGCCGAATTCGCGTCGCCCACGGCCTATATGTATTCGACCTACGCCCCGCTCTTCGCCGGCAAGCCGGTGTCGGAGGCCAATCCGTCGAACCGCGACAAGATCGTCATTCTCGGCGGCGGGCCGAACCGCATCGGTCAAGGCATCGAATTCGACTATTGCTGCTGTCACGCCTGCTTCGCGCTCAGCGACGCCGGCTACGAGACCATCATGGTCAATTGCAATCCCGAGACGGTCTCGACCGACTACGACACCTCGGATCGCCTTTATTTCGAGCCGCTGACGGCCGAAGACGTGCTCGAAATCCTGCGCACGGAGAGAAGCGCCGGAAATCTGAAGGGCGTCATCGTCCAGTTCGGCGGACAGACCCCGCTGAAACTCGCGACCGCGCTTGAAGAAGCTGGCATTCCGATTCTCGGCACCAGCGTCGACTCGATCGACCTTGCGGAGGACCGCGACCGCTTCAAGCGCCTGCTCGACAAGCTCGGCCTCAAGCAGCCGAAGAACGGCATCGCCTATTCGGTCGAGCAATCGCGCATCGTCGCGCAGGAGCTGGGCCTGCCGCTCGTCGTGCGCCCCTCCTACGTGCTCGGCGGCCGCGCCATGGCCATCATCCACGACGAGGCGACGCTCGCCGATTACCTGCTCGAAACGCTGCCCGGCCTCGTGCCGTCGGAAGTCAAGGCGCGCTATCCCAACGACAAGACCGGCCAGATCAACACGGTGCTCGGCAAGAACCCGCTGTTGTTCGACCGTTATCTCGCCGACGCCATCGAAGTCGACGTCGACGCGCTCTGCGACGGCAAGGACGTGTTCGTCGCCGGCATCATGGAGCATATCGAGGAGGCGGGCATCCACTCGGGCGATTCGGCCTGTTCATTGCCGCCGCGCTCGCTGTCGCCGGAGATGATCGCCAGGCTTGAGGACCAGACCCGCCGCATGGCGCTCGCCCTCGATGTCGGCGGCCTGATGAACGTCCAATATGCGCTGAAGGACGGCGAGATTTACGTGCTCGAAGTCAATCCGCGCGCCTCGCGCACGGTGCCCTTCGTCGCCAAGGTCATCGGCCAGCCCATCGCCAAGATCGCCGCGCGCGTCATGGCCGGCGAAAATCTGTCGGGCTTTGATCTGAAGCCGATGAATGCCGATCATGTCGGCGTGAAGGAAGCCGTTTTCCCCTTCGCACGCTTCCCCGGCGTCGACACCGTGCTCGGGCCGGAAATGCGCTCGACCGGCGAGGTCATCGGCCTCGATCGCGCCTTCGACATGGCCTTCGCCAAGAGCCAGCTCGGCGCGGGCGCCAAAGTGCCGACGGGCGGCGTCGTCTTCGTCTCGGTGCGCGATTCGGACAAGCCGCGCTTGCTGCCCTCGATCCGCCAGCTCGTGAGCCTCGGCTTCAAGATTCTCGCCACCGGCGGCACCCTGCGTTACCTCCAGCTCAAAGGCGTGCCGGCGACGAAGATCAACAAGGTCTCAGAAGGTCGCCCGCATATCGTCGACGCCATCAAGAACGGCGGCGTGCAACTCGTCTTCAACACGACAGAAGGCGCGCAGGCCCTGTCCGATTCGCGCTCCTTGCGGCGCGCGGCTTTGCTGCACAAGACGCCGTATTATACGACGCTGGCCGGCGCGATCGCCGCCGCCGAGGGCATCACGGCCTATGCCGCGGGCGAACTCGAAGTGCGCGCGCTGCAGGATTATTTCGCCGCCTGACACAAAAATGCCCCCGCAATTTCCGGGGCGTCAAAGCAATCTTGCTTTGACGCTCCGCTCATTTCAGACTGTCGTTTTCGCTGCGCGGAAACGCCAAGGAGCAAAAGAGACGAAATGGACAAGTTCCCGATGACCGTCGCAGGCTACGCGGCGCTTGAGGAAGAGCTTAAGCGTCGCCAGCAGGTCGAGCGTCCCCGCATCATTCAGGCGATCGCGGAAGCCCGCTCGCATGGCGACTTGTCCGAAAACGCCGAATATCACGCCGCCAAGGAAGCGCAGGGCCACAACGAGGGCCGCATCGCCGATCTTGAAGACAAGCTGCAACGCGCCGAGGTCATCGACGTGTCGAAGCTTTCCGGCTCCAACGTCAAATTCGGCGCCACGGTGACCCTGATCGACGAGGACACCGAGGAAGAGAAGGTCTACCAGATCGTCGGCGAGAACGAGGCGGACGTGAAGAGCGGCAAGGTCTCGATCACCTCGCCGATCGCCCGCGCGCTCATCGGCAAGACCGTCGGCGACACCGTCGAAGTTAATGCGCCGGGCGGCGGCAAAAGCTACGAAGTGCTGAAAGTGGCTTTCATCTGATATCTTGCATCCGAGTTGTTTTACCGCGATGGCGCGAAAGCGCCAGACTGGCGCAGCTCACCCGAAACGCGACGTCGCAATGTCCATCCGCCGCACAGGAAGCCTTCGCCGCTGGGCCGCGCTTGTCGCGGCCTATGCGATGCTCGTGCAGGTCGTGGCCGCGACGCTCGCCCCTCTGGCGCAGGCGCGGCAGGCCGAAGTCGCGCTGCTCGGCGCGATCACCTGCCATTCCGAGGCGGCCGCAGCGACGGGCGACGGCGCCCCCGCGGCCCCGGCGCAAGCGGCGCATGATTGCTGTCTGGCCGGCGTCTGCGCTGCGGACGCCGCGCCCTTGCGCGCCGAACCGAATATCTTGCCGTCCGCGCCGCGCGGCCACGTGGCGGCGGTGTTTATCGTGGCGTCGCCGCGCGTCTCATCGACGCCCGAACGAGACGCGCGCAGATCGCGCGGGCCGCCCCTCTTCTCCTGATCGTCAATGCCAAGCGCCGCGGCGACGCGGCCCATCGAACATGCGCGCCCGCCGGCGCGCCGATCATGAGACAATTCCATGGCTATCTCTCCCAATGCGCGCGCGCGCAACGTCGCCGCGTCCGTTTTCGCCGCCGCGTTGCTCGCAACGTCCTCCCAAACCGCGCTCGCCTGCGCCTGTGGTTGCGGCGTCTTCGACGTCGGCGCCTCAAGCATGACGCCGTCGGACAGCGATTCCGGCGCGTCGATGTGGCTGCGCTATTCGACGCTCGATCAAAGCCGCAACTGGTCCGGCGACCAGCGTGCGCCCGCCGCCGCCAATGACGACAAACGCGTGCAGACGCGCTGGCTGACGCTCGGCGCGCAATATCTGATCAATCAATCCTGGGGCGTTCAGGCCGAACTGCCGATCGCGGCGCGCGCCTTTCGTCGCACCGACGACGACGGCTCCGTCACCGGAACGCCGGGGACGATTTTCACCGCGCGCAACCGCGCCATCGGCGATATGACCCTGCTCGGCATGTACACCGGCTTCTCGCCGGACAAGTCGACCGGCCTCGTCTTCGGCCTCAAACTGCCGACCGGCGATTTCCGCTATCGCCTGTTCGATCGCGACACGCAGATCGGCTCGGGCAGCACCGATCTCGTCATCGGCGGCTATCATCTCGGATCGCTGACCTCGGACGGCAAGCTCGGCTACTTCCTGCAAACACGCTATCAGATCGCCGTCGCGACACAGGGCGGCTATCGTCCCGGCGCCGAACTCAATGCGGCCGCCGGCCTCACCTACAACCTCGGCGCCATGGCCGGCTTCGACAAGATCGCGCCGGTGGCGCAGGTCATCGCGACGCATCGCGCCCGCGACGGCGGCGTCAATTCGATGCCGATGGACACCGGCTACACGCGCCTGTCGCTCGCCCCCGGCCTCGACCTGCGCATCGGCAAGGCGAAGATTTACGCCGAACTGCAAGTCCCGGTCTATCAGCGCGTGCGCGGCAACCAGCTCGTCGCCCCGCTGATGGGCAAGCTGCAAATCGGCTACGATTTCTGAAGGCGGAGGCGACCATGACGACCATGTTCACCCGCCGCGGCGCGCTCGGTCTCGCGGCGTCGACGTTGGCTTTCATTGCGCCCGGCGCGGCGCAGGCCGCGCCCGGCCTCGTCGTGCGCGACCTGAACGGCGCAACGTTCAATCTCGCCGCGCGGCGCGGCCGCGGCGCGCTCGTCAATTTCTGGGCGACCTGGTGCCCGCCCTGCCGCGAGGAGATGCCGGCGCTGAGCCGTTTCTACAGCCGGCATGCCGGGCACGGCCTCGACATGATCGCGGTCAGCGTCGACAAGCCGCGCGACGTGGACGCCGTGCGCCGCATGGCCGGGCAGGTCTCGTTTCGCGTCGCTTTGATCGGCGAGGCGAGCGAGAACGGCTTCGGCAAGCCGGGCGGCCTGCCCGTGACTTACGTCATCGACCGCGCCGGAAATATCGCCGCCGAAATGCGGCCCGACTCGACGCCGATCACCGACGCGAGTCTGGCCGCCGCAATCTTGCCTTTGCTGAAACGAAATTAAGCGTCACACGATCAGCCCGGCCATCGGCGCGACGGCGCGCGAATCGGGAAAGACCTTGTCGGCGAGCGCGCCCGCCGACAGCCCGAACAGATCGGCGAGCACGCCTTTCGCCACGGCGCGCAGATCAGCCGTCGGTTTGAGGTCGCGCTTCTCGTAGAGCTGCGCTTCGCTCAAGCCCGGCCAATCGGCGATGACGCGGCCGCCGCGAATGGCCCCGCCGGCGAGAAAGGCGAGCGCGCCCGTGCCGTGATCGGCGCCGAGCGTGCCGTTGACCCGCGCAGTGCGGCCGAATTCCGTGACGACGAAAACCGCCGTGTCCTTCCAATGCGGTCCGAGGCCCGTTTCAAGCGCGGCCAGCGCGCCGTCGAGGCCGCCGAGCAATTGCGCCAGCCGTCCGCTGATCGGCCCTTCGTTGGCGTGGGTGTCCCAACCGTCGAAGGCGAGCGCGGCGATGCGCGGACCATCCTCGGCGGCAAGCAGCCGCGCCGCGCCCTCGGCCGATTGGATCATCGCGCCCGGCTCGCCGCCGCGCGCCGCCGGCTTGCCCATCTCCATGCCCTGCCGGCTGGCGATCCTGTCGGTCTCAAGACCGCGCGCCAAAGCCTCGGCCAAGGCCGGATCGCGCGCTTGGTAGAGTTTCATCAGACGCATGGCGAGATCGTCGGAGGCTTTCGGCACGGCCTGCGGCGCCCAGCCGATGACCTGCGCCGGCCCGCGCAGAATGAGCGGGGTCGTCGCGCCGATGGCGAGACCGGAAGGCGGGGCGACGCGCGCGCCCTTGGGCAGCGCCGCCAGCGCCCGATTCATCCAGCCTGAGGCCGCATGCGGATCGACGCCGGCGAGGCCGCTTTCAAGCACGTCCTGCGCATCGAAATGCGACCGTTCGCGATAGGGGCTTGCGACGGCGTGAACGACCGCCGCCTGTTTGGCCTGATACAGCCGCGCGAAATTCGGCATGGCCGGGTTCAGCGCGAAGAAGCCGTCGAGCGCCAGTCCCGCGCCGGGGCCGGCTGTTTGCATGGCCAGAGGCCCGCGCAAGCCCGCATAGGCGGGATCGCCGACAGGCGCAACCGCCGACAAGGCGTCCATGCCGCCGCGCAGGATGATCGTAACGAAGCGGGCGTCGCGCGCCCCCGCCGCATGGGCGAAAGCCGGCGCATGCGCCCAAGCGAACAACGCGCCGGCGCCTTTCAGCAGGCGGCGGCGCGAAAGGCAAGAGGAGATCGGGTCCATCGGCGTCACCTGCGTTGCATTTCGGGCGAAAGCAGCAGAAGCGCGAGCCCCTGCTGGCGCGATTCGGCCTGCGCCACGGCGAGGCGTGTTTCCTGCGACGCCGCCGGACCCACCGCTTTTTCAAGGAAATCGCTCGGATGACCGACATCGCGCAGCCGCTCGGCGAACCGCGCGGCGAGATCGAGCCGCAGCTTCATGTTCTCAGGCGCAGCCCAGACGGCGGCGAGATCGGAATAGCCGTTCGGGCCCGGCGGATGCCACAAAGGCATGCCGAGCAGCCGCAGCCAGTTGAGCATTTGCCCGACATCGTCGAAGCCGCGGCCCGCGACCCGCCCCACGGCGACGAGAAACTGCCATGGATCGCGCATTTTCAGCGGCGGCGCGCTCCAGGCCGCGTCGGATTCGACAAGCGCGAGCGAAACGGCGCGCAGATCGCCATCGGTGTCGCGGAAGGTCTTTTCGAGCTTGGCGACCAGCGCCGGCGGCGGCTCGTCGGCGACGAAATGGCGCGCGAGCTTGGTTGCGATGAACCGCGCCGTCGCGGGGTGACGCGCCAGATCGAGGATCGCCGCCTCGCCCTGCGTCACGTCGGGCTGCGCATAGGTCTTGCCGAGCAGAACCTGTGCGCCGGGCTCATGCGCATTGGCGTTGAAGCGGAAGGTTCCGGGCTCGCCGAGCCGGCCTTCGGGGCCGACATGCCCCCAGCCGGTGATGATGCGCGCCAGCGCGCCGACATCGGCCTGGCTATAGCCGCCGCCGACGCCAAGCGTGTGCAGTTCGAGAATTTCGCGCGCCAGATTCTCGTTGAGGCCGCGCTTGCGGTTGGCGCCCGCTTTCGAGTCGGGCCCGACCGACTGGCTGTTGTCGAGATAGACCTGCATCGCCGGATGCCGCTCGACCGCCATCAGCATGTCGGCGAAACGCCCGAGCGCATGCGGGCGGATGACCTCGCGCTCATAGGCGCCCGCGACGGCGCGCACGAAGCCGCCTTTGGCGACGGAAACCGCGAAATGGTTCGACCAGAAGGCGACGAGGCGCTCGACGAAACCGACGCGCGCCTGCAACGCCCGTTGCAGCCGCGCGCCCGCCTCGAAGCGATAAAGCTGCTGGTCGGGCGATGGCGGTTTAGGCGGCTCTTTCGCTGGCATGGCGGCCGGCGAGGGCGGCGCCATCGCGGGTTGGGCCATGGGCTGCGCCGCCGCATTGGCGGCGGCGACGCGTTCCCGCTCGCGCTTCCGCTCCTCCTGCTCGGCGAAATGCGCCTTGAGGGCGGCGACGGAACCCATCAATCCCGGACCGTCGAGCAAGGCGACGCCCGGTTGCGACAATTCCGCCCTGACGAAACCGCGCGGATCGCCGGCCGCAATCGCCAGATCGCCGTCGCCGCGCGGCCCGAGGCCGAAACGCGTCAGCGCCCGATATCCCAACGCCGGATCGGCCATGTCCCCTCCCGATAACGGCCCGCATTGAACCACGCGTTTCCTGCAGGAAACATGAACGGCGACGCCGAACTTGTCGGCATGTCGCATTTGGCTCGATACTCGGCGCCGGCGCGCGCCGCGCCGCACAGGGAGACGCACCGCCGTCATGATGATTCTACGCTCCTCGCCACCATCGCCTTTCGGCCGCAAGGTGCGCATCGCCGCCGCTATTCTCGGCCTCTCCGACAAGATCGAGATCGTCGTCGCCGACACTAACGATCCCGATGATTCGCTCCGGCGGCAGAACCCGCTCGGCAAGATTCCCGTGCTCATCGACAACGGCCGCGCCGTTTTCGACAGCCGCGTCATTCTGGAGCACCTCGATCATCTCGCCGGCGGCGGCAAGATCATCCCACTCGATCATGGCGCGCGGCTCGACGCGCTCACCTTGCAGGCGACCGCCGACGGCATACTCGACGCCTCGATCCTGCAGGTCTACGAAGGCCGCTTCCGCGAAGAAGCCAAGCGCGACGCCAACTGGCTGAAATATCAGGCCGACAAGGTCGCCCGCGCCCTCGCGCCGCTCGAAGCCGCGCCCCCGCCCGTCGGCCATGACGTCGGCGCGATCACGCTGGCCTGCGCGCTCGGCTATCTCGACCTGCGCTTCGAAGGACGCTGGCGCGCCAACCACCCGCGCCTGATCGCATGGCTCGACGCCTTCGCCGCGCGCACGCCTTCTTTCGAGGCGACGCGATTCACGCCGGTCTGAGAAACGAAAAAGCCCGGCGGCCGCGAAGGTCCGCCGGGCTCTTGTTCGCTTCTGTGGAGGAGGTCAGAAGCGGTAGTTCACGCCTGCGCGCAGGATGTTCATCGACACGCCCGAATTCACCACATTGGGGGCGCTGAAATAGTCGCTCTTGCCCATGGAGGCGTAGAGATACTCGGCCTTGGCGGAGATATTGCGGGTCAGGGCGTATTCGAGGCCCACGCCGATCGCATAGCCGACATGGAAATGATCGCCGCTGCCGACATAGGTCGTCGGTCCCACGCTGTTCACCGCAATCGTATTGCCCTTGACGTTGGCGCCCGCGAAACCGAGCGTGCCGTAGAACAACGCGCGATCCCAGGCGTAGCCGACGCGGCCGCGCAAGGTGCCGAACGACGAGACCTTGCCCGAACTGGCCGTAGTGATCGTGCCTACCTTGGCGCCGCCCGTGCCCTTCATATTGGTCAGCGCGCCATCCGCCTCGACGCCGACGACGATGCGCTCGGCCTGATAATTATAACCGGCGGTCAGACCGATGAAGGCGTTGCTGTCCGAGCCGAAATAGGTGGCGCCGGCGCCTGTGAATTTGGCGAAGCCATAGCCGGCGTTGGCGCCGATATAGAAACCGGTCCAGGTGAAAGTCGGCACGGATTGCTGGTAATAGGGCTCCGGCGCGCGATTGCGGCGCGGAAGGTCGGCGGCCTGAGCCGTCACGGCCGAAAAAGCGACGACCGCAGTCGTCATGAAAAGAATCTTACGCATCAAACGCTCCTCACAAAACGCGTCGGCGAACCCGCCGTTTCATGAATTGATCTAAAATCCGAACGGTTACCAAACACTGAATCGACGCGATATTCGCAACGATCGTCAATTGTGTCGAAATACGGACAGAATATAAAACAAAGATTCGCATATGATTACGCTCGACATTGGCGCAATTGACTCGAAAATATACTTATATTCTGAAAATCTTAGCCGCTGCGTTAGCGCATCAGTATGCCTAATAATTTCTTTATTCGGGCGTTTATCGCCTCGTTCCGCTACGACGGATATTGGTCGGCGCCGCGCAACCGGGCATAATGCGGCGCAAGACGAAGGTGGAGCGAGGCAACCATGACGGCAGGGCGCGGCGCGGCTTTGGTGACGGGCGCGGCCCGGCGCATTGGCGCCGCCATCGCCGAGCGCCTTGTCGAAGACGGTTACGCCGTCGCCCTTCACGCCAGCCGGCGGTCGCAGTCCGATGCGCAAACCCTGGCGGCGCGGCTTGCGGCGCGGGGTGGCCGCGTCGTCGTGCTCGTCGCCGATCTGGGCGCGGCGGAAGAAGCCGGCGCGCTCATCGCCCGCGCGCGGGATTCGCTGGGGACGCTTTGCGTCCTCGTCAACAACGCGTCCGTTTTCGAGCCGGACCGCGCCGACGATTTCGATCTGGCGCGGTGGGAGCGGCATTTCGCCGTCAATCTGCGGGCGCCCGCCATGCTGGCGCGCGATTTTGCGGCGCAGGCGCAAGGCGACAACGATTGCGTCGTCAATATCCTCGACCAGCGCGTCTGGCGCCCGACGCCGCAATTCTTCTCCTACGCATTGACGAAATCCGCGCTGTGGGCGGCGACGCGCGCCATGGCGCAGACCTTCGCGCCGCGCGTCCGTGTCAACGGCGTCGGCCCCGGCCCCGTTTTGCCCAACGACACGCAGGGACAGGAAGGCTTCGCGCAGGAAGTCGCCGGCCTGCCTCTGCCGCAGGCCGTGCCGCCGCAGGCCATCGCCGAGGCCGTCGCCTATCTCGTCGGCGCGCGCCACGTCACCGGTCAGATGATCGCCGTCGATTCCGGCCAACACCTCGCCTGGCGCACGCCCGACTATATCGAGGAGGCCTAAGCCATGGCCATAACGGGGCTCACTCGCCGCGCGATACTGAATGGCGTGATAGCCTCGCCGGCTCTGCGCCTTGAGTGGCGCACGCCCGATTATATCGAGGAGGCCTAAGCCATGACGGCGCTCACCCGCCGCGCGATATTGGGTGGCCTCATCGCCGCGCCGGCTCTGCATCTGGCCGAGGCGCGCGCCGAGCCGACGCGCGATCTGCAAGGCGCGATCGACGCGGCGACCCGCGCCGGTCGCGCTTATCGATTGCCGAAAGGCGCCGCGACGACGCGCCCGTTGACGCTGCCGCCCGGCGCCCATCTCGTCGGCGCCTCAGGCGGCTCGACCATGCGCCTCGCAGGCGGCGGCCCGTTGCTGCGCGGTGAGCGCATGGCGCGCCTGCGGCTCGAAGGCGTCCGCTTCGAAGGCATGGCCGGCGATCCGAAACAGCCGCTCGTCTCTCTCAGCAACATTTCCAATCTCGACATCATCGGCTGTTCGTTTTTCGACGCCGCGGGCGATGGCCTGCGCATCGATTCCTGCGGCGGCCGCATCGCCGAGAACGCCTTCGAGCGCATCGGCGCGACGGCTCTGTTCTCCACCGACGCCTCCGGCCTCGTCGTCGAGAACAACCGTATCGCCGATTGCGGCGACAATGGCGTTCGCATCTGGCGCTGGCGTTCGGGCTATGACGGCTCCCGCGTCTCCGACAATCGCATCCGCAAGATCGCATCACGCTCCGGCGGCACGGGAGAGAACGGCAACGGCATTTCGCTCTGGCTCGCCGACGGCGTCACGGCCACGCGCAACGACGTGCGCGACGTCGCCTGGGCGGCCCTGCGCAACGCCTCCTGCCGCAACATCATTTTCGCCGACAACATCTGCGCCGAAGTGAAGGAAACGGCGATCTGGGCCGAATTCGCCTTCCGCGACGCGACGATCACCGGCAATCGCATCGACGGCGCCGGCGCCGGCATTTCCATGACGAACCTCGCCGAGCACAACGGCCGCGGCGCGGTCTGCACCGGCAATATCGTGCGCAACATTCGCCCCATCGTCGCGCCCGACGGCAAGGTCTTTCCAAACCAGCGCGCCATCCACGCCGAGGCCGACGCGCGCATCGCCGGCAACGAGATCGACGGCGCGCCATGGGTCGGCGTCAATCTGGGCTGGGGCCCTTACCTGCAAAACGTCAGCGTCGAGGACAATGTGATCCGCAACGCGCCCTACGGGATCGGCTTTTCCGTCGCGCCCGGCGCGGGTCGCGGCCGCATTGTCGGCAACCGCATTGCGGGCGCGACGAAAGCGGCCATCGTCGCCTTGCGCTGGGAGGAGGCCGCCTCCGGCGAACTCATCGACGGCTGCGGCAAATGGCCGAATGTCGAATGCGCGAACAATCGGCGCGTCTGATCATTCCGAAGCGGCGAGCGCCTCGTCCAGCAGCCGCGCCAGCGTGACGGCGTCCTTGGGAAAGCCGGCGCGAATCCAGCCTGCCTGCAAATGCTTCAAGGCCCGGCCGACCTGCGTGCCGGGCGACAGACCGCGCGCGATGAGATCGCCGCCCGAGAACGGCAGGCGCGGCTCCGGCGTGTCGCGCAGGAAGGCGTGCGCCGACAGCCAGCCGGCATCCTCGGCGCCCGCGCCACTTTCGGCATGAGCCAGAAGCGCCGCGTCGCGCGCCGCGCGTTGCCCGTGCGCAAACATGAGATGGCGCAATTCTCCCGGCGCCGGCGGCGCAACCGCGCCATGCAGCGGCGCCAGCGCCCGCGCCGCTTTGCTCAGCCGTTCCGTTTCGGCGTTCGACAGGCGCAGCATGTCGCGCAGCCGCACGGCGTCCTCCGTGACAAGGACAGCGAGCGCGGCGAGCCGCAGCGTCGCGTCGGGGCGAAGCCCCATCGCCGTTTCGATCCGCGTCAAACGCCCGAAACGCGCGACATAGGCGACGCCAGCGAGCAGCGGCCCGAGCAATCCGGCCTGCGCGATTTGGGCGACCGCTTGAGGCGCGCGCCGCGCCGCAATCAGCTTCAGGAGTTCGACCCGCACTCGTTCGCGCGACAGAGTCGCAAGGCCGTCCCTCAAGGCGACGCAGGCCGCCAAACCCTCCGCATCGAACGGCCCATCGCCATAGGCGGCGTGAAAGCGGAAGAAGCGCAGGATGCGCAGATAATCTTCGGCGATGCGTTGGCGAGGGCTGCCGATGAAACGCACGCGCCGCGCCAGCAGATCAGGCAGACCGCCGACGGGATCGTGCAGCGCGCCGTCAGCCGAAAGCGACAGCGCGTTCATGGTGAAATCGCGGCGCCGCGCGTCGGCGTCGAAATCGCGGCCGTGGCGCACGACGGCGCGGCGCCCGTCGGTTTCGACATCCTCGCGCAACGTCGTGACTTCGAACGGCGCGCCGTCGACGACGAGCGTCACCGTGCCATGATCGAGCCCGGTGGGAACAGCCTTGATCCCCGCCGCCAGCGCCCGCGCCATGACCTCTTGCGGCATGGCCGTCGCGGCGATGTCCACATCGGCGACGGGCAAACCCATCAGCGCGTTGCGCAGAGCGCCGCCGACGACGCGCGCCGCCTCGCCGGCCCCATTGAGCGCCGCCATGACGCGGGCTGTCCGGGGCTCTTCGAGAAGCGCCAGCGCGGCGGCGGGCGCCTTCATTCGAGTTTGCCCGGCACGAACTTGCCATTCTCCATATGCGCCGGCACGTAGGTGCCGTTATGGCGCTCCGCGAGCCCGCCGAAGATGAAGATCGAGGCGACCGCCGCCGCCATGCCGACGACGATCAGCGCCGAGACGTGATGGCGCGGCCAGTGATCGCGCACGAACGGATAGCGCTGCCGGGCGACAAGCATCAGCGCATAGAGAACGAACGGCGCGAGGAAAAACGCCAATGGCTCCAGAAACGCGCGCAACATCAGGAATAAAGCCTCTCGTAGAGATTGCGCAGCATGCCCGCCGTCGCCCCCCAGATATAACGCTCGCCATAGGGCATCGCATAGAAATGGCGCAATGTCCCCTGCCATTCGCGCGCATGGCGCTGGTGGTTGGAAACGTCCATCAGAAATGACAGCGGCGTCTCGAAGGCGTCGTCGACTTCCGTTTTGTTGATCGTGAGATCGAACGGCGGCCGCACCAGCGCCACGACCGGCAGGATGCGAAAACCCGTGCCGGTCTGATAGGGATCGAGATAGGCCAGCGGCTCGATATGCCGCCGCGCCAGACCGATCTCTTCCTCCGCCTCGCGCAAGGCGGCGTCCACCGCCGTTTCGCCGGCGTCGATCTTGCCGCCGGGAAAAGCGACCTGCCCGGAATGGTCGCGCAGATGCGAGGCCCGCTGCGTCAGCAGCACGGTGACGCCCGCCTCATGCGCGACGAGCGGCACGAGCACGGCGGCGCGGCGCAGGTTTTTCAAGACCGGCGTCGCATCGAGATGCGGATTGAGCGCGTGGTCGCCGCGATGGGGCAGCACCGGCTCGAAAGCGTCCTCGGGAGGCGTCGCGGCGAGCCGCGCCCTGACGCGCGCCACCACTTCATCGGTTGCGTAAGGATCGGCGAGGCTCATGCGAAACGCTCGATCTCCTCGGCCGGCGCCATGGCGAAAAAGGCGCCGTTGGAGACGACGCCGAACATGCGGACGCCTTCGATCTCGCGCACCTCGCCCGCCTCGACAAGGTCGTAGAACAGGGCGCGCTTCACAAGCGCCCAGAGATCGGCGCGAATGTGAACATAGGGCTTCAGCCCCTCGGAATCGCCCGTTTCGAACCGCATCGGATGGTCCGGACCCGCCTCCACCCAATCCTCGACATTGGTGCGGAAGGCGAGGACGGGGCCGTTCTCGCCCGCGCGCCTCTGCATCTCGACGGCGAGGAACGGCGCGTCCTCGACCTGAATGCCGACGCGCTCGACCGGCGTCACCAGCACGTAACGCTCGGGATCCTTGCGCAGGATGGTCGAGAACAATTGCACCAACGGCAGCCGGCCGATCGGCGAGCCGTTATAGAACCACGTCCCGTCGCGGGCGATGCGCATGTCGATGTCGCCGCAGAACTCCGGGTTCCACAGATGCACCGGCGGCAGCTTGCGCCCGCCGCCGACGGCCTTCGCCGCGCTCGTCAACCCTTCGAGCCCGCCTGCCATGGGTGTGTCGATCATGACGCTAATCTAGGCGCGGCAAGCGCAAACGGAAACCCTGCCGGCCGAAATGCCCCCGCCGCGCTCTCCTTCTCCTAATGGGAGAAGGTCCGGCCGGAGGCCGGGGATGAGGGGTTACGTGGGCTGCGGGATTGGCGGCGGCGGGGCGATTGGCGGCTTCCCGAGCGTCGCGCAACCCCGCTGCGGCGCGTCAGGAACAATGGCGCGGGACATTCGAGACACGGCGAACCCGCGCGGGTGAAAATTGGTGAATTGGCGTCATGTCACCGTAATCCGCCGCCCAAGGAATGCCCCGTGAGAATGACATTTCCAGCCTTCTCGGTGACGC
>ERZ1645187.2922-NODE-2922-length-14711-cov-27.195483_pt1 | contig 14711 bp, 12 predicted proteins | sample MGYA00575352_ERZ1645187 | MGnify/ENA primary metagenome ERZ1645187 (study PRJEB40837, sample SAMN11349314) | freshwater sediment metagenome | isolation source: river sediment | host: Sediment | place: India: Wazaribad , New Delhi | collected 2017-02-21 ...
CCCCATTCGCGTTCGGTCTCGGTGCCGATCTTGGTGGTGGCGTCGAGGCCCATCTTGCCGCCCAGGCCGGATTTGGGCGAGGCGAAGTCGAGGTAGTCGATCGGGGTGCGGTCGACCAACATGACGTCGCGCGAGGCGTCGGAACGGGTGGAGACGGCCCACATGACGTCGGTCCAGTCGCGCACGTCGATGTCGGCATCGACGACGATGACGTATTTGGTCAGGGCGAACTGCGGCAGCATCGACCACAGGCCCATCATGATGCGGCGGGCCTGACCGGGATAACGCTTGTCGATCGACACCACGGCGATGCGGTAGGAGCAGGCCTCGGGCGGCAGCCAGAAATCGACCACTTCGGGGAACTGCTTCTTCAGGATCGGCAGGAACAGGCGGTTCAGCGCCTCGCCGAGGCGGGAGGGTTCGTCGGGCGGGCGGCCGGTGTAGGTGGAGAGCCAGATCGGCGCGGCGCGCGAGGTGATCGCGCTCAGGCGCAGCACGGGGAAGGGTTCCACCGCGTTGTAATAGCCGGTGTGATCGCCGTAGGGGCCCTCGGGCAGGGTCTCGGTCGGGGAGACACGGCCTTCGAAGACGAATTCGGCGTCGGCCGGCACCTGCAAGGGAATCGTGCGGCAATCGACGAGGCGCGGGCGGGCGCCGCGCAACAGGCCGGAGAAATGCAGCTCCGACAGGTTTTCGGGCAGTGGCAGCACGGCGGCCAGCAGAGTGGCGGGATCGGCGCCGATCACCACCGCCACCGGCATGTCCTCGCCGCGGGCGGCCCAGGCGCGGTGATGGGCAGCCCCGCCGCGATTGGCCAGCCAACGGACGATCAGGCGATCGGGGCCGGCGACCTGGAGGCGATAGACGCCGACGTTGTATTTCGCGGTCGAGGTGGTGTCCGGCGGACGGGTGATCACCAGGCCCCAGGTGACGAGCGGCGCCGGCTCGCCGGGCCAACAGGTCTGGATCGGCAGGCGGCCGAGATCGATGGCGGCACCGGTCGTCACGCGCTCCTGGACGGGGGCGTGGCGCAGACGGCGCGGGCGCATGGAGAGTGCGGCGCGCAGCAGAGGCAGCTTCGCCAGAGCCTCGGCGAGCCCGTCGGGCGGGGTCGGGTCGCGCAGGGCGGCCAGTTCTTCGCCGAGGCGATCGAGGCCGGCGGGCTCGACGCCGAAGCCGTGGGCGATGCGCTCGACTGTGCCGAACAGGTTGACCAGTACCGGCACCTCGGCGGGCGAACCGTCGGCGAGGATCGGGCGCTCGAAGAACAGCGCCGGACCGCCGACGGCGAGCACGCGGCGATGGATCTCGGCCATGTCGAGGTCGACGGCGACGGGAGCGGCGATACGCTTCACCAGCCCCCGGCCGTCGAGATGGGCGAGGAAGGCGGTGAGGTCCGCGAAGGGGGGCAGGTCGCGGTGGGGCACGCGGGTCTTCCTGGTTCGGGCGATCCGAGGTCTCGCCTCCGATCGGCTCGGCCCCTCCTCTAGCCCGCGGCGGCGAATGGTTTGTTGACCTCCGTCAAAAGTCGACGAGACCGCCGCCGGACTGCCTCGACCGACAGTAGAAACACTCCACGGAAGGTCTCTCGGACGGTTTCTGTCCGGGTTACGTCAGTCTAATCACACGACAGAAACCTGAAGGCACCCCCATTCCCCAGGGGAATGCACCATCGTCATCTCTCGCCTTCGGAATGATACGCACGACGCAGCGTCACTCGGTGGCGATCGCGCGGATCAACGCACCGCACCCGAAAAAACAACGCCCTGCGATCAGAAAAACGTGACCTCGGGCGCCGATCCGACCCAATCGTTAACTCGGCCTTCGGGGTTTTGCTTCCAAAATCGTTTCGGATGAACGACCTCTCGGATCGAAACATGAATGGCTCGAGGAAGCCGGGTATGGGACCGGCCGACTTCCTGCGGGGGATCGCCCAGGCGGTCTTCGGGATGCGCTGGAACACGCCGGCGATGGACGCGGAAACCGCGCGGCAGATCCGCGGCGAGCAGGTCTCGGCCGTGGTCGAACTGGTGCCCCTGTCGGCGACGGCCAATCTGGTCAGCGCCACCGTCATTCTCACCGCCTTCCACGATCGGGTCTCCGGCGCCTTCCTCGGCGCCTGGACCGGGGCGCAGCTGGTGTTCGCGGCGATGTCGCTGCGCAACTGGGCGCGCACCCGCGAACGGGCGATCACCAACGTGTCGCAGCGCGCGGTTCATCGCATCACCTTGAACGCCGTGATCCTGTCGGTCCTGTGGGGACTGGCGGTCCTGGTGCTGATGCCGGATTCCGACGCCTATCATCAACTGGTGTTGCAGATGCTGGTGATGGGCATGGCGGCGGGCGGCGCGTTCGGGCTGTCGACCATCCCGGTGGGGGCGATCTCCTACGTGTGGATCCTGGTCACCACCTCGACGGTGGCGATGCTGTTGACCGGCAAGTGGCAATCGATCGAGACGAGCCTGCTCGTCGCGATGTTCTGGACGCTCTACGGCACCTACCTCACCCGCAACATCGCGATCCACGCCCATCGCTTCCTGGAGAACGCCCGCAACCGGGTCGATCTCACCGAGAAGGGGGCGGTGATCGGGCTTCTCCTCAACGACTTTCAGGAACACGGCTCGGACTGGCTGTGGGAGACCGACGTCGAGGGACGGATCGTGGAGCCGTCGCGGCGGTTCGCGGAAGTCGCGGGGCGCACCACCGAGGAGCTGTCGGGCATGCCGCTCCGGGCGCTCCTGGCCGGCGTCGAGGCGGAGGGCATCGACGGGCTCATCGAGATGATGACCTGGCACGAGACCTTCCGCGATCATCTCCTGACCTTCGACGTCGGCGGCCAACGGCGGCGCTGGAGCCTCACGGGTCGACCGATCTTCCGGCTCAACGGGCGGTTCTGCGGCTATCACGGGGTCGGCTCGGACGTCACCGAGGCCAAGGCGGCGGAGGAGCGCATCGCCTTCCTCGCCCAGACCGATCCGGTCACGGGGCTGGCCAATCGCACCAAGTTCGCGATCGATCTGGAACGGGCGGCCGGCGATCCGACCACCCAGGGGCGGGCGACGCTGCTGTGCCTCGACCTCGATCAGTTCAAGGCGGTCAACGACACCATGGGTCATCCGGTCGGCGACCAGTTGCTCAGTCAGGTCGGGCAACGGCTGGAGGCCTGTGCCGGTTCGGGCGCCGTGGTGGCACGCATCGGCGGCGACGAATTCGCCATTCTCTATCCGGGCTCGGATCGGCCCGACACCGCGGCCGACATCGCGGTCGGCATCCTGCAGACCTTCGACGAGCCGTTCTCGCTCGACGGCGTCGACTTCACCATCGGTGCGTCGATCGGCATCGCCATCGGTCCCGACGACGGGGCGAGCCCGATGGACCTGATGAAGAGTGCCGACCTCGCGCTCTACCGGGCCAAGGCGGACGGGCGCGACACCTTCCGCTTCTTCGAGCCGGGGATGGATGCACGGGCACGGCGGCGGCGGCAGCTCGAACAGGGCCTGCGCGCGGCGATCGACACCGACCAGCTCTATCTGGTCTATCAGCCGATCGTCGATCTGGCGCACGACCGCATCTCGGGCTTCGAGACGCTGGTGCGCTGGCGCTCGCCGGAATTCGGCAACGTGTCGCCGGCGGAGTTCGTACCGATCGCCGAGGAATGCAAACTCATCGTGCCGATGGGCGAGTGGATCCTCAAGACGGCGACGCGCGAGGCGGCGACGTGGCCGAGCGATCTCAAGGTATCGGTCAACCTGTCGCCGGTGCAGTTCCGCAATCGCCGGCTGCTCGCCTCGATCGTCGAGGCGCTCGACGAGAGCGGCATGACGCCGGATCGGCTGCAGGTCGAGATCACCGAGACCACCCTGCTCGATGCCGGCGATCAGACGCTGGGCATGCTGCGCGATCTGCGGGTGCTGGGCGTGCGGGTGGCGCTCGACGACTTCGGCACCGGCTATTCGTCGCTCAACTACCTGCGGCGTTTCCCCTTCGACAAGATCAAGGTCGACAAGAGCTTCGTCGACGACATCGACGGCGAGCCGGAGAGCCGGGCGCTCGTCAAGGCGATCATGGATCTCACCGCGGCGCTGGGCATGACCACGGTGGCCGAAGGCGTGGAGACCCTGCACCAGTTGGAAGCGCTGCGGGCGCTCGGGTGTCAGGAGATCCAGGGCTACGCCATCTCGGCGGCGGTGGAGCCGGCGGCCATCCCGGATCTGCTGCAACGTTCGCTCGGCGAGATCACCGGCGAGCTGGTGGACGTCGACGATCTCGAGCTGGTGGAGCCGGGCGAGGCGGCGTGATCACGAGCCGCGACGGGCGAAAAGCCGGGTCGCGACGGCGACGGCCAGCGCGACCGCCACGCCGAGCGGGATCATCACCCACAGGGTGAAGACGACGGTGCCGACGGTTTCGGCCGAACTCGCGGTGTCGAGCCCGCCGGCGGAGATCGCCAGTCCGAGGCAGGCGGCCACCACCGCCATCATGCCGACCACCGCCGCGAGGCCGAGGCGGACACCGTCCTTCAGCACCAGCGGGGCCCAGGCGACGAAGGCGATCGCGCCGGCGGCGAGGCCGGCCCCGAACGCGCCCGGTCCGCGATGGGTGATCTGCCAGGCGACGAGGGCGGAGAAGCCTCCGAGCGCCAGCGTGGCGGCGAGGCGACTCAGACGACGCAGGCCGGGATCGAATTCGGCGACGTGCGGTTCGGTCGATCCGTCACTCATGGTGTTCTCCGACGAGGTCTCGACCGGCGACGGCGCCGGCCCCCCCTCCCCTAGCCTCGAGCGCCGGGTCGGCGCAAGCAGGGGACGCCCCTGATGCCGAACTCATCGGCGCGGGCGGCGCGGCGCGGCGCGGACGGCTCCATCCGAAATTCGCGTCACGGGATTTTTCGTCACCCAATTGCGTGTCACGGCGACGCGGTCTCGGACGCGATCCAGGCGGCATAGGCGGGATCGGCGGCGACCGGCAGCACCAGGAGGGCCGGGACCTCGTAGGGGTGGATCTCGCGCAGCGCCGCGAGGACGGCATCGGCGCGGGTCCGCGTGGTCTTGGCGAGGGTGACCACCTCTTCGGCCTCCTCCACCTCGCCCTGCCAGCGATAGACCGAACGCACCGGGGCGGAGGTGACGACGCAGGCGGCGAGGCGGCGCTCGACCAGCATGCGGGCGCCCGCGGCGGCGCGGGCGGCGTCGGGCCAAGTGGTCCAGACCACGACGGGTTCGTCGGTCGGCGGCAGGGTGCGAGGGTCGGTCATGCGCTTCTCCCGGCCCTTCGGCGACGCAAAGGTCGCAGCCTCTCGGCCGGACGGCCGGGTTGACCCCCCCGGGGCGAACGTGGGATCACGGGGCGCCGGGATTTGAACCGATCGAAGACGTCGTGAAAAGGCCCGGTGGAGCGGAGACCCCAGATGAACACCGGCGAAAACGCCGTGGCGCAGCGGCGCGTCGACAACATCGCCTTCGTCGCCTCGGCGAGCGAGGAGGCCGAGAGCGCGCGGCGCAAGTTGTCGCACATCTACGGGTCGTCGCCGCCGGACATGGCCGACGTCATCGTGGCGCTCGGCGGCGACGGCTTCATGCTGACGGCGCTGCACCGCTTCATGAACACCGGCAAGCCGATCTACGGCATGCATCGCGGCACCGTCGGCTTCCTGATGAACGAATACCGGCCCGACGGGCTGATCGAACGGCTGGGACGGGCCGAGGTCACGCCGATCCGGCCGCTCCTGATGACCACCGTCGGCGAGGGCGGCAGGACCGCCGAGGCGCGGGCCTTCAACGAGGTGTCGCTGTGGCGGCAGTCGTCGCAGGCGGCGAAGCTGCGCATCCAGGTCGACGGACGCGAACGGCTGGCGGAGCTGGTCTGCGACGGTCTGATCGTGGCGACCCCGGCGGGATCGACCGCCTACAACTTCTCCGCCCATGGACCGATCATTCCGCTCGGCGCGCCGCTGCTGGCGTTGACGCCGATCTCGCCGTTCCGGCCGCGGCGCTGGCGCGGGGCGATGCTGCCGGACCGGGTCGAGATCCGGGTCGAGGCGCTCGAACGGGGCAAGCGGCCGATCGGGGCGGCGGCCGACCACACCGAGATCCGCGACGTGCACGCCGTGACGGTGCGGCAGGATCGCGCGTCGGAGAGCCTGTTGATGTTCGATCGCGAGCACGGCTTCGAAGAACGAATCCTCGCCGAACAGTTCCAATACTGACCCCGTATGCGCCGGACCCGGTGCGCGGCTCCGCGTGCGGCGATCCGCGGCGGGGTGCCGTGCGGCATGAGGCGTCGAACCGGCCGTCGGGCCGGCATTTCACCACATCGCGGCGGCCCTCGCGGACGAGGCCAACGAATCCTTAAGACGCCGGCGCGATCATCCGTTCGGGAGCCTTCCGTCGGCGACGCCTCGCGCGGCCGGACGCGGGTTCCGGAGGGTGACATGGCGAAGAAGACCAAGACCGTGGCGGCGGAGCTCGAGCCCGTCGAAGATCCGGCGACGACGGATGCGACCGGCGGCGACGAGGATTTCCTGTTCGGAGAGGGCGCGGAATATCTGACGCCGCCCACCGATCTGCGCGCCAAGGCGCCGCAGCGCCCGTCCAAGCGCGGCGATCGCGACCCGGTCGAGGCGGCGGAAGCGGCGCTGAAGCGGATGGAGACCAGTTTCGATTCGTGGATGGGCGAGGAGACGGTGCGGCTGGTCACGCTGTGGAGCGAGGCGGAGGCGACCGGCTACGAGGGCGAGGCGCGCGAGGCCTTCCATCGCGCCGCCCACGACATCAAGGGACAGGCGGCGACCCTCGGCTTCCCGCTGGCGGGCCGGGTGGCGGGCAGTCTGTGCAAGATCCTCGAGGCGATCGAGGCGGAGCGGATGCCGCACGAGTTGGTGCGTCAGCACGTCCAGTCGGTCCGGGCGATGATCGCCGAGCAGGCGCGCGACGAAGGGTCGACGACGGCGGTGAAGCTGGCGGTTCGGCTGGAGGAAGTGACGCTCGACTATCTGGAGCAGGTCGGCCGGGCGGCGTGACCCCCGAGCGATGCGAGACGAAAGAGGCCGGCGCGATGCCGGCCTCTTCGCATTTCTGGACCCGAGCAGATCGCCCGCACCGCCTCAGGCGGCGTGCGAGAGGTCGAGGCCGCCGCGCAGGCGCAAGCCGGCATCGAGCGCGAAGGGGGCGACGTCCACCGGCGGTTCGTCGGCGGCGGCGAAGGCGGGACGCAGCAGGTCGGCATCGCCCCACGAGGGCGTCGACGACACGTCGTCGATCGAGAGCCATTCCGGCGGCACGTCGTCGAGATCGACATGGGAGAAGAGGCCGATCGGCTCGTCGTCCGCGGCGGCCTCGCCGAGATGCGGCGGTGCGGCGGCGGCGAGATCGACGTCGGCGAGAGCGGCGGCGACCACCGCCTCGAGGCGGGCGTCGTCGGCATGGGCGCGGGTGGCCGAGCGCGGCACCACGTCGAGGCGACCGCCGGCGTCGCGTTCGTCGATATCGGCATCGACGGCTTCTGCGGGTGCGGCGACCGGGGCGGCGAGCGCCAGGGTGCGGTTCAGTTCGGCGGTGCGTTCGGCCACTACCGAGCGGGCGTGATCGCGCGCGGCATCGGCGGCGAAGCGGCGCAGAAGGGCCATCAGATCGTCGCCATCGCGGCGATCGAGGGCGCCGTAGCGGGTCAACACGCGTTCGATCAGGCGGCGGGCGAAACGGGCACGATCGCCGGGACGGCCGTCGAGACCGCCGGTCTCGCGCAGCAGGGCGCGATGGACGTCGAGCGCGGCGGCGAAGGCGGGGAAGGCACGATCGGGCATGCCGGCACGGGCATAGAGGGCGCGGAAGGCGCTCTCGCGACCGTCGGCGACGAGGCCGGCGACACGGGCGGAGGGCTGGCCGGCGAGTGCGGCGAGCGCCTCCTCGACGAAGCGCATGGCGCCGACGCAGGCGGCGCGCAGCATGAGACGGGTGGTCAACTGGCCGGTGCGGCGCAGGTGTTCGACCAGCACCACCACTTCGCCGTCGCCGGCGGTGGCGGCGAGGGTGACGGTGGCCTTGTCGCGGGCATCGCGGGTGACGGCGTCGGCGCGCTCGCTCCGCATCCAGTCGCGCACCACGACGAGATTGCCCATGGCCTCGGCCAGTTTCTCCAGGACGCGATGGCGAACGGTGATCGGCACGTGCGGCCGGGTCATCAGCGCCTCGCGCAGGTCGGCGAACTCGCCGAAGCGATCGACCAGACGCTCGAGCGCGGCGGCGGGGATGTCGGCACCGGGGTTGGCGAGGAGGGCGAGCGCGGCCGGGCGATCGGCGGCCTCGGCGAGCGCGGTGGCGACGGTCGCGGCGACCCGGCGGCGACGGGCGACCGCGATCTGAATGCGCGGATGGGCGCCGGCAGCGAGGTCGACCAGTTCGGCGTCGATGAGATCGTCGGAACGGGCGGCGATCGGCTCGGCGACGTCGGGATGGTCCCAGACCAGCCCGAGCAGGATGTGGCGGGGGGCGGCGTCGGTCACCGCGAGGCGCTCGGCGAGCGCGCGGCGGACGGCCGGATCGGGGTCCTCGGCGACCAGGGTCAGCGCCGCTTCGAGCGCTTCCCTCTCGTCGTCGCAGGACGAAGGCGAGACATGGGCACGGACGAGAAGGTCGACCGCACGCAGTCGCTGATCGACAGAGGCTTCGGCCACCCAGACGAAGAACCGATCCACCAACATGGCACACCACTCGATACACGACACGACACGTTCATCGAACGGATGAACGAGACGATGGTGCCACGGCAGTCCTTAACGAGCGGTTCACCAAGAATTTCCACCGACCATCAACCATGTTTCGTCGGTGTTTCGCCGCCACCGCTGCCTCAACGCGCGGGCGGGGTCGTGCCGGCGGGCGGCGGCACCACGGTGGTGGTGCGGACCCGGACGGCGCCGGGTGCGACGGCGGCATCGCCGGCATAGGCGTCGAAGAGCAGACGACTGGGGCGGGTGGCGCCGTTCGCCGCATCGACCATCGGCAGCGGCATCGCCGGGGCGCCGCCGGCGGCGGCGACGAGACGGCTCGGGCGTTCGGCCGGGGCCGCGACCGGCTGTGCCGCGACGGCGGCGATGGTCGGCAGAACCGGGGTGGCGGCCGGGGCGGCGGCCGTCTGATCCGGCGCCAGTACCATCGGACGCGAGGTGTCGACCACCGGGATGCCACCGGCACCGCCGCCGGCGATGCGGTTGGCCTTGGGCGCGGCGACCGAGGTCTGGGCAGCGGCCGGCGGGATCGCGGTGGTGGGCGGAGTGGGTGCGGGCGGCAGCAGGGGCGCGGCGGCGCGCTCGGCCAGCTGCGGCGCCGACTGGGCGGCCGACCGAGCCGCCACCTGTGGCGCCAGGGCGGGCGGGATCCGGGTTCCGGCGGCGTCGAGCATGGCGCCGCCGTCGGCGGCGGTCGCAGCATCGGAGCGCATCAGGCCGGCGAAGGCGTCGCGCGAGGTGGTGGCGCGCCAGCCGCCGACCCCGCCCGCCAGCGCAGGCGCGGAAGCCGAGGCGGCGCCGGGCAGGCCGGTGGCGTTGGTCATGGCGGTCAACGCATAGCGGCGATCGGCTACCGAAGGCGCGGTCGTCGCGGCGGCGGTGGCGGCGGCGGTCGCCTCCCGGCCGACCAGGGCGGCGGCCTGGGCGCGCACCATCAGGGCGACGGTGGCGGGATCGGTTCGGCGGGCGGCGGTCTGACCGGCGAGCGCGGCATGGGCCTCGGCGATGCGGGAAGCGGTCGGATCGCCGGCGGTGTCGCGGGCCTTCGTCAGTCGACCGAGCAGTTCAGCGGCGGTGCGGGGTGTGCCGCGGGGACCGTAGAACAGTTCGGAATTGGCGGCGGCGGCGCGGGGAAAGAGGGTCGCGGCGGTGGCGTTGGGCTCCGACTTGGCCAGCCGCATCAGCTTCATGGCGCCGGAGGCCCCGAGGACATGGGCGGCATAGAGCTCACCGTCGGTGGCGGGACGGCCGAGGCCCTCCTTCAGCTGGCGGGCGTTCTCCTGGGTGAAGCGACCGGCCATGACCGAGGCGACGAGCGGGTCGGTCTTCAGCGACAGGATCCGGGTCTTCTCGGTGAGATCGGCGACGGTCCAGCCGCCCTTGCCGTCGGAGACGATCTTCTCCGACAACGAACCGAGGCCGACCGAGGGACCCTCACGCTTGACGAGGCCGAGCCAGGTCTGATCCACGAACTGGAACAGGCCCTTGGCGGTGGAGGTCTGGGCGGCGGCGGCGGGCTGGTTGTCGCTCTCGCGGGTCGATGTGGCGAGCAGGTAGTCGAAGGACGTGCCGGTGGCTTCGGAGGCCAGCGCGAAGGCGCCGGCGATCCGTTCGCTCGCCCTGGTCGGATCGGCCGCCCGATTTCGATCGGGCGCGGCGGTCGCGACGGGCGTCGTGGTCTGGGCGGGGGGGCGAGAGCCGTTCCCGATTCCCTGCGGCATGCGTGGTGGTCGCCCTTCGATCTCGATCGTCGCGGTTTCGTGCTCTAATCATTTCGAACCGATTCTCGGAATTTGAAAACAGCCGCGCAGCGAGAAGACGGCGAAGAACAGGGGAGAAGTCGGAATGGCGGGCCTCTATCTGGAAGATCTGACGCCGGGGTTGGTGATCCGGCATGCGTTGACGCGTTCCGTTACGGAAATGGACAACGTGCTGTTCTCCTCGCTCACCTTCAATCCGCAGCCGCTGCACGTCGACTTCGATTATGCGGCCAAATCGGAATGGGGGCGGCCGCTGGTCAATTCGATCTTCACCCTCGGCCTGATGATCGGCATATCGGTGCACGACACCACGCTCGGTACCCTGATCGGCAATCTCGGCATGACCGACGTGAAGTTCCCGGCGCCGCTCTTCCACGGCGACACGGTGCGGGTGGAGACCGAGGTGCTCGCCTCGCGGCCTTCGAAGTCGCGCGGGGATGCCGGTATCGTCGAATTCCATCATCGCGCCTTCAAACAGGACGGCACGCTGGTGGCGGAATGCAAACGTCAGGCGTTCATGCAGCGCCGACCGTCGTGAAACCGTCATGGAAACGTCGTCGAAGATGATCTCGACGACGGGCGGGATTGCCGCACCCCGCCGAACTCGCCTTCCCGCGGACCTGCCCGAGGACTCCCGATGCGTTCGCTGCTCTTCGTTCCCGCCTCCGATCCGCGCAAGCTCGACAAGGGCCTCGCCTCGGGGGCCGACGTCGTCCTGATCGATCTCGAGGACTCCGTCGCGCTCGACGCCAAGACGGCGGCGCGAGCGGTGATGAGCGACTTCGTGCGGGCGCACGCGGGCGCGAGCGATCGGCCGCGACTCTTCGTCCGCATCAACGGCTTTGCGACCGGGCTCGCCGACGTCGATCTCGACGCGGCGGTGGCAGCGGGGGCCGACGGCATCATGCTGCCCAAGGCCGGCGGCGGCATGGACGTGACGCGGCTCGACGCCAAGATCGCGGTGGCGGAGGCGGTGCACGGCATCGCCGACGGGCGCACGCGGATCATCGCCATCGCCACCGAGACCGCGCATGCGGTGTTCCAGGCCGGCACCTATCGCGGTGCCTCGCATCGGCTCGCCGGGCTCGCCTGGGGGGCGGAGGATCTCTCGGCCGACCTCGGCGCGGCGACGGCGCGGGGGGCGGACGGGCAGTTCCTCGATGCGTTCCGGCTGGCGCGCACGCTGACGCTGCTCGGCGCCGTGGCGGCGGAGGTGGCGCCGATCGACGGGGTCTTCACCGACTTCCGCAATCTCGACGGGCTCCGGGCGGAGTGCGAAGAGGCGGCGCGCGACGGGTTCACCGCCAAGATGGCGATCCATCCGGCGCAGGTGGCGGTCATCAACGACGCCTTCACACCCTCGGCGGAGGCGATCGCCGAGGCCGAGCGGATCGTCGAGGCGTTCCGGGCGGCGGGCGATCCGGGCGTGGTCGGGCTCGACGGCGTCATGCTCGACCGGCCGCATCTGATGCGCTCGCGGCGCATCCTGGCGCGGGCGGGACGCGGGTGATCCGCGCCGGGACGGAGGTGCCTCAGGCCCCTCCCCCGCCGCCCTTGGGGCGCTGCATCTGGAACAGGTCGCGCACCGCCAGGAAGTCCATGTAGCCGCAGCGGGCGAGCGTGCCGGCCTTCACCATGTCGAACCGGCCGTCGACGACGCAGTCGTCGCGGACGTGGATGCCGACCACTTGGCCGATGAAGATCTGGTTCTCGACCAGCCGGCCGTCGAGCGTCCGCGGGTTGACGATCTCCAGCACCCTGCATTCGAGCGCGGCGGCGGCCTCCAGCACGCGGGGGGCGCGGACCAGCCGGCACGGCGCCGGGGTGAGGCCGACGTGGGGGAACTCCGAGCGGCCGCGCGGCAGCGGGGCGGAGCTCTCGTTGACCGCGTCGCGATGGTCCCACGTGGCGAGATTGACCACGAATTCGCCGGTCTCGGCGGCGGCGGTGGCGGTGTCCTTCCAGCCGTCGGAGGAGAACATCACCATCGGCGGGGCGGCGCAGACGGCATTGAACCAGCTGTAGGGCGCCAGATTGTGGGCGCCCGAGCGATCGATGGTGGAGATCCAGCCGATCGGCCGCGGCGCGACGATCGCCTTGAAGGGGTCGCGGTCGAAGCCGGGATGGCCGTCGGCGGTGGCGTAGAACATCGGGCTCAGGCGCTCCACTCGGTGACGACGATCTCGTAGGCGGGACGGGGGCGATCGACCGGGGCGACCTGCGGCGTGCCGATCGGGATCAGCGCGGCGAGCTTCTCCTCCGGCTTCACGCCGAGGATCGCCGAGGCCTCGGCGTCGTAGGCGATCCAGGTGGTGAGCCACTGCGCCGCATAGCCCATGGCGTGGGCGGCCAGCATCAGGTTCATCGAGGCGGCGCCGGCGGAGAGTTCCTGCTCCCAGACGGGGATCTTGACGTGCTCGGCCGCGGTGGAGATTACCGCGACGGTCAGCGGCACGCCGGAAAAGCGGGTCTTCTCCTGCAGGCGCTTGCCTTCCGGCGCATCGGGGAAGCGGGTCTGCCACAGGGCGAAGAGCTTCTCGTCGAGGTGCGCACGGGCGGAGCCACGCACCACCACGAAGCGCCAGGGGGTGAGCTTGCCGTGATCGGGCACGCGCACCGCGGCGGCGATCAGGCGGCGCAGCTCGTCGTCGCTGGGGCCGGGCTCGGCGAGATCCTGGAAGGCGATGGTGCGGCGGGTGTCGAGCAGGGCGAGCGCGTCGGGATGGGTGATCGGCATGGCGAACCTCGGCTGTTTCGCGCTCGAGGGAAGCCGTTCGCGGGCGCGAAGTCAACGAGGGACAGGGGGGCACGCGCCCCTCGCGCCCGGCATCGCGCCCCACGGGCCACGCGCCCCTCCACCTTCGCCAAACCGCGACGGAGGATGAGGGCGGGCGACGACTTGAATTCGCCATGCTCCTCGGGTCCTCTTCGCGCAGGCGCGAGTCGGTTCGCGCCCGACCTCGGAGATTCGCTTCGCCCATGCGCCGGTTCGCCCCCCTCCCCCGTCGTGTCGCCCGCCTCGCGGGATGCGTCGTCGTGGGGGCGGCGATGGTGCTCGCCCTGCCGGCGAGCGCGCAGGTGGGCAGCGAGCCGATCCCCTATGCGCCCAATCCGCCCCCGGCCCCGCCGCCCTCACCGGCGGCCCAGGCACCGGCGGCGGCGGAGATGGCGCGGACGCTGAAGCCGACGCTGAAGCTGTCGGCGCTGGTCACCGAGAATTCGTCGCCGATCAAGACCGGGCTGGTCTGGCGGGTGTTCCAGGAGAAGAACAACGCCGACGACAAGCTGCAGCTCGTCGTCACCGCCTCGGGCGGCGATGCGGAGTTCAATCTGGAGCCGGGGTCCTATCTGGTTCATGCCGCCTACGGGCGGGCGGGGGCGACGACGCGCGTGACCGTGACCGCCGATCAGCTCCGGCGCGAGACGCTCATCCTCAATGCCGGCGGCCTACGGCTGTCGGCGCTGGGGGCGGGCGACCTGCCGCTGCCGGCGGACAAGCTCACCTTCGACATCTACGCCATGGAGGCCGACCAGCGCGGCGAGGCGCAGGCGCTGGTGAAGGGGGCGAAGGCCGGAAAGATCATCCGCCTCAACGCCGACACCTACCGGGTGATCGGCCACTACGGCGACCTCAACGCCACGGTACGGGCGGAAATCCACGTCCAGCCGGGCAAGCTCACCGAGGCGACCGTCTATCACAAGGCGGCGCAGCTGACGCTGAAGCTGGTCAACGAGCCGGGCGGCGAGGCGCTCGCCAACACCTCGTGGCTGGTGCTGACACCTTCCGGGGACGCGATCGCCGAGAGCGTCGGCGCGTTCCCGAGCGTGGTGCTGGCGGAGGGCGACTATTCGCTGGTCGCCAAGAACCAGGATCGCATCTTCACCCGCACCTTCACGGTGCAGGCCGGCTTCGACCGCGAAATCGAGATCGTCGCCGACGATCGGGCGAAGAACTGACGCCGGTTTTCCGTCGTCACCGAGATGAACCCACCACTCACGCTACGTCGTGCCCGGCCTCGAGCCACGGCTGTCCGGTTCACGCTCGGAAGGTGCCTGGAACTCCCGCGTGGGACACGCGCGCCTTCCCTTCTCCCCTTGCGGGAGAAGGTGGCCCGAAGGGCCGGATGAGGGGGGCGAGGCTTCCTCGAACACCTGATTTCGTTGGGGAATTCCAATGCGCCTATCGGCGCGCCCCCTCATCCGCCCTTCGGGCACCTTCTCCCGCGAAG
>ERZ1645187.2923-NODE-2923-length-14708-cov-5.465570_pt1 | contig 14708 bp, 14 predicted proteins | sample MGYA00575352_ERZ1645187 | MGnify/ENA primary metagenome ERZ1645187 (study PRJEB40837, sample SAMN11349314) | freshwater sediment metagenome | isolation source: river sediment | host: Sediment | place: India: Wazaribad , New Delhi | collected 2017-02-21 ...
CACAGGCCGCGAGGACATCAAGGGCGCCATCGCCCAGGCCGAGCGCCAGGCAAAGAGAATCTATCGCTGAGCCTGTTCCGGGCAAAATAGAGAGCCGGTCGCCTGCGGGCGGCCGGCTTTTTTCATGGCCATGGCTTGATGAACTGGCCCCTTGCCCGCTAGTCAGGGGCAATGAACGCTGTCTTTTCCCACCGTTCCATGCTGCATGGCGGCGCCTTCCGCTTTTCGGTAGCGCCGATGCTCGACTGGACGGATCGCCATTGCCGCGCCTTCCACCGCGTGTTGACGCGGCGGGCGCTGCTCTACACCGAGATGGTGACGACCGGGGCGATTCTCCACGGACCACGCGACCGGCTGCTCGGCTTTGCGCCGGCTGAGCACCCCGTCGCGGTGCAGCTTGGCGGCTCGGACCCCGATGATCTCGCCGCCTCGGCCCGCATTGCGGCAGAGTACGGCTATGACGAGATCAACCTCAACGTCGGCTGCCCGTCCGACAGGGTGCAGAACGGCCGCTTCGGCGCCTGCCTGATGAAGGAACCGCAGACCGTGGCGGCGGGCGTCGCGGCGATGAAGGCGGTGGTGCCCCTGCCGGTCACGGTGAAATGCCGCATCGGTGTCGACGATCAGGAGCCGGAGGAGGCGCTGAACGCGCTGGCCGATGCGGCGGTCGCCGCCGGGGTCGATGGGCTGATCGTCCATGCGCGCAAGGCGTGGTTGCAGGGCCTCAGCCCGCGGGAGAACCGGGAGGTTCCGCCGCTCGACTATGACATCGTTTTCCGCCTGAAAGCGCGGCTGCCGGCTCTGCCCATCGCCATCAACGGCGGTATCGCCACGCTGGAGGCGGCCGAAGCGCTGCTCGCCCCGCGTGCCGGCGTTGCACTGGATGGTGTGATGCTCGGCCGGGCGGCCTACCAGTCGCCCGCACTGCTGATGGCGGTGGACTCGCGCCTCTTCGGTGACGAGGCAACTTGGACCGATCCGGTCGAGGCGCTGGAGGCCTATCTGCCCTATGTGGACGCAAGATTGGCGGAGGGCGTCCCCCTTCATGCGATGACGCGGCATATCCTCGGCCTGTTCCAGGCCGTGCCCGGTGCGCGCCAGTTCCGCCGTCACCTGTCGGTTGAAGGCGTGAAGGCCGGTGCCGGACGCGCGGTCATGACCGATGCCATTGCGATCATCCGCACCGCACGACACAGACGCGAGGCCGCAGCATGACCCCGACCGAAATCCAGAAGCGGATTGCCGACAGCTTCAATCGCCAGTCGGCCATGACATCCATCGGCGCGACGCTGACCGAGGTTGGGGCCGGGCGGGTGGTGATCACCCTGCCGATGGCCGGTCATATCCTCCAGCAGCACGGCTTTGTTCACGGCGGCGTGATCGGCATGATCGCCGATTCTGCCTGTGGCTACTCCGCGCTGACTCTGATGGAGGCGGACAAGGCGGTGCTGACCAGCGAATACAAGATCAACCTGCTGGCCCCGGCGGTGGGCGAGCGGTTCGAGGCCGAGGGCCGCGTCCTGCGCGCGGGCAAGCGCGTTCATGTGGTGATGGGCGAGGTGTTCGCCTGCAAGGCCAGCGAGCGCAAGTCGATCGCGGTGATGCTGGCGACGATGATGGTGGTCGACAAGGCTCCCGGCATGGTCGATTGATCAACGCGGCCGCAGGATCAGCCGGTCGCCGCGCACTTCGTAGGAGCCAAGCTGGTTGAGAAAGCCGTGGCCGAGCAGGCTGGTGCCGAGCGCGCCGGGCCGCGAGACGGTGGCGCTGAGATGGCTCAGTGTCAGGCTGCCGACCGAGAGCGAGGCGAGCTTGACCGGGGCGACCATGGCAATGCCGTTGGCCGTGCGCGTTTCGATCGAATAATCGGTGGCCAGCGGCGCCAGCCCCGCCCGGCGGGCATCGGCATCGGTCAGTGAAATGCCGCTGGCGCCGGTATCGAACAGGAATCGGACAGAAGCGCCATTCACCGTTGCATTGATCAGGAACATGCCGCTCCGCCCGCGCGAGAACACCAGCTCGCCGTTCTGTTCGCTCGCAAGGCCGGGAACGATCCGGGCGGCCACACCGCGCAATTCGTCACGGTAGCCATAAAGGCCGGCCACCACGATCAGCGCGCCGAGCCAGAAGGCAAGCGCCCGCATGTCGGCCCCCACCGTCCTCCAGCCGCCGGTGAAGAAGGTGGCACCGACAAACGAGGCAAGAATGCCGGCATAGGCCAAATGCATCAGGTCATCGGTGCTCACATCGCCGTCATGCCGGCCAAACGCCGCCCACGACAGGGCGATCACCACACCGACAATAAAAATTCCGCCAAACAGCCTCATCCGCATCCGCCCTTTCATCCTCGCCTATGTGCGCATGGTTCTGGGCAGAGGCAAGGGCTAGGCCCGCGCGTCGAGGCCCGCTATAGCAGGGCGTTTCTGCCAGCCTTTTGCGAGAGTGCCATGTCCGCTTCCGGCCTTCCGTTTGATGATATCCGCGCGCTCTGCGCCATGTTGCCGCCGCCCGATGGCGAGGCGATGGGCGCCGTGCGCGCCCGGAATGCGGCGCTGGCCAAGCCGCCGGGCTCGCTTGGCCGGCTGGAGGAGATCGCCGAGTGGATGGCAGGCTGGCAAGGAACGGCCAGCCCGGCTGTCACCCGGCCGCTGACGGCGGTGTTTGCAGGGTCGCACGGTGTTCTGGTCGAAGGCATTTCGCCCTTCCCGGCAGAAGAAACCGCCGCTCGCATGGCCATGGCCGCCGCCGGTGGCGCAGCCATCAACCAGATTTGCGGCAGCCTCGACATCGGGCTGAAAGTGTTTGAACTCGCCCTCGGCGTGCCCACCGGCAACATTGCCCAGGGCCCGGCCCTTGATGAACGCGATTGCACCGCGACCATCGCCTTCGGCATGGAGGCGATCGCCGGCGGAGCGGACCTGATCTGCCTTGGCGAGACCGGAGCGGGCAATACGACTGTCGCCAGTGCCGTGCTGGCCGGGCTGTTCGGCGGCCAGGTGGCCGATTGGGTGGTGCCGGCACAGGACAATCCGGCGCTGACGGCGCGGCGTATCGCCGTCATCGAGCGTGCGCTGGCAGTGCATGCCGGCCACCTTTCTGATCCCTTGGAAGTGCTGCGCCGCCTTGGCGGGCGGGAAACCGCGGCACTGGCCGGGGCCATTCTCGCCGCGCGCATCCAGCGTATCCCGGTGGTGCTTGATGGTCTGGGCGTGGCGGCGGCGGCGGCAGTGCTGTTTGCGCTGAACCCGTCGGCCATCGATCATTGCCTTGCCGGCCATGCCTCCGGCGATCCCGTGCATGGCCGCGCGCTGGCGCGGATCGGGCGTCCGCCGTTGCTGTCGCTGGGGCTGACGATCGGGGAAGGGGCGGGCGCCGCGCTCGCGGTCGGTGTCATCCGCACGGCGCTTGCCTGTCATGCCGGGATGGCGACAGCCGATCAGCCGCCCGGCACGCTCAACTGAGCGGCCCTCAGGCCGCCTTGCGACGCAGGGTGGGCTGCGGGTTCTGATCGACCGGGGCGAGCGCCTGCATCACCCGCTGCGGCGGGAGGGTGGCGATCACTTCGGTCCCCTCGCGCAGCTTCGAGCGCAGGATGAAGGTGCCGCCGTGCAGTTCGACCAGCCCCTTGACGATCGGCAGGCCGAGGCCGGTGCCCGGCTCGGCCGATTTCATCGCCTGTGAGCCGCGGCCGAACGTTTCCAGCACCAGCGGGATTTCGTCTTCCGGAATGCCGGCGCCGTTGTCGCGGATGCTGACATATTGCCCGCCGCGCGAGGTCCAGCCCACCTTGATGGTGATCTCGCTGCCCTGCGGGGTGAACTTGATGGCATTGGATAGCAAGTTGAGCACGACCTGACGGATCGCCCGTTCATCCGCCCAGATGCGCGGCAGGTTGGGTTCGTAGTAGTCCTTGACCTTGAGATCGCGTTTGCGCGCGCGGATATCCAGCATGTGCCGGCAGTCCTCGACCAGCCCGGCAAGGTCCACCGCATCCTCGGCGAGGGCATAACGTCCGGCCTCGATGCGCGACAGATCGAGCACCTCGTTGATCAGTGACAGCAGGTGCTCGCCGCTCGAATGGATGTCGTTGGAATATTCCTTGTACTGCGGCACCGCATGGGCACCGAACATCTCGCCCTTCATCACTTCGGAAAAGCCGAGGATCGCGTTCAGCGGTGTCCTGAGTTCGTGGCTCATCGTTGCCAGAAAGCGCGATTTGGCGAGGTTCGCATCTTCCGCCCGTTTACGTGCCTCGTCGGATCGCGCCTTCTCGCGCTCCAGTTCGCCGATGAGATCATCCTTCTCCGCGCGGAACATCAGGCTTTCCAGTTGCGCATCGAACAGCCGGCGCGACAGGATGAAGGAGAAGGCAAAGCCGCCGCCCACCATGCCGAACAGCGTCATGTTGGCCGCAAGCTCCTGCTGCCACAGCACCAGTGTGACGCCGACCAGCGTACCGAGCAGGTTGCCGAGCACGACCGACCGCATGGTGGCCGACATGATGGCGCTGACAGCGGCAAACAGGATCAGCGAGAACAGGATGAACAGAGAGGAGGTCGTCGTATCCGGCTGGCCGACGATTATCGGCAGGCTGCCCCACGTCAGCGCCAGGCAGATTTCGGCGATCAGGAACCTTAGTTGCCAGGCGCTCAACGCCATGGCTTCCGCCGCGATCCGCAGGAAATAGCGGCACAGCATGTGATAGACAAGCACGTTGAACACAATGGCCGACAGCCATACCCCGACATGGACCGGGTGGCTCCAGCTCAGCGCGGCGGAGGCCGGCAGCAGCGCCAGCAGCAACAGCGGCCCGGAAGCCCCGGCCCGTGCCTGCGCGAATGTGGTGGCCAATTCGAGTTCGAAGGCGCGGTTGAGGCCGACCGAAGAGGTCAGGCGTTCGCGCGTGTCCTTCAGCGTGCGCTGGACGACCTTGCGCCGCTTCTGGGAAAGATCATCTTCCCCGGATTTGCGCTCGATGGCATCGGCCGTGACTTCGACGAGGGGCATGGAACCTTGACGCAACTAGCAGAACAGAAACGCTGTGTATTCTTGAAGAGGAATCGTTAAGAGCAGATTCACACGCGGCGGAATTTTGCTTGTTCGCCGGGATTTTGCCGGAATCGCCCGCCGCGGGGACGTTTCATGCGCCTGTCCACCCTGTTTGCTCTCCTCTGTCTGGTCGCGCTTGGCTGGTGGTCGAAGTCCGCGCTGGAACGGCCGATGGCGGGTGATCCGCTCAGCAACGGCATGGCCGAGGCGATCGACGGGGATTCCCTGCGGATGAAGGGTGTGGAACTGCGCCTGAAGGGCATCGATGCGCCGGAATTCAGCCAGACCTGCACGCACGGCGGACGGACGGTGGCCTGTGGCCGGGAGGCGGCGGCGGCGTTGCGGAAAATTCTGGCGCGCGCGCCGGTGACCTGCGTGGGCTATGAGACGGACCGCTACGGCCGCCTTCTCGTCACCTGCCGCAGCCTCGGGGCAGATATCGCGGCGATGCAGGTGCGCGCGGGGCTGGCGGTCTCCTATGGCGATTACCTGATCGAGGAGGCCGAGGCGCGCAACGCCGGCGCCGGCATCTGGGCCGGCGAGTTCGAGCCGCCGCAGGACTGGCGGGCCCGGCACCGGGACAGGCCGCTGCCGCAACCGGCGCCAAGACCGGCGGATGTGCCGGCCCCGCCACACCGCCCGTAATGTTCTCTCGTGCGCCAGCGCACAGATTTTGGCGTGTGCAACGCAATAGTGCGCGCGGACGTCATAGCCCAATGACGTCCGTATCAAGCGAACCAACTCCGGCGCGGTCCAGAAGGCCGCGCCAATTTTTTGCCCGGTTCTCCTGTTGCGATGCGTTGACCATGCGCAGCGGGCATGCTCTCGTTCTGGTCAATCAGGGAGGATGGGAATGAAATTATACGATGGCGGCAAGGTGCCGAATGCGCGCCGTGTCCGGATTTTCCTGGCCGAGAAAGGCATTTCGGTTCCGGTCGAGCCGGTCAATCTCGGGACGATGGATCATAAATCAGCCGCCTTCTCCGCCCTTAATCCGCTGCATCGCGTGCCGGTGCTTCAGCTTGATGATGGCACGATCTTGACGGAATCGATCGCCATCTGTCGCTATTTCGAGGAAATCCAGCCTGCGCCGGCGCTGTTCGGTACCGGGCCGAAGGAGCGGGCGCTGGTCGAGATGTGGCAGCGCCGGCTGGAGCTGGAGCTGTTCTTCCCCATCGCCCATGTCTTCCGCCATCTGCATCCGGCGATGGCGGCTTTCGAAGTGCCGCAGGTCGCCGCCTGGGGCGAGGCCAACCGCGAGCGGGTGGGCGCCTATCTCGCTCAGTTCGATGCAGACCTCGCCGGCAAGGCCTTTGTCACCGGCGATGCCTATACTGTCGCTGACATTACCGGTCTTGTTGCGGTCGATTTCATGAAGGCCGCCAGAATTGCCCTGCCGGAAGGGCTACTCAATATCCGGCGGTGGCATGAGACCGTCAGTGCAAGGCCGAGCGCGAAAGCATGAGGGCGAGACTTGCCGCGCTGGTCCTGCTGGCACCCACTGTCGTCTTCGGCGCGGAGGATGTGGTGGTGCCGAAAGACCCTTCGGGCCTTGCGCAGGTGACGGGGGAAGATCTTCAGAAGGAAATCACCGGCAACACCCTCACCGGCCGCCATGCCACCGGCATGCCCTATAGCGAGTTTCACGCGCCGGACGGTCGCATCTTTGGCCATAACAACCATGTGCCGGTGCGCGATGGCTGCTGGGTCGTGCGGAACGACGAGGTTTGCTACACCTATGAAAAGGGGCCGTCTCCGGGCATTTTCTGCTGGCGGTTCTTCCGCGCGCCCGGCGGATACACGATCTATCTGCCACGCTCGGGCACGGTGGGCACAGCCAAGCTCGAAACCGGCAATCCGATGAAATTCGATGACGGCGGCCAGACATGGTCTTGCGATGCGCTGCTGTCCCGCTCACCTGAAAGGACGGCGCCCGATGGATTACGACACACTGCGCGTCTCGATTGAAAATCGCGTCGCAGTCATCACGCTCAACCGGCCGGACAAGCTCAATGCTTTTTCTGCCGCCATGCATGCCGATCTGCGTGCTGCACTGGCGATGGCGGCGGAGGATGAAGCGGTTCGGGTCGTTGTTCTCACCGGGGCCGGGCGGGCCTTTTCCTCCGGACAGGATCTGACCGAGGGGTTGCCGCGCCATGCGGACGGGCGGATTGACCTGAGCGGGCCGCTGGCGCGCGACTACAACCCGCTGATCCAGCGTCTGACGACGTTCCCCAAGCCGGTGATTGCGGCTTTGAACGGCCCGGCGGTCGGTGCCTCCGCCAATATCGCGCTGGCCTGCGACATCGTTGTCGCGGCGCGCTCGGCCTATATACAGGAGGCATTCTCGAAGATTGCGCTGGTGCCCGATGCTGGCGGCACATGGATTTTGCCCCGCCTCGTCGGGCTCAAGCGGGCTGTTGCCCTGTGTCTGACAGCTGACAAGGTGAGCGCGGATGAGGCGCTTGCCATGGGGATGGTCTACAAGGTCTTTGCCGATGAAACCTTCGGTACGGATGTGCTGGGCTTTGCCGGGCGGCTGGCCGAGGGGCCGCTGCATGCGTTTGATCTGATCAAGAAGGCGCTGGCCGTCAGCCTCGACAACAGCCTCGAACGCCAGCTGGCGATTGAGGCGGAGGTGCAGCAGCAGGCCGCCGATCACCCCGATTTCATGGAAGGGGTCGCTGCGTTTCTTCAGAAAAGAGCACCGAAGTTCCGGTAATCGTCGCCGAAGTCCTAATCCGATACACGAAACGTCGTGCTCCGGTGCAGCGCTTCCTTGGCGTTGCTGCAGGGTCGATGAGGGCGGGGGCGTAGTGTTAACCGTTCGCTAACGATGGCTTGGCAGGCTTGACCTGTCGCGACCGGAATGCGTTGCGCCGATGGCCAGCGCGGGTGCGGTCGCCTCTCTGAAAGGAGACAGGCCCATGCGTGAGTTCTGCCCCCGAATGTTCCTTGCCAGGAAATCCGTCATGCCCGTTCTGCGCGGCCCCAATGCCGGCGAGCGCCTGAAGCGCGGCCATTCGGGGGAAGTTTCCGCCAGCATGTTCGGCCCACCCCTGCCTGTCGATCGTCCTGGTTGACGAGGGGGCAGACGTCGCCGTGCGGCCTGTGCCGTGTCAAATGACGGCGTAGCGACCGGATCGCTACGCCGTTGTTGTTTTCAGCGCTCCAGCCGTGCCATCAGCGACGAGGTATCCCACCGGCCGCCGCCCATTTTCTGCACTTCGGAATAGAACTGGTCGACCAGCGCCGTCACCGGCAGATTGGCGCCGTTGCGGCGACCCTCCGCCAGCACGATCGAGAGATCCTTGCGCATCCAGTCCACCGCGAAGCCGAAATCGAACTTGCCTTGATTCATCGTCTTGCCGCGGTTTTCCATCTGCCACGATCCGGCAGCGCCTTTGGAGATCACGTCGATCACCGCGTCGATGTCGAGCCCGGCCTTCTTGCCGAAGTGCACACCCTCCGCGAGGCCCTGAACGAGCCCGGCGATGCAGATCTGGTTGATCATCTTGGTCAGTTGGCCGGCGCCCGAGGGGCCAAGCAGCCGGCAGGCGCGGGCAAAGGCCATGATCACAGGTTCCGCCTTGGCGTAGGGGGCTGCCTCGCCGCCGCACATAACGGTCAGCACGCCGTTTTCCGCGCCGGCCTGACCACCCGAAACCGGGGCATCGATGAAGTCAAATCCACGCATTTTTGCTTCCGCCGCGAGTTCCCGCGCGACTTCCGCGCTAGCGGTGGTGTTGTCGACAAAGACCGCGCCCTGCTTCATGCCGTGAAAAGCGCCATCCGGCCCGATCGTGACGGCGCGCAGGTCGTCGTCGTTGCCGACGCAGCAGAACACGAAATCCTGTCCCTCGGCGGCAGCTTTCGGAGTCGCCGCAGCCGTGCCGTGCTGTTGGGCAACCCAGCGCGCCGCCTTGTCAGCGTTGCGGTTGTAGACGGTCACATCATGCCCGCCCTTGGCCTTCAGGTGCCCCGCCATGGGATAGCCCATGACACCAAGCCCGAGAAACGCAACCTTCGCCATTCTGAACTCCCCATCGTGCGCCGTAATCCGGCCAGTTGTCAGACAACGCCTTAGTGGCTTTGCTGGCCAAGATAAAGGGGCGACAAAAAATGTCAGGTGCAAAAGGTTGACCTTGCTGCCGTCATTGGGTCCAACAGGGCGGTTCTGCTTTGCCAAGATTGAGGATGATCGCCATGTCAACGCCTGAAGCCGTCCTTGCCGCGCTTGCTTCCGTTCCCGGGCCGGATGGCAAGACGCCTCTGTCAAAATCGGGCGCGCTGTCGCAGATCGCCATTGCTGCCGGCAAGGCCTATTTCTCGATCGCGATTGACCCCGCACAGGCAAAGACGCTTGAGACGATGCGTCAGGCGGCCGAGCGGGCTGCCGCTGCCGTTCCCGGCCTCACCGGCGCAGTCGTCACCCTGACGGCGGAAAAGCAGCCCGCCAGCGCCCCGGCGGCACAACAGCGCCCGGCGGCGGGGGGCGGAAAGCTGGCTGTGCCGGGCGTCAAACACATCATTGCTGTGGCGAGCGGCAAGGGCGGTGTTGGCAAGTCCACCACTTCGGCCAATCTGGCGCTGGCGCTCCAGCGGCTGGGTAAAAAGGTCGGTGTGCTCGATGCGGATGTCTACGGCCCCTCGATGCCCAAGTTGTTCGGACTGACCGGTCGTCCTGTGATGGCAGAGAACAACCAGCTTCAGCCGCTGGATGGCTATGGGCTCAAGGTCATGTCCATCGGATTTCTGGTGGAAGAAGACAGCGCGATGATCTGGCGCGGGCCGATGGTGATGAGCGCGTTGCAGCAGATGCTGCGCGAGGTCGCCTGGGGCGATCTTGACGTTCTGGTGGTGGACATGCCGCCCGGCACCGGCGATGCGCAGCTGACGATGGCGCAGAACGTGCCGCTCGCCGGTGCGGTGATCGTTTCAACGCCTCAGGATCTTGCCCTGATCGACGCCCGGCGCGGCATCACGATGTTCCGCAAGGTGGATGTGCCGATCATCGGCGTGGTCGAGAACATGTCGACGTTCATCTGCCCCGATTGTGGCACGCGCCACGATATCTTTGGCCACGGTGGCGCAAGGAAGGAAGCGGAGAAGATCGGCGCGCCGTTCCTCGGCGAGGTTCCCCTCGCCATGGCCATCCGCGAGAAATCCGACAGCGGCAGGCCGATCGTCCTGACCGATCCTGATGGGCCGCACGCAAAGGCCTATCTGGAGATCGCGGCAAGGGTCTGGGACAGCCTTGCCGGAGGCGGGCTGGCCAAGGCAGGGCCGAAGATATTCTTCGATCAATAAGTAAATAATTTGAGAGACTTAGTTGCAGCCGGGGAGGGCAAATAATTGGCCGCCTCCGGCTGGAAGGGGGTTTGCTTCGTCGCGACTTTCTGCAATGGTCTGACAAGCTGCGGGCCACGGGAGTGAGATGGCCTGCGCAAACAGCGATGATCCTGGGAGGGAACTCAATGAAGCGTCGTCAATTTCTGACTGCAGGTGCCGGTCTTGCCGCAACGGCTGTCGCGGCTCCCGCCGTTGCCCAGTCGATGCCGGAAGTGAAATGGCGTGTCACGTCCAGCTTCCCCAAGTCGCTCGATACGATTTACGGTGCGTCCGAAGTGATGGCCAAATACGTTTCGGAAGCGACGGATGGCAAGTTCAGCATTCAGGTCTTTGCCGCCGGTGAAATCGTTCCCGGCCTGCAGGCTGCCGACGCGGTGACCAGCGGCACGGTCGAGATGTGCCATACGGCGCCGTATTACTACATCGGCAAGGATCCGACCTTTGCGTTCGGCACGGCGGTTCCGTTCGGCCTCAATGCGCGCCAGCAGAACGCTTGGATGATGCATGGCGGCGGCCTGCAGCTGATGAATGAATTCTATTCCAAGTATAACATGCTTGGGCTGCTTGGCGGCAACACCGGCTGCCAGATGGGTGGCTGGTTCCGCAAGGAAATCAAGACCCCGGCGGACATTTCCGGCCTCAAGATGCGTATCGGCGGCTTTGCCGGCCAGGTGCTGACGAAGCTTGGCGGTGTGCCGCAGCAGATCGCCGGCGGCGATATCTATCCGGCGCTGGAGAAGGGCACGATCGACGCGGCGGAATGGGTCGGCCCCTATGACGACCAGAAGCTCGGGTTCAACAAGGTGGCGCCGTACTTCTACTATCCGGGTTGGTGGGAAGGCGGCGCGATGCTGCAGTTCCTGATCAACAAGGACAAGTACGAGGCGCTGCCGAAGGCGTACAAGGCGATTCTCGAGGCGGCCGCGCATCTCGCCAACACCGACATGCAGGCGAAGTACGACGCCAAGAACCCGCCGGCGCTGATTGATCTCGTGCGCAACGGCGGAGCGCAGCTCCGGGCCTACCCGCAGGAAGTGATGGAAGCCTGCCTGAAGGCCGCCAACGAAGTCTACGCGGAAACCAATGCAAAGAATCCGGCCTTCAAGAAGGTGTACGATTCGCACATGGCATTCCGCAACGACGGATATCTGTGGTGGCAGATTGCGGAATACACCTTCGATAATTTCATGATCCGGACGCGTCAGCGCGGCTGATCGAATAGTAAACGAAATGCAAAGCGGCGCCTTCGGGCGCCGTTTTTTTGTTGCGACAATTGTGCGGCGCAGCAAAGCTTGAAATGGCGGGGTTGTTTAATTACACAGTTCAGCTGCGGCGCTTGCGCAGATGGCATGGCCGCACGGTTTTCTTTCATCGGGAGTTCGTCATGAAGCGTCGCCAGTTTCTCACAGCCAGCACCGGCCTTGCCGCTACGGCGGTTGCCGCGCCGGCGATCGCGCAATCAGCGCCCACCATCAAGTGGCGTCTGACGTCGAGCTTCCCGAAATCGCTCGACACGATCTATGGCGGCGCCGAGGTGTTCGCCAAGTATGTCTCGGAAGCGACCGACGGCAAGTTCCAGATCCAGTGCTTCGCTGCAGGCGAGATCGTTCCGGCCCTTCAGGCCGTTGATGCGGTGCAGAACAGCACGGTCGAGCTGGCCCATACCTGCCCGTACTACTTCATCGGCAAGGACCCGACCTTTGCGCTCGGCACGGCCGTTCCGTTTGGTCCGAACTCCCGCCAGCAGACGGCGTGGATGATGCATGGCGGCGGCATGCAGCTGCTGAACGAGTTCTTCAAGACCTATAACTGCTACGCGCTGCTGGGAGGCAACACCGGTGTGCAGATGGGTGGCTGGTTCCGCAAGGAAATCAAGACACCGGCCGATCTGAACGGCCTGAAGTTCCGCATGGGTGGCTTTGCCGGCATGGTGATGTCCAAGCTTGGCGCGGTTCCGCAGATGATCGCCGGCGGCGACATCTACCCGGCGCTGGAAAAGGGCACGATTGATGGCGCCGAGTGGGTTGGCCCGTATGATGATGCCAAGCTCGGCTTCAACAAGGTCGCGCCGTTCTATTACTATCCCGGCTGGTGGGAAGGCGGTGCGATGATCCAGTTCATGATCAACACCGAGAAGTGGGAGTCGCTGCCCAAGAGTTACAAGGCCATTTGCGAAACCGCAGCGGTGTATACCCACACCGATATGCAGGCCAAGTATGACCAGAAGAACCCTGCTGCGCTGATCGAACTGGTCCGCAATGGCGGCGCTCAGCTCCGTGCGTTCCCGCAGGATGTTCTGGAAGCCTGCTACAAGGCCGCGCAGGAAGTCTACGCCGAGACCTCGGCCAAGAATGCCAACTTCAAGAAGATCCACGAGGCGCAGACCGCCGCGGTGAAGGATGGTTATCTCTGGTGGCAGGTGGCGGAATACACCTATGACAACTTCATGATCCGCCAGCGCCAGAAGGGCTGATCGGCAGGTCTTTTGATCGAATGCAGAAACGGCGCCGCAAGGCGCCGTTTTTTTGTGCTCTTGGTGACAGACGACGGCGTGCCTGGGGGACTTGCAGGCACTGCAAGATGCTATTTTGTTTGTTCCTTGCGGGCAGGGCGCGATCTGCCGGAGAACACGGCAGAGAGACAGGTTCAGCAACAAAAAAGGCGGCCGAAGCCGCCTTTGATGTCTCATGTCCGAGTTCGATCAGAACTTCGGCGGGGCAATATCCAGTCCGCCACCCGGTGCGGTGATGCCGCCGCCGAGGTTGTTGAGCTGCTCCATGGCCTTTGCCGGATCGACCGCCGGCTTCGGGGGTTTCTTGGCAATCACCATCGACGGCAACATCATCACCAGTGTCACCATGATCATCTGAATGACCACGAACGGCACGGCACCCCAGTAGATCTGCCCCGTGGTGACGGGATCCGTCAGCTTGCCGGTCACGCGATCCTTGTAGGGAACCTTCGGCGCAACCGAGCGCAGATAGAACAGCGCAAAGCCGAAGGGGGGATGCATGAAGCTTGTCTGCATGTTCACGCCCAGCATGACGCCGAACCAGACGATCATTGCCTTCTTGATTTCCGCATCCGTCGTCAGGTTGAACGAATGGGCGATCGCCAGCGCAGTCGGATCGGTCGTGAAGATCGCCTCCGCCGCAGGTCGCAACAGCGGGATGACGATGAACGCCAGCTCGAAGAAGTCGAGGAAGAAGGCAAGCAGGAACACCGCGATGTTGATGAGAATCAGGAAGCCGTAGAAGCCACCGGGCAGCGATTTGAGATGCTCCTCGACCCAGACGTGACCGTTCACGCCGTAGAAGGTCAGCGAGAAGATGCGAGCCCCGACGAGGATGAAGATCACGAACGCCGATAGCTTGGCGGTCGATTCGGTCGCCTGACGGATGATCGTGAAGTTGAACCGGTTCGGGTCATTGTCGAGATAGCGCTTGAACGCTGCGAGCAGCAGGGCGCCTGCCGCGCCCATAGCGCCGCCCTCCGTCGGCGTTGCCACGCCGATGAAGATGGTGCCGAGCACAAGGAAGATCAGCGCGAGCGGCGGCACCATGACGAAAGTCACCTGCTGCGCCAGCTTGGACAGGAAACGCAGTCCAAACAGCTTGGAGGTGATCCAGTTGAGCACAGCCACGGCAAACGCAACGCCCACGGCGACCGACATGGTCAGGATGACAAAATCGGCTCCGGCCTGCACGTTGGTCCGCGCCAGAATGATGTAGCCGACAATCGCCGAAAACAGCGTGAGCACCAGCAGCGACAGCAGGCCCCGTTCGTCGCCGCCCTTGCTGACCACGCCCACAAGGCGCACGGCGGAAAGGGCGAGATAGCCGAGGATGGCCACGACCACCGCCGCGCCGATCTTGCTGCCGATCGTCCCGCCAAACCCGTCAACCACCGTTGTCTTGAGCCACGGCAGCAGATAGATCACCCCCGCCGCCAGCCCGGCCAGCAGGATGAGCGCACTGCTGCGGGAGAGCGCGTTGGCCATCGTCGGCTCTGTTTCCTTGAAGCCGATCGCATCGACCGGCAGGCCGGGGGCAGCATTCGGCAGGAAGACCGAAACAATGAAAACGTAGGCTGCATAAAGCGCGGAGAGCACGAGACCGGGCACGAATGCGCCTTCGTACATCGAGCCGACATCGGCGGCCAACTGGTCGGCCAGCACGATCAGCACCAGCGACGGCGGAATGATCTGCGCCAGCGTACCGGAGGCGGCGATCACGCCCGAGGCGAGCCGGCGATCATAGCCGTAGCGCAGCATGATCGGCAGCGAGATCAGGCCCATCGAGATCACC
>ERZ1645187.2924-NODE-2924-length-14702-cov-50.796750_pt1 | contig 14702 bp, 10 predicted proteins | sample MGYA00575352_ERZ1645187 | MGnify/ENA primary metagenome ERZ1645187 (study PRJEB40837, sample SAMN11349314) | freshwater sediment metagenome | isolation source: river sediment | host: Sediment | place: India: Wazaribad , New Delhi | collected 2017-02-21 ...
CGCGAGCTCGGCATGCCCTGCGTGCCCATGACCTGGCCGGTGGGCCAGGGCAAGAGCTTCGGCGGCATCATCAACCTGCGCACCCAGGCCATGACGGTGTTCGAGGCCGGCAGCGAACGCCGACCGCAGGATTTCGAGGCCATCCCGCTGGCGCAGGCGGCCTCCCTGAAGGCCCGCTTCGGTCACGACTGGGACACCGCGCTGGAGAGCATGGAGCTGGCGACCGGCGCCTCGCCGACCTTCGACCGCGAAGCCTTCCTGGCCGGCAAACAGACCCCGGTGTTCTTCGGCTCCGGCGTGAACAACTTCGGGGTCATGGAGGTGCTGGACGCGCTGGTGGACCTGGCGCCCTCGCCCGGCCCGCGCAAGAGCTCGCTGGTCGTCAACAAGCAGCCGGTGGAGAAGACCGTGCTGCCGGAGGACGAAGCCTTCTCCGGCGTGGTGTTCAAGGTGCAGGCCAACATGGACGCCAACCACCGCGACCGCATCGCCTTCGTGCGCATGGCCAGCGGCAAGTACACCCCGGGCATGAAGCTCAAGGTGCAGCGCACCGCCAAGGAACTGCGCCCCACCAGCGTGGTGACCTTCATGAGCCAGCGCCGCGAAGCCGTGGACGAGGCCTATGCGGGCGACATCATCGGCTTCACCACCCATGGCGGTGTGCAGCTGGGCGACACCATCACCGACGGCGCCAATCTGCAGTTCACCGGCCTGCCCTTCTTCGCGCCCGAGCTGTTCATGACCGTGATCCTGAAGAACCCGTTGCGCACCAAGCAGCTGCAGACCGGGCTGGACCAGCTGGGCGAGGAAGGCGCGATCCAGGTGTTCAAGCCCGAGGTCGGCGGCCCGATGCTGCTGGGCGCGGTGGGCCAGCTGCAGTTTGAAGTGGTGCAGCACCGCCTGAAGACCGAATACGACTGCGACGTGCGGCTGGAAGGCTGCCAGTACACCGGCGCGCGCTGGATCACCGCCGACACCCCCACCGAACTGCGCGAGTTCACCAACGCCTACCCGCAGCGCCTGGCGCTGGACGCCGCCGGCACCCTGGCCTACCTGTGCACCAGTCCGTACGACGTGCGCCTGGCGCAGGAGCGGTTCCCGAAAATCCACTTCCACCCGCTGCGCGAGCACGCGGGGCTGGCGCTGGGCCACGCGGGTTGAGACCGAGTCGCGCCATGCGCCCCTTGACCGACCTCCCGCGCGCCGTGGCCGCGGGCCTGCACACGGTGTTCAGCGACATCGACGACACGCTGACCACCGACGGCCGACTCACTCCGGAAGCCTACGCGGCGATGGATGACCTGCAGCGAGCCGCCCTGCGCGTCATCCTGATCACCGGGCGACCGGCGGGGTGGTGCGACCACATCGCCCGCATGTGGCCGGTGGACGGTGTGATCGGCGAGAACGGCGCCTTTTACTGCTGGCACGACCCCTTCGAGCGCAAGCTTCGGTGCCGTCACCTGCTCGACGCCGGCCAACGCGCCGCCCATGCGGCGCAACTGGCGCGGGTGCGAGACACCATCCTGCGCGAGGTGCCAGGCTGCGCCGTGGCGTCGGACCAGTTCTGCCGGCTCTACGACCTGGCGATCGACTTCTGCGAAGACGTGCCCGCGCTGCCAGGCGAGGCGGTCGATCGCATCGTGACGCTGATGGAGTCCGCCGGCATGACGGCCAAGGTCAGTTCCATCCATGTCAATGGCTGGTTCGGCCGCTACGACAAGCTCAGCATGGCGCATCTGATGATGCGCGAACGCTACGGGCTGGAACTGGCGGCCGAACGAGCGCGCTGCCTGTTCGTGGGCGACTCACCCAACGATGCGCCGATGTTCGCCTATCTGCCCCATGCCGTGGGCGTGGCCAATGTGCGCGACCTGGCCGACCGCATGGACGCCGTGCCCGCTTACGTCACACCCTCGCGCGGTGGCGCCGGTTTTGCCGAACTGGCCCGAGCCCTGCTGGCGGCGCGGGCTCGCTGACAAGGTGGCGTGCCCTCGCAAGGCCGGCACACCCGCGCCGGCCAGCCGGCGCTCACTGCGGCTTGGCCAGCCCGAGCTTCTCGACCAGCGCCTTTTCCTTCACGAAGGTGTCCTGCGCGAACTTCTGGTACTGGGCGGTGCTCATGTACATCGGCACCATGTCGTAGCGCTTGAGCGCGGTGACGTAGCTTTCCTGCTCCATGGCCTTCTTGAAAGCGTCGTGCAGGCGCTTGATCACGTCAGGTGGCGTGCCCTTGGGCGCGCCGATGCCGAAGGGGGAGTTCTGAACAAGGTCCAGCCCGAGTTCCTTGAGCGTTGGCGCGTCAGGGAACTTGGCCAGGCGCTCGGCGCCCCAGGTGTTGAGCACGCGCAGCTTGCCGGCCTCGACCTGCGGCGCGAAGCCGGTGGAGTCGGCCGCCGCCATGATGTTGCCACCCAGGATGGACTGCATCAGATCCGCGCTGCCCTTGTAGGGCACGTGCAGCAGCTCCAGATTCAGCTTCTGCGCGATCAGTTCCATGGTCAGGTGCGGGCTGGTCATGGTGCCGGTGGAACCGTAGGTCAGCTTGCCCGGGTTGGCCTTGGCCCAGGCGACAAAATGCGTCCATGTCTTTAGCGGCGAATCGGCTGGAACCACCAGACCGAAGGCGTAGCCGGTGACATTGAGCACGTAGCTGATGTCCTTCACCGGGTCCCAGTTGATCTTGGTGGTGTAGGGCAGGCGGAACACGCCCAGCGGGATCTGCGCCAGGGTGTAGCCGTCCGCAGGGGCCGTCTGCAGTGCCTGCGCCGGCAGCGTGCCGCCTGCGCCGGGCTTGTTCTCGACGATGACCGGCTGGCCCAGGATCTTGCTGGCGTTGTCGGCCAACGCACGCATGGTGATGTCGGTCGGCCCGCCTGCGGGGAAGGCAATGATCAGCTTGATCGGTTTGGTCGGGAAGGCTTGGGCACTCGCCGTGAAGGCGGGGGCGGCGAGCGCGGCGGCGACGAGCTGGACAAGTTGGCGGCGTTTCATGAGGTGATATCTCCGATGCGGGCAAACAAAACCCGATTGAACAAAGGGGCCAGGTCAGGGTCAAGGCGGAAACCACCAACACTGTCTCCGGGTCGACAGCCTGGACACAGCGCGGCCGTCAGTACTTGAGGCGGGCGTAGTAGGTCTTCTGTGCCGCCTCGCGGGCTTCACGCAACGTGTGAATGCCCTTCTCCTGCAACAGCGGGATCAGCCGCAGCAGCACTTCGGCCGTCACGATGGCGTCGCCCAGCGCGGTGTGTCGACCCAACACGGTGATGTTGAACCGCTCGGCGATCGCCTCCAGTCGGTGGGATTCCTGGTTCGGATGCACCACCGCCGACAGCAGCAAGGTGTCGAGCACAGCCTGGTGAAACGACAGGCCGGTGCTGGCCTCCTTGAGCTGCAGGAACTTCATGTCGAACGCGGCGTTGTGGGCCACCAGCACCGTGTCCTGCGCAAACGCGTGAAACGCGGGCAAGACCTCGCCGATGGGGGGTTTGCCCTGGACCATGTCCGGCGTGATGCCATGGATCGGAATGGATTCGGCAGGAATGTCCCGCCCCGGATCAACCAGTTGCTCGAAAGCCTCCTGACGCAGAAGCCGCCCGTTGACCACCCGGATGGCGCCGATCTGGATGATCTCATCGCCCTGTGACGGATTCAGACCGGTGGTTTCGGTGTCGAACACGGTGAACGACAGCAGCGACAGCGGCCGGTCGTCCAGATCGCTGTCGGTCTCGGCGCCTTGGAACAGATCGAAGTCGTAGTACTCGGGCCGGCTTTCGCTGCCCAGAATCTGTGCCGCCTCCAGTTGCTCGCTGGCGTTGGCCAGCGGCAGCAGAAAGCGGAAGAAAGCCTCGTGGCGCAAGCGCTCGCGCTCGAACCACATCTCGCCGCCATGCCGGTCGACCACGTCGCGCACACTCAGCGGCGTGCTCTCGGCGCCGATGCGCATCGGATCGGTTTCCCAGCTCATCACGGTTTCGGTGCTCATGGCGTGACCTTCCCAGACCAGGTCGAGCCGGGCACGACCCTCCACCGACTGAAGGCGCAGCCGAAGGAACCGCACCTCGATCTCCTCGACAAGCCGTGCCGAGAGGTAGGTCAGCGCCTGGATCAGCGAATAGCTGTCCACATGCAGCCAGACCGAGGCATCGACCTCGGCCGTGGGGGCCGAACGCCCGGTCACTGCCTCGATGCGCCGCTGCGCGGCCAGCAGCAGGTCGGAGCCCAGCATCTCTTCCAGGGGCCAGCGGGTCTTCAGGCCCTGGGTGGTGGTGTGGGCCAGGTCGGCGATGCGCCGGCTCATGGCCGAGACTTCGTCGCCGACGATGCCCAGAAAGCGCTCGCGCATGTCCGGCTCCAGATCGGGCAAGGCCAGCATGTCGACGGCGGTCTGCATGCTGGCCAGCGACGAGCGGCTGCGTTCGGTCAGGCCGTGCATCAGCTGGTCGCGCTGGTGCTCCTCCTGAAAACTGCGCGTCACATTGTCGAGCATCAGCACGAAACCGCTCAGCGCAGGCTCGCCCGCCGCCGCGTCGCTGACTCGCACCGGTGCCATCTGGGCCCGCAGCAGCTGGCCCGAGCGGGTGGTCGTGACGAATTGCGCCGAGGGACTTCCAGCGCCGCGCCCCATGCGCAGGTGAATGCTCTCCAGTGCGTGCGCGACCAGTTGCCGGTCGAACACGCCATAGATCGAGCGCCCGATGCCGATCAGCTCCGCGCCATCGGCGAGCGTGGGGGCTTGCGAAAGCGCCCGGAACTGCAGCCGCGCCCGGTTGTTGTACAGCACGATGCGGCCGTCGAGGTTACACACGACCACGCTCTGCGTCAGTTCGGACATCAGCGCCGCCAGTCGGTTGCGCTCCTGCTGGATGCTGCGGCTGGCCTCCAACACCCGCTCGGCAATGTTGCGTCGCAGTTCGTCCCGCTGGCCGGCCAGCTCGTTGATAGCCTGTGCAAGGTCACGGATCTCTTTCGGGCCGGACACAGCCACGGGCGGAGCGCCCTCGGTCGACGCCAGTGCCCGGGCCTGATCGGCGATGCGGGCGGGCGTCGCCATCGCCGGCATCAGGTAGCGCCGGATCAGTCCGGCCACCACCATCACCGCGAAGACCCAGCTCATCAGCGCCAACGCCCAGCGCGGCGCCAGCAGCTGCTGCACCACTGACTGATCGGCTGGCTCCAGCGTCAACATCACCAGGGCGACGGTCAGACCGAGCCAGGCGGCCAGCGCCAGCGCGGCCAGCCCAGTGACCAGCAGCAGGCGGCGTTCAGCGTTCATGTCTTGCCCTCAAGCATGTCGGCGATCTTCTGCACCAGTTCACGGGTGGCGAAGGGCTTGGTCATGTAGGCGTCCGCACCGAGCGCCTGGCCTTTGGCGACGTCGGTGTCACGGCCTTTCGCAGTCAGCATCAGGATCTTCAGCGCGGAAAAACGTTCGTCCGCCCGCAAGGCCTGGCAGACCTCGAAGCCGTTCTTGCGCGGCATCATGACGTCCAGCAGCAGCAGATCGGGGCATTCCCGACCCACCGCGTCCAGCGCCTCCTGGCCGTCGCGGGCGACGGTGACCTGGTAGCCCTCGCGTTTGAGCAAATACTCCAGCGAGATCAGGATGTTGGGCTCGTCATCGGCAATCAGCAGCTTGCGCGTCATGGAAACGCTCCTTTCAAGATGGGGATCCGGCCGGGTCTGGCGCCCCGAACGGAAGGAAAAACGCGAAACAGGCGCCCCCGCCGGGCGCCGGCTCCAGCCAGAGCCGACCGCCGAAGCGCTCGACAATCTGGCGGCTGATGGGCAGGCCCAGACCGGTGCCACCGGGGCGGTAGTGGTCATCGCCGCTGACCTGCCGGAACTTCTCGAACACCCGCTCGCGTTGCTCCAGCGGGACGCCCGGTCCGTTGTCCTGTACCTGTACCTTGACCCCGTCCGGCGATTCCTGCAGGCTCAGCCGCACCCGACCCCCGTCCTGCGGCGCGTACTTGGCCGCGTTGGAGAGCAGGTTGAGCACCACCTGGGTGATGCGATCGGCATCGGCCTGCAGTGGAGCAACCTGCTCGGGGAGCTCCAGCGACAGGGTGATGCCGCGCTCCCGCATCAGCTCGGCCAAGCTGCCGGCGGCCTGCTCCAGCAGCGCGCGCATGTCCACGGCGGTGTTGTGCCATTCGGCGTGGCCGGCCTCGATCTTGGCCATGTCCAGCACCTGATTGACGAGTCGGCTCAGGCGCTCGGCCTCGACGACCACAATGCCCAGGAACTGCTGCCGCTGCTCCGCCGGCATGTCCGGTTCGTCGCGAATCAGCTCCGCCATGGCGCGGATCGAGGTCAGTGGCGTGCGCAACTCGTGGGTGACCGAGGACATGAAATCGTCCTTGAGCCGATCCAGGCTGGTGAGCTGCTCGTTGGCCTGGCGCAGCTCGGCCGTCGCGCGTTCCAGCGAGACCGACTTTTCTTCGAGCGCGTGCGAATAGGCCCGAAGCTGCGAGGCTTCATCCAGGATACGCATCACGTCCTGCAGATCCAGCGCCTCTTCTTCGACCGTCGACGCCACCATCACCCGCGCCGACGCGCTGCCGATGGCGCCGGCGAGCTGGGTTTCGACAAACTGCACCAGCCGCGCATCCGCCACCAGAGCCTGCACCGTGCCGCCCGTCTGCTCCTGCGCATAGCCATCGATCAGGCGCTGCGCCCGCTCGACACCGAGAAAGCGGGCCAGCAAGGCCTGCAGCGCGGGGGCCTGGGCCCGTCCCTGCCAGAACACCGGCTGTCTTGCATCGGATCGCCGGTCCACATCGACAAACAACAGCGCCTGGCTGGCTTCGGCGGCAGTGGGCAGGCGCCAGAGCGACACGCCCACATAGGCCCCGATGTTGAGCAGCAGGCTCCAGAACAACGAATGCGTCAGGTTGTCGAGCGCCCCCAGGCCCAGAAGCGCTTCCGGCCTCAGCCAGAAGATGCCGAACAGCCCATCGCGCAGGAAGCCGTCGTCCAGCCAGCCGGATTTAGCCAGCGAGGGCAGCATCAAGGTGTAGGCCCAGCACAGAAAGCCGGCCAGCAGTCCAGCCATCGCGCCGTGGCGGGTGCCCCCCTTCCAGTACATGCCGCCGAGCAAGGCAGGGGCAAACTGCGCCACCGCGGCAAAACTGATCAGGCCGATGCTGACCAGCGCATAGGCTTCGCCGGCCAGATGGAAATACAGGTAGCCCAGCAGCAGGATGACCAGGATGGCGAGCCGTCGGATGCCGAGCAACAGGCCGGTCAGGTCAGCCGCCGAACGGGCACCGAAGCGCTTGGTGCGCAGCAACCAGGGCATGACCAGATCGTTGCAGACCATGGTCGAGACGGCGATGGCTTCGACGATCACCATGCCGGTGGCCGCCGACAGGCCACCGACAAAGGCGAACAATGCCAGTGCATGCCAGCCTTGCGCCAACGGCAAGGACAACACGAACATCTCGGCATTCATCTGCCCGGGACCGAAATGCAACAGGCCGCCGATGGCGATCGGCAACACGAACAGGTTGATCAGCAGCAGATACAGCGGAAATACCCAGACCGCCCGGCGCAGGTGTGACTCGTGCACGTTCTCGACCACCATGACCTGAAACTGCCGGGGCAGGAAGATCACCGACAGCATGGCCAGCAGCGTCAGCCCCGCCCATTGCGAATACGCGAAAGGCTGTCCCTGCCCGAACTGAAGCAGGCGACCGATGCTGTCGTCGCCACGGGCACGGCCGAACAGATCCCCCAGTCCGCCGAACAGGCCGTAGGTGACAAACAGCCCCACGGCCAAGAAAGCCAGCAGCTTGACCAGCGATTCAAAAGCGATCGCCGCGACCATGCCCTCATGCCGTTCGGTCGTGTCCAGGTGCCGCGCGCCAAAAACGATGGTGAAGCCGGCCAGCGCCAATGCGAAATACAGGGTGCTGTCGGCCCACCAGGGGCCGGCCTGCGTCCTGATCGCGCCCAACGGCGAGGTCATCACCGCATAGGCGCTGGCAATGCCTTTGAGCTGCAATGCCATGTAGGGCACGATCCCGACCACCGTGATCAGCGTCACCAGCCCGGCCAGCGACGGACTCTTGCCGTAACGGCTGGCGATGAAATCGGCGATCGAGGTGATGCGGTAGGCGCGGGCGATGCGGATCATCTTGCGCACCACCAGCCAGGCCAGGATCATGGCCAGCATCGGTCCCAGGTAGATGGGCAGGAACCACACGCCGGACCCGGCCGCGCGCCCGACGCTGCCGAAATACGTCCAGGCGCTGCAGTAGACCGCCAGGGACAGCGCATAGACCCAGGCGTTGCCGATGACCGATCGTCCCGCCTGGGCACGTCGGTCAGCCCACCAGGCGATCGCAAACAGCGCCAGCAGGTAGGCGAAGGATGCTGAAATGACCAAGGGTGCGGACAGCACCGGTTTCACCTGTTCAGTGCGGCCCGGCGACACCTGCTGCGGGGCGTTCGACCGCCCAGGCCAGCAGTCCGATCAACAGGGCCCAGATGGCAAACAACGCAGCGGGAAACAGGGGCAGCCCCAACCAGAGCACATCATGGTCCCACAGGGCCAGCAGCGGAAAATTCAGCAAGGCGACGGCCACCCCGAACAGGGCGACCAGGCGCTGTGTCACCAGGACATCGTGCATCGGAGGTCTCCTTTGACCCGCGCGTCGTGGGCGCGGTCTTTATGTCGCTTCCCATTTTGCGCCATGCACTGACCATGGGCTTACTCGCCCGGCCCCTGCCAATGGCGGCACGGCGCCATCCACGCGCCCGGCCGTCACACCGCGCCAAGCTTGAAATGTTGCTGCAAGAACTGCCGGAAGCGCTTGATGATGCCCAACGCATCCTGCAGACGATCGCGTTCGAGCGTGCTCATCGAACCCATGCGAACCAGATTGTCTGCCGGCTGACCGCCCTGCCTTTGGGCCAGGTTGTTCTTCAGCTTCAGCGCCATCATGAAGTGCAGTGCCTCGACCAGGTCGCGTGCCAGTGCCGCTTCGACCCGCCCGCGATCGACCAGCGCGCGCAGTCGATCGGTGGTGGCCAGTTGCATGACCTGCTCCTGCAATGCCAGGGCGCGAACGCCGTGGACGATCGGAAAAGTACCCAGTTTCTTCAGGTCGAAAGGCAATTCGTCACGGGCGCGCGGCGAAGTCAGGCGCGCCCACCAGCCCACCGAGGGCTCCTCGAACTGGTCGGCCGCGGCGGCAAAGCGGGCCAGGAAGGCGTCGTTGCCGGGAAGGATGTCGAAGGCGAACTGCCGCGCGCTCTGCAAGAGGCTCGCATCGCCGGCCACGGCAGCCGCGTCCATGAAGATCGCCAGATGCATCGCCGCATCGGGATCGCTGCCATAGATCCAGCTGCGCAGGTGCTCGCGAAAGGTGGCCAGTGGCGCACGCCACATCGGATTGGTGAGCATGACGTGGCCGGGGCAACTCGGCCAGCCAAAATCGATCAATGCCCGGTTGAAGGCCTCGGCCACCTGGGGCAACTCGGCGCAGTCGAAGCCGTCGCGCAGCAGCAGCGCGTTGTCCTGGTCGGTTTTCAGGATCTGTTCACCGCGGCCCTCGCTGCCCATCACCAGCAGGCAGCTGTTGGCGACCAGTTCGGCCGGCGCCACGAAACTCCACAGCCGCGCATAGACCTGGCCGTTGAGCACGCGCACCATGCTGCTGATGACCTCGATCTTGACGCCACCGCCGTGCAACAGCTCGACCAAGCCGTCCAATTGCAGCGCGGCAGCCTTGAGGTCGGCAAGGTTCCTGGCTTGCTCGACCTGCAAGGCGATGAGGTGCGAATGGTTGGAGACGAAGCTCATCAGGTCGAGCTGACTGAGCACGCCAACGATGCCGGTGTCGTCGCGGACCAGAACGCGGTGCACCCGGTGGCGCAACATCAGCAGCAGCGCCTCGAACAGTTCACGATCGGCATGGACCGAGATCAGCTCGAAACGCGCCACATCGCGCACCCGCACCGAATCGGGTGCGAGGACGTTGCCCCCCTCGGACCGGCGAAGCAGCGCGTCGCGCAAGTCGGTGGTGGTGAACATGCCGACCCGCTCGCCGTCACGCACCAGCGCATTGCTCTGGCCGGCGGCGGACATGGCAGCGCAGGCCGAAACCAGATCCGCCGCGCCGTCCAGGTAGAAGGGCTTGCGCACGTACGCATCACACACCCGGGCCATCATCAGCGACAGGAATTCCCGTTGCTCGGCACGCGCCTCCTGTTGCGAAACCCGGTGCGCGATCTCGCTGAAAACCGCCGCGCAGAATGCCGGGTTTTCAACCAGCAACGCCTGAAGCGTGGACTTCGGTATTCGCCAGGCCTGCACTTCGCCCTGCGCCAGCGAGACACTGGTCGCGCGGCCCGACAACACGGCGCGCGCGCCAAACAGGGTGCCCGGTCCGTAGCTGGCCTCGGCCAGCATGCCGGCCTGGCGTCGAACGCTGCCCGACATCAGCAGGTAGGCATGGACCGGTTCGACCTCCGGCGTCAGGATCAGGTCACCCGCTGCATAGCGCACCAGCTCGGCGCTGCTGCGCACCGTTTCCTGCTGCGCCGAGTTCAATAGGTCGAACGGGGCGACTTCGAAGTCGAAACTGGAACTCATGGAGGATGGAAATGAAAAGGGACCGCGTGCCTTGCGGCAGCGATCCCGAAGAGAATAGCGCAGTGGGGAGTGAGCCGACCACTGCGCGACGGACTCAGTGCCCCGAGGCGCCGGACGCGCCGATGCCCGTCTCGCTGCGAACCTGCTGGGCGGCGAAGCCCGCACGGTCCTCGTCGCCGCGCTTGCTGTTGTCCAGGATTGAGAACAGCCAGATGCCGACGAAGCCGATCGTCATGCTGAACAGCGCCGGGCTGGTGTACGGGAACCAGGCCGATCCCTTGGGGTTGCCCAGCGTGGCTTCCCACACCGCGGGCGACACCACGGTCAGCACCACCGAGCTGATCAGACCCAGGAAGCCGCCGATCACCGCGCCACGCGTGGTGCAGCCCTTCCACAGCACGCTCATCAGCAACACAGGGAAGTTGGCCGACGCCGCGATGGCAAAGGCCAGGCTCACCATGAAGGCGATGTTCTGCTTCTCGAAGGCAATGCCCAAGCCGACCGCGACGATGCCGAGGCAGACGGTCGTGATCCGGGAGACGCGCAGTTCTGCGGCGCTGTCGGCCTTGCCTTTCTTGATGACGGTTCCGTACAGGTCGTGCGACACGGCCGAAGCGCCACTGAGCGTCAGGCCGGCCACCACCGCCAGGATGGTGGCAAAAGCCACCGCCGAGATGAAGCCCAGGAACACGTTGCCGCCGACCGCGTTGGCCAGGTGCACCGCTGCCATGTTGTTGCCGCCGAGCAGCGCGCCCTTGGCATCGAGGAAGCTCGGGTTGGTCAGTACGAAGACGATGGCGCCGAAGCCGATGATGAAGGTCAGAATGTAGAAGTAGCCGATCCACGTGGTGGCCCACAGCACCGATTTGCGCGCCTCCTTGGCGTTGGGAACGGTGAAGAAGCGCATCAGGATGTGCGGCAGGCCCGCCGTGCCGAACATCAGGGCCATGCCGAAGCTGATGGCGCTGATCGGATCCTTGACGAAGCCACCGGGGCCCATGATCGAGAAGCCGGCCTTGGCCGCTTCTTCCGGCGTCTTGCCCGCGGTGACGGCCAGGCCAGTCTTGATCTCGACCGCTTTGGCAAACATGGCCTCCGGGCTGAAGCCGAAGTGCCAGAGCACCGCGCCGGCCATGAAGCTGGCGCCGCACAGCAGCATGATGGCCTTGATGATCTGCACCCAGGTCGTGGCGGTCATGCCCCCGAACAGCACGTAGACCATCATCAGCACGCCGACGATGATGACTGCGTACATGTATTCGAGGCCGAACAGCAGCTTGATCAGCTGACCGGCGCCGACCATCTGGGCGATCAGGTAAAAGGCCACCACCACCAGCGTACCGCTGGCGGCGAACATGCGCACCGGCGTCTGTGCAAACCGGAACGCGGCCACATCGGCAAAAGTGAACTTGCCCAGGTTGCGCAGCCGCTCGGCCAGCAGGAAAGTGACCACAGGCCAGCCGACCAGAAAGCCGATCGAGAAGATCAGCCCGTCGAAGCCCGAGGCCATCACCGCCGCGGAGATACCCAGGAACGAGGCCGCCGACATGTAGTCGCCTGCAATGGCCAGGCCGTTCTGGAAGCCGGTGATGCCGCCGCCACCGGTGTAGAAGTCGGCCGCGCTCTTGGTCTTGGCCGCGGCCCATTTGGTGATCCACAGCGTGAAGGCGACGAAGATCGCAAACATCGCGATCGCGGTCCAGTTGGTGGCCTGCTTGTCGGCCTGCCCCAGGTCAGCGCCCGCGGCCATGGCGACACCCGCGCCGATCAGCGCGGCAAAGGGCAATGCGTATTTCGTAGTCGATTTCATTTCAGCACCGCCTTGGTGATTTCGTCCGACAGCTTGTCGAACTCGCCGTTCGCACGGCGCACATAAATGGCCGTGATGATGATGGTGAACACGATGACGCCCAGACCGATGGGCATGCCCAGGGTCATGACACCACTGCCGATACGCGTGGCCAGCAGCGGCTTGTTGAACGCCACGAGCAGGATGAAGCCGTAGTACACGACCAGCATTGCAATCGTGAGCCACCAGCCGAAGCTGGTCCGCTTGGCCTTCAGTTCCTGGTACTTCGGATGGCTGGCAATCCGTTTCGCCAGTTCGTCTTCCATGATGAGTTTCCTTATGTAGATGCATACGACAGCCATCCGCCGCTTGCCAAAGGAATTCTTATCCCCACGACTGACCGGGATATGACACCAATCCAACACAGACTGACAGCTCCGAATCGACCGATCGACGAAGCAATCACACCGTCTCAGCGTCGCTGATGCAATCGGACACGCTCAGGTCGGGTACTCGGCAAAGGTCTGAAAAAGGGCCCACGGTCTGATCGAACGGGCGCATCGGAACCGGCGCGATCCAGGCCCGCCGGATTCCCGCGAACAAATTCGAAGACCACGACACGGTGTACGCCTGGCGACGAAGCGCCCAAACCGGACGTCGTACCCACCACCTGACTTGACATGCAGCGCCTGGCGTGGCAGTTGAATCGACCAGGCCAGAAGCGGGCATCCGGCGGCCCAGTCCGGGCGGCCGGTCTCGACCCTCCTCCCCCGCGCCAGCACCTGCGCATCAGCCGCGCCACGAGGGGAACACCCACTGGCACGAATCGAGCGACGACCCTCAAGGGAGAAATCTGACCGGTACGGCAGGACAGGAAGATTGCCGGTCGGATAAAGGTCGGTTACAGTTCTTCGGAACAGAGCGCTTTGCAGTGGTTTGGATTGAAACGCTTCAGCAGAATGATTGAAGCCTTGCGGAACGATATCCGGCCTCCCATTTGCGCTGGTCCCAGATTAGGCCAAAGACATACGAATCGGGCTGCTTGCTGAGAATCGCGTCGAAAACAGAGGTATCCATGCGAACAATGAAGGTTTTTGCTTGCGTCTTGTCCATTGGCGCATCGTCAATGCTGATCGGTTGTGCCGTCGGTAGCGCGCCCGACGAAAAAAATCCGCCGCAATTGGTTGACACCTCATTCCGTAAAGGTTGGGACGGCAAGAATCTGGAAAATGTCGCCTGGGATCGACCCAGTGCATTTGGGCCCGTCCCCGCAGACCTGCAGGCCAAAGGTGATGAAATCTGCAAGAAGGGCAATTGGGAGCGAGCCGTTGGCTACCATCCCAAAGCCCTTGATCTTGAGGGAAAACCGATTCCTGACGGCGGCTATTACTGCAGCGATCAGAAGGATCAGAGCCAGCGATAGACCGTTCTCTTTGGCCGCACCATCAGGCCGACGAAAGGGCTGAATCTCACGGACCTCCCGCTTGATCCTGTTGCGGCATTCGATTCATTCTTCCCTCTGATCCCGCCCCAGCACCGGCGCCAGCGCCACCCCCGTGTGGGTGCCGGCGCGCACCAGGTCTTCCGGCGTCGCCGCCGCCACGATGCGCCCGCCGGCCTGGCCGCCCTCGGGGCCGAGGTCGATGATCCAGTCGGCTTCGGCGATCACGTCCAGGTCGTGTTCGATGACCACCACGCTGTGGCCGCCGTCCACCAGGCGATGCAGCACGCGGATGAGTTTGTCCACGTCGGCCATGTGCAGGCCCACGGTGGGTTCGTCCAGCACGTACAGGGTGTGCGGCGCCTTCTGGCCGCGCCGGGTGACGTCGTCGCGCACCTTGGACAGTTCGGTCACCAGCTTGATGCGCTGCGCCTCGCCGCCGCTGAGTGTGGGTGACGGCTGGCCCAGCGTCAGGTAGCCCAGGCCCACGTCCTTGAGCAGTTGCAGCGGGTGGCTGATCGCGGGCATGCTGGCGAAGAAATCCACCGCCTCGTCCACTTCCATCTGCAGCACGTCGCCGATGCTTTTGCCGCGCCAGGTGACGGCGAGCGTCTCGGGGTTGAAACGGGCACCGTGGCAGACCTCGCAGGGCACTTTCACGTCGGGCAGGAAGCTCATTTCGATGGTGCGCACGCCCTGCCCTTCACACGACGGGCAGCGGCCTTCGCCCGTGTTGAACGAGAAGCGCCCCGGCCCGTAGCCGCGGGCCTTGGCCTCCAGGGTTTCGGCGAACAGCTTGCGGATGGTGTCCCAAAAGCCGATGTAGGTGGCCGGGCAGCTGCGCGGGGTCTTGCCGATGGGGGTCTGGT
>ERZ1645187.2926-NODE-2926-length-14689-cov-34.281263_pt1 | contig 14689 bp, 13 predicted proteins | sample MGYA00575352_ERZ1645187 | MGnify/ENA primary metagenome ERZ1645187 (study PRJEB40837, sample SAMN11349314) | freshwater sediment metagenome | isolation source: river sediment | host: Sediment | place: India: Wazaribad , New Delhi | collected 2017-02-21 ...
TCGGAAACCCCCACCCTTCACTCAACCCGTCTCATTTCTGTCTGAACCCGGACACTTGAACGCGTGCCACCCCGTCAAGAGAGCGCCCTCCGCCGCGGGAAACTGATCAATTTCGACGAGGGTCGGCAGGCTTCCAAACGGCTATTCCCAAGGGTTTAAGACCCACGCCTGGGTCGGCGCAAAGTCCGCGACATTGCGTGTGACGAGGGTCAGCCCGTGCACCAGCGCCGTCGCTGCGATCAGCGAATCACGCTCGGCGCGCGGGTCGGGCACGCGCAGCCGGGCGCAACGCAACGCGACCGCCGCGTCGATCGGAAGAATGCGTCCGTCGAAGCTCGGCAAGATTTGATCGTCGATCCACGCACGCAAGATTTTGCCCTGCGCCTTGTCACGCCTGTCGATCGACAGAGCGCCGAACTCGATTTCGAGAATGGTGATGGCCGATAGAAAGATGCTTGAAAGCGGTACGTTGGACGCCCAATTCGCCACTTTCGCATCGGCCGTTTCGGGTCGGCGCAGCTCGTAAATCACATTGGTGTCGAGAAGGAACATCACGACAAATCCGGCACGCGAACGATCCCCTGGACGCGCGACGGCGTGAATTCGAAACCAGGCGCCGTCGGCTGCGCCACGGCCTCGGCCAAGGAGAGCTCCCGCTTCGTCAGCTTTCGATAGTCCTCGATGCTCAGAAGGACATGAGCGGGCTTACCGCGATCGGTGATGAACACCGGACCGTTTTGGGCGGCCTTCTTGGCTCTGCCGGTGTCCTGGTTGAACTCCCGACTGGAAAGGGTTGTGACGGGCATGGAGCGCCTTCCGTATGTAGTAACATTGCTACATATAGATCCGAAAGCCAAGCGCCTTTGTCGCATGTGCTATGGAACTAAAGCGCCTGCCAGCAATGCAGCATCTCAGCAATCTGCCTATCAAGTTCGTTTGATGAAAAGATCCGCCAACGCTTCGCGCATCAAATCCTCGATCGAGCGGCCCTCGTCGACCGAAAGGCGTTTCAGACGCTTATGCTCCTCCGGCGCCACCGCCACAGTGATGCGCTTCAACCCTTCTCGGGTCGCCGCGAAAAACGCCTTACGCTCGCCTTTCTCTTCCCCCGGCTGCATTACCGCTTTTGACGTCGACTCTTGAACCGGCGCAGGAGGCGAAGCAGACTTTGCAGCCACGGCTTTCATCGTGTCGGCGAGACTGGGGCGGCGGCTCATAAAGCACCTTACATTTTGCTGCTTTGACAGCACAACATATTGGAGAATTGCTGGCAATGCGCATTGCTGCTAAATTTTCAACACCGTGAACAACCATTTTCGCAAGGCGGCGACTTCTTCCGCCGCCTTGCCGCCCGGCTCATATTCCGGGGCGGTCTGGCCTGCGGTAAGCGCATGACCGTAGGCGGCTCGTTGCTGCAAGGCGACGGGCGCCACGTCGACGCCATGAACAGCCACCGCCTCCCGCGCGTCGTTGAGGATCTGAGAGGCGCGAGGCGGCAGAGCGTTGAGAACGACGAACGCCTGCTTGCCCGCCAACTTCACAAATTCAGCGGTCGTGCCGATCGCCCGCAAATCCAGAATACCGGCCCGGCAGGGGATAAGCACCAGATCCGCCGCACGCGCCGCGGCCATGGCCGCCGCTTCGGCGTGCGGAGCCGTATCGATGATGCAGAGTTTGGCTCCGCCCTCCCTGGCAGCTTGGAGACCTGCGGCCAGACGGGTGTGTGGCAGCGCAACGACGACGGGCGTCTCGTCGCTGCGCGTATCTTTCCAGCCAGATGCGCTCGCCTGAGGATCGATGTCGATCACCGCGCACGATTTGCCAGCCGCCTCCGCGGCGGCGGCGGCATGCAAGGCGAGCGTCGTTTTCCCAGCGCCGCCTTTTTGGCTCAGAATCGCAATGATTTTCATAATTGCTGCTATAGCAGCAATAAGGCACACCTTCAACACATTCTGCCATATTGCTGCTATAGCAGCATGGCAGCAATACAGCACCCAAACCCATTTAAGCTGATCATTCTGTATGCTAATGTCATACGTAGCCGCCTCTGAACAACATGCTCAGGCTGCGGCAAAGCTGGGCCGTCCTAGGTGTTCAGTCCCGGCATTTGGTGGATCGGATTGAGGATGAATCGATCCGGCTCTGAAATCCAGACCTTGCAGATGTATTCGTAAGGCGTGAGGCCGCCGAGGGTCTTGAGCCTACGGGCGAAATTGTAGGCTGCGAGGAAGTCGCCGAGGTGAGCGCGCAGTTGGCGGTGGCTGTCGTAGTGGAAGCGTTTGACGGTCGCTTCCTTGATGGTGCGGTTCATGCGTTCGACTTGCCCGTTTGTCCAAGGATGGTTGAGCTTGGTCAGCCGATGTTCGATCTCATTGGCGTCGCAGATCATGTCGAAGCGCATCTTCCGCGACCAGGCGGTGTTGCGGTTGCGCGGCTGTTCTGCGAACTGAATGCCGTTGTCGGTCAGGATCGTATGAATGCGGTAAGGCACGACGTGCAGCAGGTGTTCGAGGAACTCCCAGGCAGTACGGCGATCAGCCTTTTCGACCAGCCGGGTGACGGCGAACTTGTTTGTGCGGTCGATGGCCACGAACAGAAACAGCTTTCCCTCGGCGGTCTGCACTTCGGCGATGTCGATGTGAAAGAAACCTATCGGATAGCGCTTGAACTTGGCGCGCTGGGGCTTGTCGCCTTCGAGATCGGGCAAGCGTGAGACGCCATGACGCTGCAGGCAGCGATGCAGCGCCGAGCGCGTCAGGTGCGGGATCGAAGGTTGGAGCGCGTAGAGGCAGTCGTCGAGCGGCAGAAGAGTGTGCCGCCGTAAGGCGACGACCGCCGCCTCTTCCGCCTCGGTCAGGACGGTCGAACGGGGCTTTTTCGGCCCGGTCCTGCAATCCTCGACCGTCGCGCGCTTGCGCCATTTCGCGACCGTCTTGGGGTTGATGCCAAATTCCCGGCTCATCTGCGCGAGCGAAGCTTGCGATCACTGTATCGCAGCTCGGACGGCGTGCGTGGTCGTGGCGCTCCCGTGACGAACTTGTCCCATAAGACTTCCTTCCATTCCCGAGAAAGGATCGCACCATCAAACCTTGGGATCAAACACATAGGCATAGGCGCCGCCGTAGACCGGGTTCTCGATGATCCGGTGGACGGAAGCATAGTTCGGCCGGCGCCAGATCGTGTCGCCATTGCGCTGCTTCACGGGCAGGTCGAGATCATGTTCGTGCAGCCAGCACAGCGCCTGGTGCGCACTGCCGAGTTCCTCGACCTTGTCGAAGACGAGCATGATCGCCTCTTGAACGCGCCGGTCGGGGTCTTTCTCATAACAATCATCCGCCTTCACGAAGCCGATAGGCGCGGAGACGACCAACTCGCCGCGGCGTGCCTTGGCGTAGCGGGCCGCAAGAGAACGCTGACGCAGAAGATCGAGCTCGTACTCGTTGAGGCTGCCCTTCAGCCCCAGCAGCAGGCGATCGTCGCCCTGGCGCGGCGCATAGACCGTCTCCTGATCGACGAGCACCGTGTCGACGACCCGGCACATCTCGATCAGTTGCTGCCAGTCGCGGCTGTTGCGGGCGAAGCGGGAGACTTCGCGGGCGCAAACCGCGCCGACCTTGCCGAGGCAGACCTCCGCCACCATCCGTTCGAAGCCGGCACGCTGGACGGACCCCGCGGCAGAACGGCCAAGATCGTCGTCGATGACCTCGATCTGCGACCAACCTAGCGCGCTCAAGCGATCCCGCATGGCATATTGCAACGCGCCGCTCTCGCGGTTGTGCAGCACCTGATGGGCGGAGGACTGACGCACATAGAGGATCGCCTTACGCTCCAGGTGATGAGGCCGAACCTTCTCAGAGATCATCGCGAGCCTCCTTTGTCGGAAGCGCAACGGCTGTGGCGGCGTAGGCGAGGATCAACCGCGCCATCAGTTCCGTCAGCGCCGAGCGTGATCGTTCCGGCAACTGCGGCCAGCGTGGCGCGGCGTTGGCCGTCGGCCCGACGCTGTCGAAAAGATCCATCTGCTGACGCCCGCGCGGTCGCTTGCGCCTGCCGCTGTTCGCCGCCGTCGCTCGCATGGCCCCCTCCTCGACTCTGGTCGTGAGAGGATCGGAATGCGCCCGAAAGCGGAACATTCGATGATGCCATGGATGTCTTCAGCGCCCGGTCGAGCAGCGCAGACAACTCCACGAGTGCGCCCAGGCTCACAAATGGCGCCGCCGTCAACACAAGATCGCCGGGACATGAGGCTCGCTCGAACATCCAGGTCGGAACCTCAAGCCAGCGGCCTTTATGGTCGCCCGCCAGCGCGCAGCGGAAATAGGCGCCGTCGCACTTCGCCACGACGCCATGAACGACGACCGACTGGGCAAACCACGGGTGATACCGATAGAGAACCTCTTGAAACTCCGTCCAGTGGGCGTTCTCAAGCCTTGTTGTACAATTCCCGTCGCCTACATTCCGCGCTCGGCTATCTCAGCCCGGCGCAGTTCGAGGACCTCCACGCCCGCGAGGGTGTCAAAACCGCCGCCTGAGACCTGTCCGGCCCGAGGGGGCCTACTCCAGCGATTTGCGTCGATATTCTTAAATTAGCTTTAATTATCATGAGATAGGCGTGAATGTCGCACGTGCTTCTCGGCTCGCGCGAAGAGAGGTGGGCTGTGTCTGATCCGATTTTCACGATGTCCACTACGGCCACTGCGACGCCCGGCGCGCCGTCCTGGCTGTCGAGCCTGTCCACAGCCTCGATCGCTTCCGACATGGGCGTGGCCTGCGCCGACGGGGTGGTGACGGCCGCAGAACTGACGACCGTTCTGAGCGATCTGGCGGCGAGTCTGACGTCGTCGGCGCTGTCGAGCGCCGCATTCAACGATCTCAGGACTGTCGCGTCCAATCTGCGCACGGGCGTGTCGACCTCTGACTATGTGAGCTACGTCTTCGGCGCGATCGTCAACGGCAACCCGGCCAACGCCTACTGGACGGGCGGTGGCGCGATGCGCGTCAGTCTCGGCGATCTCAGCCCCGGCGCGGGCCAGACGCAGTTGAACCGGCTGATCGGCAAATGGCTGCTCGGCACGGATCTGCCCAACAACGTCGTCAACATGAGCGGCGTCGCGCCGTTCAGCGTCAGCTATTCTTCCTCGCCCGCGCCCTTGTTCGGCGCCGCCGGCCCCTCGGCGATGGACGTCAATCAGGGCTATCTCGGCGATTGCTATTTCCTGGCGGCGGCGGGAGAGCTGGCGACGCAGAATGCCGCCGCCCTGATGTCGATGTTCACCGACAACGGCAATGGCACCTATGGCGTGCGGTTCTATTACAACGGCGTGGCCCGCTACGTGACCGTCAACGGCCAGCTCGCCAATGGCGGGACGACGTTCAATAGCGGCCCGGCCCAGTGGTGCAGCCTGCTGGAAAAGGCCTGGGCGCAAGCCCAAGAGATTAGTCTCGCAACCGGTAATTCCGCATATAATTCCGGCAATGCGTGGGACAGCGTCGGCAATGGCGGCTCGCCCGATCTGGCGATGTTCGCGGTCAGCGGTGCCACCAAGATGGATATTTACGACGCCTCAGCTTCGGGCTGGTCGAAATATTCAGAATCCGCCTCTCTCCAGTATCTCGGCTCGGCCACAGGGATCGAAAGCGCCTCGCTGCTGGCGACGATCCGCGCCGCTCTGTCCGCCCATAATGACATCACCGTCAACTCGACGACGGACGCGACCGCGACGAACAGCCTCAAGACGCTGATAGCCAACCATCAATTCATGGTGGTGGGCGTCAACGACGCCACCGGCGGCCTGATCCTGCGCAATCCCTGGGGCGCGCGGTCCTCGCAGCAGGACTGGGACACCACTTTCGAGGTGCCGCTGGCGACTCTGCTGGCGGCCAATGACAGCATCTATATCGACAACGCCGTCGCCCCGTCGGTCTTCACCGAGGGCGCGGACATTGTGACGCTGTCCCTTGGTGGCCTGACCTGGCATGGGCTGGGCGGAAACGACGTCATCACCGGATCGTCAGGGAACGACGCGATCTTCGGCGACGGCGGTGCCGACATTCTGTACGGCGGCGCGGGTAACGACACGCTGGTCGGCGATCAGCCGGTGGCGCTGACCGACAACGCTCTGGCGGTGCGCCGTCTCTATCTCGCGGCGCTCGGGCGCGGACCCGACGATCAGGGCTGGATGGACTGGACCACCGCCCTCGACCGCGGCCAGACCGTCGCTAGCGCCGCGACGGGATTCGTCGGCTCGGCGGAGTTTCGGAGCAAATACGGCGCTCTCGACAATACCGGCTTCACGACGCTGCTCTACAACAACGTCCTCCACCGCGCCCCTGACGCAGACGGTCTGGCGAGCTGGGTGAGGGCGCTTAACGCCGGCATGAGCAGCGCGGCGGTTGTGGCCGGTTTCTCGGAGAGCGCGGAGTTCAAGCTCAGCTCCGATTTCGAGGGAGAGACCGCTCAGGTTTATCGTCTGTACGCAGCGACGCTCGGTCGCGAGCCCGACGCGGCCGGTTTCCAGAGTTGGGTGGGCGCCGTCAATAACGGCCTGAGCATCGCCGCCGCCGCCGCCGGTTTCGTCGGCTCGTCGGAGTTTCAGAGCAAATACGGCGCTCTCGACAATACCGGCTTCACGACGCTGCTCTACAACAACGTCCTCCACCGCGCCCCTGACAGCGCCGGTCTGGCGAACTGGGTCAACGCCCTCAACGCCGACCTGTCGCGCACCAGCGTCGTGCTGGGCTTCTCCGACAGCACCGAATTTGTCGCCAACACGACGCCGGCGCTCACCGCCTATATGCAGATGGCGGCCCCCTTATGGAATGACACGCTCGAAGGCGGCGCCGGCGACGACGTGTTGAGCGGGGGCATGGGCGCGGACAATTACATTGTCCGCGCCAGGCAAGGCGGCGTTGATCATCTTTATTATTACGAATCGTGGGACTCGCTCAGCCTGCTCGGCTTTGGCTACGTCAACGCCGCCGCGGCGCAGACGCATATGATGCAGTCCGGCGCTAATGTGATCTTCGCCGATCAGGGGGAGACACTGACAATCCACGGTGCGACGATCGGACAGATTCATGTGAAACTGTCCTGATCCGATACGGTCCTTTCGGTCGGGGCTGGACGGGCCGAGCACCCGGCTAAAGTTGCAATCTGCTGTCTTTTTGGTCACAAGAGCCGTGATCTGAAAGACGGACAGCGATGTCGACGACCCTTCTTGTTCCGGTGGTGGTGTGCGGCGGCGCGGGCACGCGGTTATGGCCTGTGTCGCGCGATTCGATGCCAAAGCAGTTCATTGCTTTGTTCGGCGTCGACTCGACCTTCCAACGCACCATGCGTTTATTGTCGGACGCAACGATCTTCGACCGCCCGATCGTGATCACCAACGCCGAATACCGGTTCACCGTCGCCGATCAACTCAAAGCCATCGGCCTCGACGCCCAGATCGTCCTTGAGCCGATGCGGCGCGACAGCGCGGCGGCGGTGGCTGCGGCGGTGGAGCTCGGCCTCGCCCGCGATCCCTCGGCGGTGGTGGGAGTCTTCGCCGCCGATCACGTCGTGCAGAACGGCGCGCTGTTCGTCGAGACCTGCGCCCAGGCGGCGCGGGTCGCCTCGACAGGCCGGATCGTCACCATCGGCGTGCCGCCGAGCCATGCCGCCACCGGCTACGGCTATATTCGGCCGGGCGAGGAGATCGAGGCCGGCGCGGCGCGGCGCGTCGCCGCTTTCGTCGAGAAGCCGGACGCGGCGCGCGCGGCGCGTTATGTGGCCGAAAGCTATCTGTGGAATTCAGGCAACTTCATTTTCGACGCGGCGACGATGCGGGCCGAACTTGAGGCCTTCGCGCCGGAGGTCATCAGCCCGGCCGCGGCGGCGGTGCGGCAGGCCCGCACCGATCTCGATTTCCTCGTGCTCGACGCGGAGGCGTTCGCGCGCGCGCAGAAGATCTCGATCGACTATGCGGTGATGGAGCGCACCGAGCGCGCCGCGGTGGTGACGGGCGGCTTTGGCTGGTCGGATGTCGGCGGCTGGGCGGCGGTGTGGGATCTGTCGCCCAAAGACGAAGCCGGCAACGCGGTGACGGGACGCGGCTACGTGCTTGAAGGGCGCAACAATCTGGTGCGCGCCGGCGAGGGCGTGGTCGCCGTCGTCGGGCTCGATGACGTCGCGGTGATCGCCACCCGCGACGCGACGCTGGTGACGCCCAAGGCCCATGCCGACAAGGTCAAGGACATGGTCGGCCTGCTGGTCGCGCGCGGCGAATCCGAGGCGGCCGAGCATCGCGAGATTCACCGGCCCTGGGGCAAATATCTATCGATCGACATGGGCGAGCGCTATCAGGTCAAGCGCATCACGGTGAAGCCGGGCGGCGTGCTGTCGTTGCAGAAGCACTATCACCGCGCCGAGCACTGGGTTGTGGTGCGCGGCGCGGCGGAGGTGACGCGTGACCATGAGACGATCATGGTGCATGAGAACGAGTCGATCTATCTGCCGATCGGCTGCGTCCATCGCATGGCCAATCCGGGCAAGATCGCGCTCGAACTGATCGAGGTGCAGGTCGGCTCCTATGTCGGCGAGGACGACATTGTGCGCATCGAGGATGTTTACAAACGCGTCTGAGCAGGTCGCCGGACGGAATTTCACAAATGGGGCGAGCGCCCGGGGAAATCGACATGTCCAAGAAGAAGGCCCTCGTGACGGGCGTGACGGGCCAGGACGGCGCCTATCTGTCGCAGCTCCTGCTCTCCAAGGGCTACGAGGTGCATGGCCTGCTGCGCCGCTCCGCCTCCGCCGACGTCATCGACGCACGCCTGAAATGGCTCGGCATCGACGGGCAGGCGACGCTGCATGACGGCAACCTGACCGACATCACCTCGCTGATCCGCGTGCTTCAGGAGGTCCAGCCCGACGAGATCTATAATCTCGGCGCGCAGTCCTTCGTGAAATCGTCCTGGCAGCAGCCTTTGCTGACGGGGCAGGTGACGGCCATCGGCGTCTCCAACATGCTGGAGGCGGTGCGCATCGCCGCGCCGAAGGCGCGCTTCTATCAGGCCTCCTCCTCGGAGATGTACGGCCTGATCCAGCATCCGATGCAGAGCGAGAAGACGCCGTTCTATCCGCGCTCGCCCTACGCCGTGGCCAAGCTCTACGGCCACTGGATGACGGTGAACTATCGCGAGAGCTTCGGCCTGCACGCGTCGTCCGGCATCCTGTTCAACCACGAGAGCCCGCTGCGCGGCATCGAGTTCGTGACGCGCAAGATCACCGACGGCGTGGCGCGCATCAAGCTCGGCAAGGCCAGGGAGCTGCCGCTCGGCAATCTCGACGCCAAGCGCGACTGGGGCCATGCGCGCGACTACGTCAAGGCGATGTGGCTGATGCTCCAGCAGGACAAGCCCGACGATTACGTCGTCGCCACCGGCCGCACCGAGACGGTGCGCGAATTCTGCCGCCTCGCCTTCGGCCATGTCGGGCTGAACTACGAGGATCACGTCACCGTCGATCCGCGCTTCATGCGCCCGGCGGAAGTCGACGTGCTGCTCGGCGACGCCGGCAAGGCCAAGGCGAAGCTCGGCTGGCAGGCGGAGACGACGCTGGAACAGCTCGCCGCCGAAATGGTCGACGCCGATCTCACGCGTCACGGCGCGTGACAGCGATGAAGCTTCTGATCACCGGGGCCGGCGGCTTCGTCGCGCCCTATGCGGCGCGCGCCTTCGCGGCGCGCGTTCCGGGCGTCGAGATCGTGGCTTCGAGCCATAAAGGCGGCCCCGTCCCCGGTTTCGCGCAAACCATCGCGCTCGACGTCTCCGATCCGGCGGCGATCGCGACCGCGCTGGAGAGTCTGCGCCCGACGCATGTGCTGCATCTGGCCGGCATCGCCGCGCCGCAACAGGCCGGGGTCGATCCGGAAGCCGCTTGGCGGATCAACGCCTTCGGCGTGCTGGCGCTGGGCCGCGCGATCCTGCGGCTGACGCCGCAGACCGTGCTGCTCAACGCCGGCTCGGGCTCGGCCTATGGCGACAGCGCCAATCGCTTCGCGACGCTCGACGAGACGGCGCCCTTCGCGCCCGCCGACGAGTACGGCGCGACCAAGGCGGCGGCCGATCTCGGGCTCGGCGCGCTGGCGGCGCGCGGGCTACGCGTCGTGCGGCTGCGGCCGTTCAACCACACTGGGCCGGGCCAGAGCGAGGCCTATGTCGCCCCCGCCTTCGCCGCCCAGATCGCGGCGATCGAGGCCGGAACGCGCGAGCCCGTGCTGAACGTCGGCGATCTCGACGCCGAGCGCGACTTCTGCGACGTGCGCGACGTCGCCGACGCTTATGCGCTGGCCGCGGCGGCGGCGAGCGAGGGCCAGCTCGCGCCGGGGCGCGCCCTCAACCTGTGTTCCGGCCGCGGCCTACGCATGCGGACCCTGCTCGACATGCTGCTGGCGATGTCGCGCGTGCGCGTCGAGGTCCGGCAGGACCCGGCGCGAATGCGCGCCTCGCCCCTGCCGCGCATCGTCGGAGACCCAAGCCGAGCAAACGCCGAACTGGGATGGCGCGCGACGACGAGGCTCGAAAAAACTCTCACCGATGTCTTGGAAGATAAACGGGCGCGCGTCTAACGGCGCAAGAGCAGCGCGATATTGTCATGCAACGTAATATGATCGGGTTCAGTCATGCGAAACGATCCTTCGAAAGCGTCTGGCGCTTCAGATGATAACGAGTCGGATAGGGGATTTTATCGTGCTTTCGAGGAGCGATTCAGAGGTTCGCGCGCTCTAATTCTCGACCGACTCACCGTATATCGGCCATTTCTCGACGCGGTGAAGACTTTGACGCCGCTGGCACCGAAGGCCGTCGATCTTGCCTGCGGGCGTGGCGAATGGCTCGAACTTATAACCAGCCTCGGCTTCGACTCCATGGGGGTCGATCTTGATGATGGCATGCTCGACGCTTGTCATGATCTGGGTTTGCCGGCGATAAAGCAAGATGCATTCGATTGTCTGGCCAGCCTTCCGTCGGCATCGACGCACCTTGTCTCCAGCTTTCATTTTATCGAGCATATCGAGCACGAAGACCGCATGCGGCTGTTCCGCGAAGCGCACCGCGTGCTGGCGCCTGGCGGTTTGCTCATTATCGAGACTCCTAATCCTGAAAATATAAGAGTTTCCACTTTTACATTTCATCTCGATCATACACATAAGAAGCCGGCCTCGCCTTCCTTTGCGCAGTTTCTGGGTGATTATACGGGTTTTCAGCGTTCACGAATCCTTCGGCTGCAAGGCTCAACGTCGCAACGTCCCCATGGCATCACCCTTACGGATGTGTTGAGCCATTCCAGCCGCGATTTCGCTGTTATTTGCCAAAAAAGCAGTGCTACGGATATAGCACAGGCGTTCGATGCAGCGTTCGGGATGGAGACTTTGCCGAGCGCCGATGAATTGCTCGAACGCTTCGATCATCGCGTTGACGTCACCTGCTCAAACGTCGCTGAACTTACGAATAGAACGCAAGATCTCACATCTCGGCTCGATGACGTCCAGGCACATATTCGTGAAATAAGGATACACCTCGACGACATAGAAGCGTCGCGCAGGTCGCTCGAACGTGATCTGAAAAATAGTAATGATCGCATTGCGGCGATTTTTAATTCGACCTCGTGGAAGGTGACGGGTCCTCTTCGTGATTTAAAATCCGGTTTAAAATTCTTGCGTTCCGGCGTTCTTGCATGGGGCCGCCTTTCACCGGGGTCCAAGCCTGATCGGATTTTGAAGCGGGTCGCGAGAACGACCGCGCCGCATATCCTCAACTCCCCCCCGCTCCTGAAGGTAGCGCGTTTGGCGCTCCGTCCTTTCCCGAGCTTGAAATCTCGCCTCATCTCCTCTCTGGGGCCGGGTTCGATGCTTTCGCCTGCCCTCGACATAGATGATGAGGTGGCGAAAATTCCTGCGTCTGTGCGCCTCGTCCTGATGCGCCTGAAGGCGCAGGTGCCGGGATCTTCCACTTCCTTTGCGAGCGAAAAACCCGCCCTCGCTTTTTTTTCTCCAATGCTGCCGTTAAGGACAGGCATCGCTCGCTATAATACAGAACTTATCCCCCATTTGACCAGGTATTACGACGTACATGTGATCGTTCCTCAAGACGGGCTCGACGATGTCGAGCCGCCGCGGGGGGTGTGTGGCGTTCACGATTTTCCTTGGTTCGAGAAAAATGTGGGCGCTTTTGATCGTATCGTTTATCATATCGGCAATGCCCCGTTTCACCAATACATGTTCGAGGCGATCCTAAAATATCCAGGAATCGTCGTTCTGCACGATTTTTATCTCGGCCATCTCTTGCGCGGCCTTGAGGATGGGGGCCGCTGGAACAATATATGGACCAGCAGCCTTTATAACGCGCATGGATATAGTGCGTTAAAAGTTCGTCATGACCCTGCGCATGCTTCTTTGGCAATGTGGGAATTTCCGGCCAACTTTTTCCTTTTCCAGCAAGCTCAGGCTATCGTCGCCCATAGTATGGAGAGCATGCGGCTCACGGAGAAATTTTACGGCAAGGGTTGGGCCCAAAGGGTCCGTGAAATTGCCCTGCTGCGAGAGCTGCCTGTACGTATTAATCGTCAGGCGGCGCGTGCGGCGTTAGGCTTAGCGCCGGACGAATTTTTGGTGTGCAGCTTCGGATTTATTAACGAGGTGAAGTGCGTGCATGAACTCATGCACGCATGGATTGCGGCCGACATCGGCGTTCGTCGGAAGGCGCGCCTTGTCTTCGTCGGCACGCTTACCGGAGGGACTTATTGCGACGGAGCAGCGCGGTTAGCGCGCATGGCACCCACGCGCAACCCGATCGCCATCACCGGCTTCGCCGCGCCTGAAGATTATGTCCGCTATCTCGAAGCGGCGGACGTGGCGGTACAGCTTCGTGCACGCTCGCGGGGAGAAAATTCGGGCGCGGTCATCGATTGCCTCGCCTATGGCGTTCCCACGATTGTCAACGCGCACGGCTCCTTCCGTGAACTTCCCGATGATTGTGTCGTCAAAATCAGTGATGACGTCGTGGTCGAGGAGCTCGCGGACGCTATGATCGCGCTAGCGGACGATCAAACGCGAAGTGAGAAGCTCTCTCAGGCTGCAGTGGCGCATATCCGTTCAACCTGCGCTCCGGCCCGCGTGGCGTTTGATTATCATGACGTCATCGAATCTGCGCTTCGTGCTGCGCCCGGTGCCTGCAGCCTTCCAGCGCTTCGGACGGCGAGCGACGCGCTCCGGCGCGACGCGTCGGAAGAAAAAGCGTGGATCGATACAGCGAAATGCATGGCCGCGGAATGGCAGTCTCTGCCTCCGGCTCGACGCCTGTTCGTCGACATCACAGTCGTCGCCACGCATGATTTGCGTACCGGCATTCAGCGTGTGGTGCGGGGGCAGCTCACGTCTTTCCTTGAGGAGCCGCCACAAGGGTTCCGCGTCGAACCGGTCAAGCTTGTCTTGCAGGATAATCGTCTCGTCCTATGCTATGCCGCCCAAGCCGCAAGCAAAATATTTGAAATTCCGTCGGACGGCCTTGTTGACAGTGTTGTTGAATTTCACGCCGGCGACATTTACTATATGCCAGATTATTATACCGCCGGCGTGACCCAAGCATCGCTAGATGGTCTCTATCGCGAAATGCGAGAGAGCGGCGTAAAAATCGCGTTTGCCGTGTTCGATAATTTGCCAATTCACTATCCAGAGTTTTTTCCAGACGGCGCTAGGAAAACACATGAAGAATGGTTGCGCGCGCTGAATGCGAACGCCGATATTCTGGTGTGCATCTCCGAAACGGTTCAAAAGGACACCGAAGCGTGGCTGGAAGCCAACACGCCTCTGCCGCACCCTGTGTGCAGCGCTGTTCATCTGGGTGCAGATCTTGCTGCGTCTGCGCCGAGTAAAGGGCTTCCCCGGGACGCTGAGGCGACGCTACGGACGCTAGGGAGAGCGCCGACCTTTCTCACGGTCGGCACGATCGAACCGCGCAAGGGGCATCTGCAGGCTATCGCCGCTTTCGAAAAACTTTGGCGCGAGGGTATGGACGTCAATTTGGTCATCGTGGGAGAAGAAGGCTGGAAGGGCCTGCCTGTTGATCAGCGCCGCACGATTCCCGCCATTGTCGAAACTATCAAGAAGAGTTCGCTCAATGGACGACGTCTCTTCTGGATTTCAGGGGTATCCGACGAATATCTCGAAAAACTCTACTCTTTGTCGACGTGTCTTTTGGCAGCTTCCGAGGACGAGGGCTTTGGCCTTCCGCTGATCGAAGCCGCACAACACGGTTTACCTATTTTGGCGCGCGATACGCCGATCTTCCGAGAGGTGGCCGGCGATCACGCGGCCTATTTCTCCAGCGCCCGGCCGGAAGATCTGTCTGGGTCCATTCGGACATGGCTGGCTCTTCATGCCGCCGGCACCCATCCACGTTCAGAGGGGATGCCGTGGCTGACTTGGCGGGAGAATGCGACCCGGGTCGCCAGCCTCTTCACCTCGTGAGCTGAACCGCGCCGGGTTTCCCGGAGGCCCAACTCTTTGAGAGGATTGGGCCATGAAGACTCAGAGCAAGAGATTGGAGTGGGCCCCTCGGGCCGGACAGGTCTCAGGCCGCGGTTTTGACCCCCTCGCGGGTAGCGTCCGCGGAGGTGGTGTAATTTTGGATTGGGCCGCCGGTGGAGAAATCG
>ERZ1645187.2927-NODE-2927-length-14689-cov-10.569906_pt1 | contig 14689 bp, 10 predicted proteins | sample MGYA00575352_ERZ1645187 | MGnify/ENA primary metagenome ERZ1645187 (study PRJEB40837, sample SAMN11349314) | freshwater sediment metagenome | isolation source: river sediment | host: Sediment | place: India: Wazaribad , New Delhi | collected 2017-02-21 ...
GCCAAAAGTGCGCGCGGGGCCGGGGCCCCGGGGGGTCGCGGGGGCCGCCGCGATCGGTGCGAGCCCCGGCGAGGTGCGTGCGGTGGCGCGCCAGCTCGCCGGTGACCGCGCCCGGGTCGGGGTCGAGGTGGGGGAGTACGTCGTCGTGCACGTCTCGGTCCCACTTCCCGCGCTCGGGCGGTGGGGCGCGTTCGAGGCCCGCGGCGAGGCCACCGCCCTCCCGGAGCCATGACCGGCTGCGGCCGTCCCGGGGACCGGGGTTCCGGGACCGTGCTGGTCCTCGCGGTGGTGGGGGCGCTCGCCGTCCTCCTGACGACGGCGCTCCTCGCCCTGGCCGCGATGCAGGCCCGTGGGCGCGCCCAGACCGCTGCCGATCTGGGCGCGATCGCCGGAGCGGCCTCCTTCTCGGATCGGTGTGCGACTGCCGGCAGGGTGGTCACCGCGAACGGGGCCGCTCTCACGGACTGCGCGGTCGAGGGAACGCACGTGCGGGTGCGGGCGGCGGTGGCGGTGTCCTGGGGAGGGAGGCCGACCGGGCTGGTGGCCCGCGCAGCGGCCCACGCCGGGCCGGCCGGGGCACTCCCCGGCGCGGAGGCTCCCGGTCCAGGTCAGGCGGCGGCGCGCGCCTCGTCGTCGACGAGTGCCGGGGCGCGGCGCTTGGAGGCGATGATCGCGCCGAAGGCCACGGCGGCGGCCACCAGTGCGATGGCGATTCGGGTGACGTGGGACGCGGAGTCGGACTCGGACATCAGCACCACCGCGGGGGCGATGAGCACCGCCACGAGGTTCATGACCTTGATGAGCGGGTTGATGGCGGGGCCGGCGGTGTCCTTGAACGGGTCGCCGACGGTGTCGCCGATCACCGAGGCGGCATGGGCCTCGGAGCCCTTGCCACCGAAGTGGCCGTCCTCGACGATCTTCTTCGCGTTGTCCCACGCACCGCCCGAGTTGGCGAGGAAGACCGCCATGAGGACACCCGTGCCGATCGCTCCGGCGAGGAAGCCCGCGAGGGGGCCGACCCCCAGGCCGAAGCCCACCGCGATGGGTGCGAACGCGGCGAGCAGACCGGGGGTGGCGAGTTCCCGGAGCGATTCGCGCGTGCAGATGTCCACGACCTTGCCGTACTCCGGGCGGGCCTCGCCGGTCATGATGCCGGGGATCTCCCGGAACTGGCGGCGCACCTCGAGGACGATGGTGCCGGCAGCCCGGGTGACGGCGTCGATGGCGAGCCCGGAGAACAGGAAGACGGTCGCCGCCCCGAGCATCAGACCGACGAGCGTGACGGGGGAGACGATCGAGTAGTCCGACATGGCGGCGACGAACGCGCCGGCGCTGGCCGCCAGCCCGGTGAGGGAGTCGCGGGCGGTGACGACCGCGTCGTTGTACGCCCCGAAGAGGGCAGTGGCGGCGAGGACCGCCGTCGCGATCGCGATGCCCTTGGTGATGGCCTTGGTGGTGTTGCCGACGGCGTCGAGCTCGGTGAGCACCTGGGCGCCCGCCTCGTCGACATCCCCGGACATCTCCGCGATGCCCTGGGCGTTGTCCGAGACGGGACCGAACGTGTCCATCGCGACGATGACGCCCACGGTGGTGAGGAGCCCGCACCCGGCGAGCGCGATGAGGAAGAGGGCGAGCCACACGGAGCCACCGGCCAGCAGGAAGGCGAGGGAGATCGCCACCCCGATGATCCCGGCCGTGTAGACGGCGGACTCGAAGCCCACGCCGATGCCGGCGAGTACCACGGTCGCGGCGCCGGTGCGGGTCCGGGCCGCCACGTTCCAGGTGGGTGCGGAGGTGGTGCCCGTGAAGTACCCGGTGATCCAGAGGATCACGCCGGCGAGGAGGATGCCGATCGTCACCGCCCCGGTGGTGATGATCCGCGGGTCGCCCGTGTGGGCGGCGACCTCGGCGCTCACGCCGGAGAGCTCGCCGAACGAGGCGGGCAGGTAGAGGAACGCCGCGGCCGCCGCGAGCACGAGCCCGAGCAGCGCCGAGAGGTAGAAGCCGCGGTTGATGGCCGTGAGGCTGCCCTCACCCTCGCGCACGCGGGTCAGCACGATGCCGAGCAGCGCGACGAAGGCGCCGACCGCTGTGACGATCAGCGGGAACACGAGGCCCTGCTCGCCGAGGGCGGCCTTGCCGAGGATCAGGGAGGCCACCAGGGTGACGGCGTAGGACTCGAACAGGTCGGCGGCCATGCCGGCGCAGTCGCCGACGTTGTCACCCACGTTGTCGGCGATGGTGGCGGCGTTGCGCGGGTCGTCCTCGGGGATGCCGACCTCCACCTTGCCCACGAGGTCCGCCCCCACGTCGGCCGCCTTGGTGAAGATGCCGCCGCCCACGCGCATGAACATCGCGAGGAGGGCGGCGCCGAAGCCGAAGCCCTCGAGGACCGCCGGTGCGTCGGCCCGGTAGATCAGCACCGTGGCGGAGGCGCCGAGCAGGCCGAGCCCCACCACGGACATCCCGACCACGCCGCCGGTGCGGAACGCGATACGGGCGCCCTCGGCCCGGCCGCCGGGTTCACGTGCCGCCGCGGCCACCCGAACGTTCGCGCGCACGGCCAGCCACATGCCGAGGTAGCCGATCGCGGCGGAGAAGCCCGCGCCCACGAGGAACGCGATCGACCGTCCGAGCTTCACCCCGCCCTCGCCGGGGAGGAGGAACAGCAGGGCGAACACCACGAGGGCGAAGAGCACGAGCGTGCGGAACTGGCGGTTCAGGTACGCCTGCGCGCCCTCCTGGATGGCCGTGGCGATCGCCCGCATCCCGGGCGTCCCCTCGGGCGCCGCGAGGACCTGGCGCCGCAGGACCACGGCGACGACGAGCGCCAGGACGGCGATCACGGCGATCACGGCGACGATGGTGAGACTCGTGGTCCCGATGGGCATGGCACTTCCTCGATTCGGCGGCGAATGGGGACACCTGTGGAGGAAGCCTAACCAGAGCCGCGCGCTTTCGCGCTCCGAGATGTGCCGCGGCTCACAGGCGGTCGCCGGTCAGCGCACGGAGAAGTGCTCGAACCCGAGGCTGTCGATCTCGCGCCGGAGCTCGTCCAGCCGGAGTTGCCAGGCGGCGAGGTCCCACGTGCGAGCCGTCGTCTGGAAGGCCTCGCGGGTGCCCTCGGCGCGTGCCTCCTGGAGCACGAGCACGCGGACGCCGGCCGCCCGCAGCCGGCGGGCGATCACGCCAGCGGTTGCTGCCTGCGGGGAGTCAGGGTGCAGGGTGAGACGCACCTCGTGCCCCACCCCGGAGTCGAGGACCATGCCGAGGGCCTCCCACGCCTTCGGCCCGGCGGCGGCCACGCCGGTCACGGCGCCGTAGTCCTCCGGCAGGGCCTTGATGTCGAGGCCGACCCAGTCGACCAGCGGGAGGAGCTCGGCGAGGCGCCGCGGGTACGCGCCGCCGGTGTGCAGGCCCACCTGGAAGCCGAGGTCGCGCACGCGGGCCATCGCCGGGGCGAGCGCCAGCTGGCGGGTGGCCTCGCCTCCGGTGAACACCACGCCGTCGAGCAGGCCACGCCGCCGCGCCAGGAGGGGCTCGACGTCGTCGTCCCAGCTGACGATCCCGGGGACCGCGCAGTCGATGAGCGAGGCGTTGTGGCAGTAGGCACAGTTCCACGGGCAGCCCTGGCAGAACACCGTGGCCACCAGCCTGCCCGGCCAGTCCACGCTCGAGAGCGGGACGAGCCCGGCGATCGCGAGGTCGTTCGCACCCGCGCCCACGCCCCGCAGTCGGGCGACGGCGGGGACGTGGGTGGGTAGCGACGCGGTCACAGGTGGGCCAGCGCCTTGTCCTCGGTGAACATCACGCGCTCGGCGTACTCGCCCTTCTTGCCGATGTTGAAGGAGGACACGGGGCGGAAGTACCCCATGACGCGCGTCCACACCTCGCAGGCCTGCGGGGCCTCGGGGCGGGTGGCGGCGCACTTGGGGCAGGTGTGGTGCTCGCCCGCCAGGTAGCCGTGCACCGGGCAGATCGAGAAGGTGGGCGTGATGGTGATGTAGGGGAGGCGGAAGTTGGTGAGGGACCGCTTCACCAGGTTCTTGCACGCCTCCACGGAGGACACCTGCTCCGGCATGTAGAGGTGGAGGACGGTGCCGCCGGTGTACTTGCCCTGCAGCTCCTCCTGCCGCTCGAGGGCCTCGAACGCGTCGTCGGTGAACCCGACCGGGAGCTGGGAGGAGTTCGTGTAGTAGGGGTTGGCCTCCGTGCCGGCCTGGAGGATGCCGGGGAACCGCTTGGCGTCCTCCTTCGCGAACCGGTAGGTGGTGCCCTCGGCCGGGGTGGCCTCGAGGTTGTAGAGGTTGCCCGTCTCCTCCTGGAACTCCACCATCCGGTCGCGGACGTGGTCGAGGAGCCGCACCGCCATGGCGTGGCCGCGCGGGTCCGTGATGTCGTACTCGTCGAGCGTGAAGTTGCGGATCATCTCGTTGACGCCGTTGATGCCGATCGTGGAGAAGTGGTTCTCCAGCGTGCCGAGGTACCGCTTGCTGTAGGGGAAGAGCCCGTCCTCGATGTGGTGCTGGATGACGGCGCGCTTCGCCTCGAGCGTGTCCTTCGCGATGTCCAGGAGCTCGTCGATGCGGGCGTGGAGGCCGGCCTCGTCGGAGGCGAAGAGGTAGCCGAGGCGGGCGCAGTTGATGGTCACCACGCCCACCGAGCCGGTCTGCTCCGCGGAGCCGAAGAGGCCGTTGCCCCGCTTGAGGAGTTCGCGGAGGTCGAGCTGGAGGCGGCAGCACATCGAGCGGATCATGCCCGGGTCGAGTTCGGAGTTGATGAAGTTCTGGAAGTACGGGAGCCCGTACTTCGCGGTCATCTCGAACAGGCGGTCCGCGTTCTCCGACTCCCACGGGAAGTCCTTGGTGATGTTGTACGTGGGGATCGGGAAGGTGAAGACCCGCCCCTCGGCATCGCCCTCGGTCATGACCTCCATGTAGGCGCGGTTGATCATGTCCATCTCCGCCTGGAGCTCCCCGTAGGTGAAGTCGCAGAGCTCGTCCCCGATGAGGGGGTGCTCGTCGCGGAGGTCCTCCGGGCAGGTCCAGTCGAAGGTCAGGTTGGTGAACGGCGTCTGTGTGCCCCAGCGGGACGGGACGTTGAGGTTGAAGATCAGCTCCTGCACGGACTGCTTGACCTGGTCGTAGGTCATCGCGTCGAGGCGGACGAACGGCGCCATGTAGGTGTCGAAGGAGGAGAAGGCCTGGGCACCGGCCCACTCGTTCTGCAGCGTGCCGAGGAAGTTGACGATCTGGCCCACCGCGGAGGAGAAGTGCTTGGGCGGGGCGGCGGCGATCGCGCCGGGCACCCCGTTGAAGCCCTGCTCGAGGAGCATGCGCAGGGACCAGCCGGCGCAGTACCCGGCGAACATGTCCAGGTCGTGGATGTGGAGGTCCCCACTGCGGTGTGCCCTGTCCGCGGCCTCGCCGTACACCTGGGTGAGCCAGTAGTTGGCGATCACCTTGCCGGAGGTGTTGAGGATCATGCCGCCGAGCGAGTAGCCCTGGTTCGCGTTCGCGTTGACCCGCCAGTCCGCGCGCGACAGGTACTCGTTGATCGTGCCGATCGCGTCAATGGTCACGGGCTCCGTGGCGGTGCGCTGCACGTGCTCTGGCTGGGTCGACGTTGACATCTGCGAATCCTCCGGTAGTGCTGGGCCGCTGGCTCCGGCCAGTGGCGAACGGGTTCGAAGCTACGCCGACCACCACGACATCTAGTGTACGAAACGCCGATGACACACAAGATCTTGTGTTTGCCGCGGCGCGCGTTTCGGTGTTCCTTGGGACCAAGGTCCCGGGGTGCTCCGTTCCCGCCTGCTGTTCTCCCATCCTCCCAGCCCCCACCCACACGCTCCGCCCACCCGCGCACGGGCTCCCCGGCGTGCCGTGTCACGATGGACCGGTGCGCGCGAACCGGGCCCTGGAGCTGATCGAGGAGCTCGGCGCGCGCGACGGTCGCCTCCTCCACGTCGAGCGCCTCGCTGCCCGCCCGGGCGCCACCACCGCCTGGCCGGACTGGGCCGACCCCGACCTCGTCGCCGGCTACCGCCGCCTCGGGATCGAACGCCCCTGGACGCACCAGGCGGACGCCGCCGCCGCCCTCCACTCCGGCCGCCACACCGTCATCGCCACCGGCACGGGTTCCGGCAAGTCCCTGCCCGCGTGGCTCGCCGCCGTCAGCGCGATCCGCGCCGACGCCGTCGACGCCGCCACGCCGTCGTCCGGCCGCATCTCCCGCTACCGCCGCCGCCCCACGACGCTGTACCTGGCTCCCACCAAGGCGCTCGCCGCGGACCAGCTCGCGAACCTCGACACCCTCCTCCGCGCCGCCCGGCTCACCTCCGTGCGCGTGGCCACCTGCGACGGCGACACCCCCTTCACCGAGCGCGACTGGGCCCGCGACCACGCCGACATCGTCCTCACCAACCCCGACTTCCTCCACTTCACCCTCCTCCCCGGCCACCACCGCTGGAACCGCCTCCTGCGCGGCTTGACGTACGTCGTCGTCGACGAGCTGCACGCCTACCGCGGCGTCACCGGCGCCCACGTGGCCCTCGTTCTCCGCCGGCTCCTGCGGCTCGCCCGCCACCTCGGCGCGGAGCCCACCGTCGTCATGGCCTCCGCCACCGCCGCGGCCCCGGCCCTCACCGCCGCCCGGCTCCTCGGGGTGGCCCCCGACGACGTCGCCACCGTCACCGCCGACTCCTCGCCCGCCGGCGAGCGCACCATCGCCCTCTGGCAGGCTGCGCACGCCGAGCCCGTGAACCCGGACGTGGAGTCCCCCCGCCGCGCCGCGACCACCGAGGCAGCCCACCTGCTGGCGGACCTCGTCACGATCGGCGCCCGCACGCTCGCGTTCGTGCGTTCCCGCGCCTCGGCCGAGTACGTGGCCGAACGGGCCCGGCAGGAGCTCGCCGAGGTGGACCCCGAGCTGGCCGGCACGGTCGGCTCCTACCGTGGTGGGTACCTGCCGGAGGAGCGCCGCGCCATCGAGCGGGCGTTGCGGGACGGCGACCTCCTCGCGCTCGCCACCACGAACGCCCTCGAACTCGGCATCGACATCTCCGGCCTGGACGCGGTCCTCATCGCCGGGTGGCCCGGTTCGCGGGCCTCGATCTGGCAGCAGTCCGGCCGTGCGGGCAGGGCCGGGGCGGACGGCGTCGCCGTCTTCATCGCCTCCGACGACCCGCTGGACACCTACCTCGTCCACCACCCGGAGGCGATCTTCGGGTCACCCGTCGAGGCCACCACCTTCGACCCCGCCAACCCGTACGTGCTCGCCCCCCACCTGTGCGCCGCCGCCGCGGAGCTGCCCCTCACCACCGCGGACCTGCCCCTCTTCGGCCTGCCCGACGACGCGCTGCTCGGCGTCCTCGTGGAACGCGGCCTCCTCCGCGCCCGGCCGACCGGCTGGTACTGGAACATCCACCTCGCCGTCTCGCCGTCGTCGCTCACGGACCTCCGCGGCTCCGGCGGGGGTGAGGTGCAGGTGGTCGAGAGCCTGACCGGAGCCGTGCTGGGCACCGTCTCGGGTGCGAATGCCGACTCGACCGTCCATCCCGGCGCCGTCTACGTGCACCGTGGCCGCGTCCACGTGGTGGAGGACCTGGCGGACGACGTCGCCCTCGTCCGGCACGAGAACCCCGGCTACCGGACCCGGCCACGATCCGTCTCCACGCTGAGGATCCTCGGCACCGAGCGCACCGAGGAATGGGCCGGTACCGCCGGCACCCCGGTCACCTGGGGCTTCGGGCCCGTCGAGGTGACGAGCCAGGTGGTGGGCTACGACCGCCTCCTCCCACCCGCGATGGAGGTGATCGGCCACTACGCCCTCGACCTCCCGGAGCGACTCCTCCCCACCAAGGCGGTCTGGTGGTCCGTCCCGGAGGAGGCGTGCCGGGCGGTGGGCCTCACCCCGGACATCCTGCCCGGCGCCCTCCACGCCGCCGAGCACGCTGCCATCGGGCTGCTGCCGCTGCTGGCCACCTGCGACCGGTGGGACATCGGCGGGCTGTCCACCGCGAACCACCCCGACACCGGCGCCCCCACGGTGTTCGTGCACGACGGCCACCCGGGCGGGGCGGGCTTCGCCGAGCGCGGCGCGGCCGTCGCCCGCCGCTGGCTGGACGCCACCCTCGCCGCCATCGAGGGCTGCCGGTGCGCCGACGGCTGTCCCGCCTGCATCCAGTCCCCCAAGTGCGGGAACGGCAACGCCCCGCTGTCCAAGCAGGGCGCGATCCTCCTGCTCCGCCTCGTCCTCGGGAGGGAGAACCCGTGACCGGACCCCTTTTCCACGACCCCGCCCTCATCGCCGCGTTGCGCACGGACCTGGCGGCGGTGCGCACGGACACACTTGGGACCGTGCTCGGGCCCGAGGCTGCGGACGCGCTGGCCAGGGAGGAGCGCGTCCCCGCCCTCCTCGCCACCGACGTCACACGCGTGTCCCCCCGCACCGCCAACACCCACGAGTCGGAGGCCGCCCGGGTGTCTCGCGGCACCGCGGCTTCGGAGCCCGAGGCCGCCCGGGTCCTCGCGCGCCTCCTGCTCGCCGGCGAGCCTGTCTCCGAGGCGGAGCTCGCCACCGCCCTCCCCACCCTCGGGGCGGCCGGTGCGCTGCGCCTCGGCCTCGTCGCGGCCACCGAGGACGGCCGGCTCGCCCCCGCCGTCGACCTGCGACCCGTCGACCTCGGCCACCAGACCCTCTGGTTCGCCGCCGATCTGGGCGAACGGCACACCGGCCGGGCCGTGCACCCGGATCACGTGCTGTCCGTGGGCGGTGCCTCCCTGACCCTCGCCTCGCTCACCATCCGCCGTCCCGTCGGCCGCGCCCTTGACCTCGGGACGGGGTGCGGTGTCCAGGCCGCGGGACTCGCAGGCCACGCCGGAGAGGTCGCCGCCACCGACGTCTCGGAGCGGGCGCTCTCCTTCGCCGCGTTCAACGCGGCCGTGAACGGCCAGTCGTGGGACCTGCGGCGGGGCTCCCTGCTCGAGCCGGTGCGGGGCGAACAGTTCGACCTCATCGTCTCCAACCCGCCCTTCGTCGTCACCCCGGTGGCCGCCCACGACGCCGGCCTGCCCGTGATGACCTACCGGGACGCCGGGCGGGCGGGCGACGACCTCCTCGCCTCCCTGATGCGCGACCTCCCGGCCCACCTGGCTCCCGGGGGAATCGCCCAGCTGCTGGGGAACTGGGAGCACCGCGAGGGCGAGGACTGGCGGGACCGCGTGGCCGGGTGGGTGGCCGGCGCCGACCTCTGGGTGGTGCAACGGGACCTCCTCGATCCCGCCCAGTACGTGGAGCTGTGGCTGCGTGACGGCGGGCTCACCACGTCCGCCGACCGCGCGGCGTACGAGCGCACCTACGCCGCGTGGCTCGCCGACTTCCACCGCCGGGGCGTCACCGGGATCGGCTTCGGGTACGTGGTGCTGCGCCGGCCCCTCACGCCCCGGGAACCCTGGGTGCGTCTCGAGGAACTCGCCGGTCCAGTTGCCGATCCGCTCGGCGACCACATCGCCGCCGTTCTCGACGCTGTCGAGTGGCTCGCGTCCACGGACGACGCCGCGCTCGCCCGCGCGCGCCTCGCCGTCGCCCCCGATGTCACGATCGAGCACCACTTCCGCCCCGGGGAGGCGGATCCCACGGTGATCCTGGCACGCCAGGGTGGGGGATTCGGCCGCACCGTGCGCCTGGACACGGCGCTCGCCGGGCTGGTCGGCGCCTGTGATGGCGAGCTCACGATCGGCCAGATCGTCCAGGCGCTCGCCGCGTTGCTCGAGCTCCCGGCACCTGCCCTGGCCGCGGAACTGCTGCCGCACGTGCGGGCCCTCACCACGGACGGGTTGCTGGCGCGAGCGACCTGATCACGACCAGGTCATGCAGGGCGGGCTGGCCATGCGGGCGGCGCATCCCGCTGCATCGCCGCGAACGTCTTCTTCACCGTGAAGCCGAGACGCTCGTAGAGGCGGGTTGCGCCGGTGGGGCTCTCCGAGTCGACGTCGAGGTCCGCGCGGTCGAAGTCGCCGGACGCCGCCGCCAGGGCGAGGGTGCGGGCCAGGCAAGCGGCTGCGAGGCCCCGGCCGCGTGCCTCCGGCACCGTGCCCACGAGGTTCACGTACAGCTCGCGCTCCACCCACTGGCCGGCGAGGACGTACGCGAGGACGGTGCCGTCGCCACCGAGGGCGAGGGTGGACAGGTCCATGCGGTTGGCGCGGGCAGTCCAGTGGTCCTGCCACGGCGCCGGTGCCTGTGGCGCGGTGCCCCAGTGGTCTGCGAACGCGAGGTTGTGCGCGTGTCGGACGTCCTCCGCCTGGTCGGTCCGGGGACTGGCGAGCGTTGCCGCCACCTCGGGCACGTCGAGGCTGGGTCCGGGGAGCGGCCGGGTGAGCAGGTTGAAGTACCGCACCACCTCGTACCCACGGTGGGACCAGAGGGCGCGGGCGGACGATCCCTCGAGGCCGCCGTCGGCGCGCCAGTAGGACTGTGCCCCGGGATGTCGCTCCGCTGCCAGTTCGAGCGCGCGCCGCTCCATCCTGTCTGCCAGTTCGCGGCCGATCCCGCGGCCCCGGTGATGCGGGGCGACGCCGCCGCCGAGCGTGGCCCGCACCCTACCCTCCGCGTCCCGGGTGTGTCCGACGCGCAGCTGGCCGTACGCCACCATCCGGTCGCCGTCCCACACCGCCCAGCTGTCCGTTGCCGGCGAGAAGCCGCTCTCCTCCAACTCCTCGGCGAGGTCGGCGGCGTCGTAGAACTCCTCCGTGCCGTCCGCCTCGGCGAGGAGGTTGGTGAGGTCCGCCCATGCGGGCACGGCGGCGGCGTCGAGGTGGCTCCAGCACAGATCCATGGGGTCATCCTGTCCGCGGCACCGTTCGCTGGTCCAGTGGATTTGCTGGCAGGTCTCTGCCGACTGTCTCCCCAACTGGGCTCCTGTTCCCGGCCCAGCCGGAGTCGGACTCTTATCGCGGCGCGGGTGTTGCGGTGGGTCCGTATCGGCTGCCGCAGCAGATCCGTGGAGTTGGGGTGTACCCCAACGCGACCTCAGTGTTCTTGTCGAGGGAGTGGGGGTCGAGTGCTCAGCGGCGGGTGTCAGCCAGGGCGGGAGTCGTGTGTGTCACCTGTCTTTGAGCGTGGTGAGGATCTCGCGTTGTGGGACGGTCACCCAGACGAGTGCGATGGCCGACGAGACCGCGCCAACGATGACGGTTGAGCGTGCGATGAGAGGCAGTGTTTCCGGTTGCCCGGTGGTGATCATGACCACGCAGGTCGCTGACACGAGGCCCAGGATGGTGCCGACTGCGAGGGTCAGCGCCCATTCCGTCATCCGGATCAGGCCGCGGGTCCGGGTTCCTGCCCCGACGGTGGCGTAGAGGCTGTCCTGCCCGCGTCGGACCCAGCGGAGCAGGAGCCACATCGCGCCGAGTGCCGCGCCGGAGGCGATCGCCAGCCAGGCTGTCGGGCGTTCTCGGTATTCCACGACGTAGTCCCGGCTGAAGGCTCCCCCGATGAGCCGGTCCTCGACCACGGTTGGTGCGGTGATCGTGGATCCGAAGATGGCTGGTAGTGCATCTCGCAGGGCGTTGGTCTGCCCGGGTGCGGCGCGGATGTAGCAGGCGTCGGCGGGGCCGTGCGCCAGGGTGGGCAGGATGACACCGTAGGCGTACGCCTCGCCGAGGACGGAGAGGTCGGCGATTGCCGACACGTGCCAGGGCCCGGCCGGGACATCGGTTGGACCCGACGTGGGGTCCCCCGTCGTCGTGGGGTTCCGGCGGGGGAGCAGCGTGACGGACTCTCCGGCGCCGATGCGGTCGGTGATGGTTTGTCCGATGACGATGCCGTCGATGGGATGGGCGAGTCTCAACAGTCCGGAGATCCCGGCGGTGGCGGTGGTGACCGACAGGTCGGCGCCCGGTGCCACGGCGGTTCCGACGAGGTCGGGTAGGCGGGTCACAGCTGCCGCGGCGTCCACTCCCGGGGTCAGTCGCAGTCGTTCGCACAGTGAGGCGTCCACACCCCGGAGTTCGTTCGTCGCGATCAGGACACGGCCACCGGAGTCGACCCAGACCTGTTCGGCCCGTGCGACTCGCGCCGCGACCAGCGCATCGGCAGTAGCGGGGAGCGCGACAGCCACGATCGCGAGGAGGGTCACGATGATCGAGACCCAGCGGCCTGAGACCCAGTTGCGCCAGCCCTCCGAGATGGCTGCTTCCCATCGCCAGTCCATCAGGTGACCTCGTGGACTGTGCCGTCGCGGAGTTCCAGGACCCGCTGACACATCGCCGCCAGTTCGATGTCGTGTGTCACGACCACCAACGCACGCTCCCGCACTCCCTTGAAGAGCGCATCCATGACACGGGCGCTTGTCCGGGCATCGAGTTGACCCGTCGGCTCGTCGGCCATCACGAAGGGCCTGTTCCCCACCAGTGCCCGGGCAATGGCGACGCGTTGCACCTCCCCACCAGAGAGGAGGCGGACAGGCATCGTATGCAGTTCCGACAGCCCTACCGTGGCTACCGTCTGCCGGGCTCGATCCTCGGCCTGCGCTCTCGTGATCCGCTCACTGAGAGCCCCCAAGGCGACGTTGTCCACCACTGTCCGGTCCGGCAGGACGTTGGCGGTCTGCAGGATCCAAGCCACGTGGTCACGGAGCAGACCGCGCGCCGGGGCGGCGCCGTCGACGCGGACCGTGCCACGCCGTGGTGTCACCAGCCCACCCAGGATCGACAGCAGGGTGGTCTTCCCCGATCCGGAGGGTCCGACAATGGCGAGGGAGTCTCCTTGGGAGACCTCGAGGTCAACGTTGTCGAGGACGGTGTGTGATCCGAAACCGTGGTTGATGCCGCTGGCGGTCAATCGCACGCGTACTCGTCCAACACGTCGGTGGGATTGGCGAGCACGGAGTTGAGGTCCGTGTCCGGGTCGAGGTCCACCGTGCCGATTCCGCCACCGATCGGAGTGATCACCACCGGGGCCATCCCCACGTCCGGCAGGACGCAGACCGTGCCATCCGAGTCGGTGATGACCGCGGTCGCGGGCACGCTCTTGACCCTCCGTGGTTCGGTGAGCCGGACGCGTCCGGCCCCCTGCCCAGCTCCAGCGAGTTCCGCCACGACAGCGGCAACGGAGTCCGGATCGTCGATGCGGCCAGATCCGGGGACGTAGGGAACCGAGACGTCGCCGACCTCCAGCACCACATCACCCTCAGGAAGGGCCGTGCTGCCACCGGAATGGGAGACCGCGATCGCGATCGTTCTCTCAGGCGTCCTGAACAACACCGACGCACCAGCATCCCCCACCCGTGCGACCACCTCACCGACGACTGTCGGCCCAGGTCCGATCCATGCCACCGAACCGAGATCAAAGCGCGACCCGGCCGCACCCCACCCATTGGCGTCATTCAGGGCCCGCACCGCGACACCGGTCTCATCACCGAACTTCGCGTCAGGGGTGCCCTCGAAGAGGCCGATGCCGGCGAGGAACTCCTCCAGCCGTCGGACGTCATCACCCGAGGAGCCCGCCTCCAGGTCTCGAAACAGGGGGGCCCCGGCCTCCATCGCCACCACCGTCCGGTCGTCGACCGCCACAACCGGCTGACCCGAGACCACCTCGTCACCCTCGACGACATGCACCTGTGTGACGGTCCCGCTGGCAGTGGTACGCACCTCACGGCCCGGCCGGAGAACTTCGCTCACGCCCACCACGACCGCGTCAGTGCGCTCCTGCACCCCAACCTGGACGACCAGCGGAGCTACCTCGACATCACCAGACAGTGGTGACGGCGTGACCTGATCGGCGATGACCACGGCACCGGCGGCGAAACCAGCCCCACACGCGACCAGGAGAGCAGCGCCAAAGCCCAACAGTTGCACACGCACCGCCACCACTCCCGTTGCCGTCGTCACAAACCGTATCGCGACTCACCACGCATTCGTGTCAACAAGGAATAGTACGGGCATCCGTGGTGTCCAGTACTGGTCCGCGGATCCACCGTGCCACGCCGTCCAGTAGGTGTTCATACTCCACACCGGGTCGTACTTGTGGCGCACCCCGATGTAGCTGCACCCACCGTTCAGATCCATGATCGTTGCTTGGTCACCGACCGAATAGCTCGACGTGTGACAGGTGTCAGCCTGGGCTCCAGTCGGGTACGAAGCCCATCCAGCGAAGACGCTGAGAAAGAATGTGAGCGCGAGCCATATCGGCAACTTTCTGACACGAATCGACGAAATCCGACCAACCATCAGCAAGGCTTCCTTTCCAATACACCCGTCAATTTGCTCATCCTCCCGGGGAATAACCGGACAGACAGCTCACACCAGTTTCCATCATCAGCTCACCGATCAGCCGCTCAGCAACCACGCGGGCGACGTCATCATCAACCTCGACACCGTTGTCCCTCAGACAAGCGACCACCGAATCGCGATACGGTTCGAAGTACAAATCACGAGCTTCTTGAGCCACCGGGGATTCCTGGTAGAGGGACTCCACGAAGAGCGAATTGCTCATGATGCACTCCTGCGCGATCGCGTCCGTCTCCGCTTCTGTCCGACCGGGAGAACTTGTCGAATAGGAGTATCTGATTTCGGGGAAACCCCTCGGGGAGGAGACCCCGGTGCCGATGACATCAATATCTGCACTGCGGAGGCACTCCACGGTGCGGGTCACCGCCACCTGATACTCATCGAAGGAGATCTCG
>ERZ1645187.2928-NODE-2928-length-14680-cov-149.695111_pt1 | contig 14680 bp, 11 predicted proteins | sample MGYA00575352_ERZ1645187 | MGnify/ENA primary metagenome ERZ1645187 (study PRJEB40837, sample SAMN11349314) | freshwater sediment metagenome | isolation source: river sediment | host: Sediment | place: India: Wazaribad , New Delhi | collected 2017-02-21 ...
GCCCGAGCTCGTAGATGTCGGCCGGGATCTCCGGGTCGTAGACCGTCTTCAGCGCCCCGACGATGTCGCGGGTCAGACGCTCGAGCTCGTCCGGAGGAATCGCGGCACCGCCGGACGTCGCCACCTGCGCCGGACCTTCGGTGAAATGGGTATCGAGTGCTTCCATGGGTCACAGTCCTCGGGAGCGTGTCAGGCGAAGAAGTCCTGGGCCTTGGCGAGGCCCTCGACCAGACGGTCGACCTCGTCGAGGCGGTTGTAGAGGGCGAAGGAGGCGCGGCAGGTCGAGGTGACGCCCCAGCGCTTCAACAGCGGCTGAGCACAGTGCGTGCCGGCGCGCACCGCGATACCGTAGCGATCGAGGATGGTGGCGACGTCGTGGGCATGCGCCCCCGCCATCTCGAAGGCGACGATCGCCCCCTTGCCGGGTGCGTTGCCGAAGATGCGGACCGAGTTGAGGCTCGACAGCCGCTCGTGGGCGTAGGCCGCGAGCTTCGCCTCGTGGGCGGCGATCGCCTCGCGGCCGAGCGTCTCCATGTAGGTCAGCGCCGCGCCGAGCCCGGCCGCCTCGACGATCGGCGGGGTCCCCGCCTCGAAGCGATGCGGCGGCACGCCGTAGGTGACGCGATCCTCGGAGACCTCCTCGATCATCTCGCCACCGCCGAGGAACGGCGGCATCGCGGCGAGCAGATCATACTTGCCCCACAGCGCCCCGATGCCGGTCGGCCCGTAGAGCTTGTGGCCGGTGATGCAGTAGAAGTCGCAGCCGAGATCCTTCACGTCCACCGGCAGATGGACCGCGCCCTGACTGCCGTCGACCACCACCTTGGCACCGACCGCATGGGCGAGCCGCGCCACCTCCTTCACCGGCACGACGGTTCCGGTGACGTTGGACATGTGGGTGACCGAGACGATTTTGGTCCGCGGGGTCAGCAGCTTCTCGAACTCGTCGAGCAGGAAGTTGCCGTCCTCGTCGACCGGTGCCCACTTGATCACCGCCCCCTTGCGCTCCCGCAGGAAATGCCAAGGCACGATGTTGGAGTGGTGCTCGAGGATCGACAACACGATCTCGTCGCCCTCGCCGATCGACTGGCCGAGCGAATTCGCCACCAGATTCAGCGCCTCGGTCGAGGACTTGGTGAAGACGATCTCGTCGAGCGAGCCGGCGCCGAGGAAGCGGCGAACGATCTCGCGGGCGCCCTCGTAGGCCTCGGTGGCGGCATTGGCGAGGGTGTGGAGGCCGCGATGGACGTTGGCGTAGCGCCGCGTCATCACGTCGACCATCTCGTCGATCACCGCGCGAGGCTTCTGAGCCGAGGCACCGTTGTCGAGATAGACGAGCGGCTTGCCGTGGACGGTGGTCGCCAGGATCGGGAAATCGGCGCGGATCTTCTCGACGTCGTAGGGCGTGAAGGCATCGACCGGAGCGTTCATGGCGTCACTTCCCCCGCCCGTCGATCCAGCCGTCGATCTCGGCCGAGATCGCGCCGCGGATGCCCTCGTGCGGGATCGCGTCGGTCACCTCGCCGAGGAAGGCGTGGATCAGCAGCCGCTCGGTCTCGTCGGCCGGGATGCCGCGGCTCATCAGATAGAACTTCAGCGTCTCGTCGATCTCGCTGACCGTCGCCCCGTGGGCACAGGCGACGTCGTCGGCGAAGATCTCGAGCTCGGGCTTGGCCTTGGCCTCGGCGCGATCCGACAGCAGCACGGCATGGGCGCCCATGCGGCCGTCGGTCTTCTGCGCGGCGCGCTCGACCGAGATCCGCCCCTGGAACACCGACGTCGCCTCGTCGTCGACCGCCGACTTGTAGAGCTCCCGGCTGACCGAATTCGGCCCGGCGTGCTCCACCACCAGCGTCGCGTCGGCATGGGTACGGCCGCGCACCAGCGTCGCGCCGCGCGTCTGCAAATCGACCTCGGCGCCGAGCCGGGCGAACACCTGGGTGCGGGCGAGCCGCGCCCCGAGCGTCACCACGGTGTGGTCGAGCTTCGACCGGTCGGCGAGCGACACCACCAGCGTCGACAGCCGCACCGCCTCGTCGCCCTCGCGCTGGCGATCGATCAGCGTCACCTCCGCCCCCTCGCCGACCACCAGTTCGGTCAACTCGTGGGCGTGGATCACCACCCCGTCGGGGCTCTCGTGGCTTTCGACGATCTCGGCCTTGCCGCCCGCCCCGACCTCGATCAGGTGGCGGACGCAGGCCGTCACCGGCTTGCCGCTCGCGAGATGGCGGATCTCCAGCGGCCGGGCCATGGTCGCGCCGGGCGCCACCCTGATCACCACGCCGTCGGTCCAGAAGGCCAAAGCGAGCGCCACCAGCGGATCGCTCTCCACCGCGCGTCCGCCGATCAGCCGGCCGATCCCCTCGACCGACCCGCCCGAACTCATCGTGTCGCAGATCGAAGCGACCGTGACGCCCTCGCCGAGCCCGGTGAGATCGGAGAGCTTCGGCGAGAACCAGCCGTCGACCAGCACGACGCGGGCCGGCTCGCTCGCGGCGAAGACGTCGGCCCCGACCGCCGCCGTCGCCTCGGCGAGCGACGGCCTCGCCGCCGGCTCCGGCGCGGTGGCGAGAAGCGAACGCAGATCGGTGAAGTGATAGGCCTCGATCCGCCGATGCGGCAGACCGGTGCCGGTGAAGCGCGCGAAGGCGGCCTCGCGGCCCGCCCCCGGCAGCGCCGCGCCGACCCGATCGAAGGCGGCTTCGAGCTCCAGCTCGGCCTTCGTCTTGCGGCGCTCCTTGGGGATGATCACGTTCATCACGTCCCCCTCACGCCGCGGCTTCGGCGAAGTCGGCATAGCCCTTCGCCTCGAGCTCGAGCGCCAGTTCCGGCCCGCCGGTCTTGACGATCCGGCCCTTCGACAGGACGTGGACGACGTCCGGGCGGATGTGGTCGAGCAGCCGCTGGTAGTGGGTGATGACGATGAAGGCGCGATCCGGCGAGCGCAGCGCGTTGACCCCCTCGGAGACCACCTTCAGCGCGTCGATGTCGAGGCCCGAGTCGGTCTCGTCGAGGATGCACAGCTTCGGCTGGAGGATCGCCATCTGCAGGATCTCGTTGCGCTTCTTCTCGCCGCCGGAGAAGCCGACGTTGACCGGCCGCTTCAGCATGTCCTGGCCGATCTTCAGCTTGCCGGCCTCGGTCCGCACCAGCCGCATGAAGTCGGGAGTGAGGATCTCGCTCTCGCCGCGGGTCTTGCGCTGAGCATTGAGCGCCGCCTTGAGGAAGGTCATGTTGGCGACGCCGGGGATCTCGACCGGATATTGGAAGGCGAGGAACACGCCGGCCGCGGCCCGTGCCGAAGGATCCATGTCGAGGATGTCGACCCCGTCGAGCGTCGCCGATCCCTCGGTGACGCGGTATCCGGGCTTGCCGGCGAGCACGTGGGAGAGCGTCGACTTGCCCGCCCCATTCGGCCCCATGATGGCGTGGACTTCGCCGGCCTTCACCGTCAGATCGAGCCCGCGCAGGATCTCGCGCCCCTCGTTCTCGATCTCGGCATGCAGATTCTTGATCTCGAGCATCGTCGTCGTTCCGTTCCGTACGGCCTTCCGGCCATCGATCTCTCTTCATCGCCCGCGCTCACGCCGAATTGGCGGATCGAGCGGGCTGCGAACACCATTTCCTTCTCCCCTTGCGGGAGAAGGTGGCCGAAGGCCGGATGAGGGGTCTGGGCCTCTCCGCGATCCTCGGCCTGGGGGATGCATCGTCTGCCGCTTCGCGGCACCCCCTCATCCGCCCCTGCGGGGCACCTTCTCCCCCGAGGGGAGAAGGGGGGCACCGATTTCCCGGAGACGCATTCCCCCCCGGTCGCCTACCCGACCGACCCCTCGAGGCTCACACCGATCAGCTTCTGCGCTTCCACCGCGAACTCCATCGGCAGCTGCTGCAACACCTCGCGAACGAAGCCGTTGACGATCAGCGCCACCGACTCTTCCGGGCTGAGGCCGCGGGAGATGCAGTAGAACAGCTGGTCGTCGGAGATCTTCGAGGTGGTGGCCTCGTGCTCGACCTTGGCCTTCGGGTTGGCGCTCTCGAGATAGGGCACCGTATGGGCGCCACAGTCGTGGCCGATCAGCAGGCTGTCGCAGTTGGTGAAGGAGCGCGCCCCCTCGGCCTTGCGATTGACCTTCACCTGGCCGCGATAGGTGTTCTGCGAGTGGCCGGCCGAGATGCCCTTGGAGATGATCCGCGACGAGGTGCGCTTGCCGAGATGGATCATCTTGGTGCCCGAATCGACCTGCTGATGGCCGTTCGACACCGCGATCGAGTAGAACTCGCCCTTCGAGTCGTCGCCGCGCAGGATGCAGCTCGGGTATTTCCAGGTGATCGCCGAGCCGGTCTCCACCTGCGTCCACGAGATCTTCGACCGGTCGCCGCGGCAGTCGCCGCGCTTGGTGACGAAGTTGTAGATGCCGCCCTTGCCGTCCTTGTCGCCCGGATACCAGTTCTGGACGGTCGAATACTTGATCTCGGCATCTTCCATCGCCACCAGCTCGACCACCGCCGCATGCAACTGGTTCTCGTCGCGCTGCGGCGCGGTGCAGCCCTCGAGATAGCTGACGTAGGAGCCCTTCTCGGCGATGATCAGGGTGCGCTCGAACTGGCCCGACTTCTTCTCGTTGATGCGGAAGTAGGTCGACAGCTCCATCGGGCAGCGCACCCCCTCTGGGATGTAGACGAACGACCCGTCGGAGAACACCGCCGAGTTCAGCGTCGCGTAATAGTTGTCGGTCACCGGGACCACCGAGCCGAGGTACTTGCGCACCAGCTCCGGGTGTTCCCGCATCGCTTCCGAGATCGAGCAGAAGATGACGCCGTGCTTGGCCAGTTCCTCGCGGAAGGTCGTCACCACCGACACCGAATCGAACACCGCGTCGACCGCGACCTTCGCCCCCTCGACGCCGGCGAGAACCGCCTGCTCCTTCAAGGGGATACCGAGCTTCTCGTAGACCTTCAGGAGCTCCGGATCGACCTCGTCTAGGCTCTTCGGCCCCGCCGTCGATTTCGGCGCGGAATAGTAATAGATGTCCTGGAAGTCGATCTGCGGGTAGTCCACCCGCGCCCAGCTCGGCTCCTCCATGGTCAGCCAACGCTTGTAAGCGTCCAGCCGCCACTCGAGCATCCACTCGGGCTCGTTCTTCTTCGCGGAGATGAAGCGGACGACGTCTTCGCCGAGCCCTTTGCGGGCGCGCTCCGACTCGATGTCGGATTCGAAGCCGTATTTGTATTGGTCGACGTCGATCGCACGGACCTGGTCGACCGTTTCCTTCACTGCAGCCATGTCGTTCTCTCTTCGCAGCGCGGGGTCAAGGTCCGCGGGTTCGAGAAGGATTCCAAGGTAGTCCAGAATTCCGCCGAGGTCGAAGCGTTTTCTTCGACCTCGCTCACCTTCGTGCGAGCCGGCCGATCACCCGCTCCCACACCTCGACGAAGCGCTCCATCTCCGCCCGCGTCGTCCGGGCGCCGACCGAGATCCGCAGTCCGGCGCGCGCCAGATCGGCCGAAAGCCCCATGGCCTCCGCCACGTGGCTCGCCCCGACCTTGCCCGACGAACAGGCCGAACCGGCCGAGATCGCCACGCCCTCGAGGTCGAAGGCGATCACCGCCGTCTCCGCCCGGACACCCGGGATCGCCACCATCGAGGTGTTGGCGATCCGCGGCGCACCGGCACCGAGGACGGTCACCTCGGGAGATATAGGACGCAACCGGTCCTCCAACCAGTCCCGCAACCCCGATGTATGAGCAATTTCCCTTAAGTCCGCCCGCGCCTTCACCGCCGCCACCCCGAAGGCGGCGATGCCGGGAACCGCCTGGGTTCCGCCGCGCCGGTTCGATTCCTGGCTGCCCGGCAGGAGCACCGCCGGCAGGAGATCGGGATTGCGCAGGATCAGCGCTCCGGTTCCCGGCAGACCGCCGATCTTGTGGGCGGAGAGCGCCAGCGTGTCGGCATCGAGCCCCGGATCGTCGAGGCGCAGGCGCCCCGCCCCCTGCACCGCATCGCAGTGGAGAAATCCGCCATGGGCGTGAGTGAGGCGGGCGATCTCGGCGATCGGCTGGATCACCCCGGTCTCCGAATTGGCGAGCTGCACCGCCACCATCACCCGCTCGCCCGCCGCCGTGGCCCGGTCCAACCGCTCGCCGAGCCGATCGAGACGGAGGAGACCATCGCCGTCGACGGCGAGCCGTTCGACCCGGTCGGCGGGAAACCGACCGCCCGAAAGGACGGACGGATGCTCGGTCGCGCCGACCAGCAGGCGATCGAGGCGGATCTCCTCCCGTCCGAGGGCCAGCATCGGCGTCAGCGCCGTGACGTTGGCCTCCGTCGCGCCGGAGCCGAAGACGACCCGGGCCGGCGCGACCCCGACGAGCTGCGCCACCTCGGCGCGGGCCGCCTCGACCCGTCGACGCGCCTCGCGGCCCTCGGTGTGGACCGACGACGGATTGCCGCCGGCCCGCGCCGCATCCATCGCCGCCTCGAGCGCGGCGGGAAGCACCGGCGCACCGGCGTTGTGATCGAAGAAGAGACGCATGGGCACGGAGATGATCTGGGTCCGGTTCGGCACTCGCCGGGATGAAGCCGCCGCAGTCGATACGGCCGTCGACGGGACTTGACGGATTTGCTTGAAAGTCGCCCCCCCGGTCATGGTAACAGTGGCGCTCGTCGTCGGGCCTCGGCCCGCCGAGCTTCCACTTCCCCAGGGGACGGGCGTCTTCGGCAAACCTCGGTCACGACCGGGTCGCCGAAACCGCCGATCGCCCCGCCCGTCAGGACGATCCTATCCATGCCCGAGGTGATCTTCAACGGACCGGCCGGCCGCATCGAGGGGCGCTTCCAGCCCGCCAAGGTGCGCAATGCGCCGATCGCGCTGATTCTTCATCCCCATCCGCAGTTCGGCGGCACGATGAACAATCAGATCGCCTATCAGCTGTTCTACATGTTCGCCAAGCGCGGTTTCGCCGTGCTGCGCTTCAATTTCCGGGGCGTCGGCCGCTCGCAGGGCTCGTTCGACCACGGCGCCGGCGAGCTGTCGGACGCCGCCGCCGCGCTCGACTGGGCCCAGACCATTCACCCCGACGCCCGCTCCTGCTGGATCGCCGGCTTCTCCTTCGGCGCCTGGATCGGCATGCAGCTGCTGATGCGCCGCCCGGAGATCGAGGGCTTCATCTCGATCGCCCCGCCGGCCAACCTGCACGATTTCTCCTTCCTCGCCCCCTGCCCGTCGTCCGGCCTGATCATTCACGGCGACGTCGACAAGGTGGTGCCGCTGAAGGACGTCCAGACCCTGGTCGACAAGCTGAAGACCCAGCGCGGCATCGTCATCGACCAGCGCATCATCGAGGGAGCCAACCACTTCTTCGAGAACAAGGTCGAGGAACTGATGGGCCACTGCGAGTCCTACGTCGACATGCGCCTCGCCATGGCCAACGAGACGGTCTGATCGATCGCGATCGATCGCACGAACGGCGGAGAACGGTGACCCCGTTCTCCGCCGTCTTCGTTTCCGCCGCTCGACGTGTCCACGCCTACGGCCCACCGCCCCCCCGAACGCGGAACGGGCGCCCGAAGGCGCCCGTTCGCGTCGTTCCCGAGGTCGTCGCCGGTTCGCCCGGCACCCGATCACTCGAACTCGATGATCACCGCATCGACCGCCAGGCTGTCGCCGGCCTTGGCCTTGATGCTCTTGACCTTGCAGTCGCGCTCGGCGCGCAGGACGTTCTGCATCTTCATCGCCTCGACCACCGCCAGGGTGGCGCCGGCCTTGATCTCCTCGCCTTCGGCGACGTCGATCGAGATGACCAGACCCGGCATCGGGCAGAGCAGATACTTCGAGGTGTCCGGCGGCGCCTTGATCGGCATCAGCTTGTCGAGCGCCGCGGTGAAGGGCAGCAGCACCTTGGCGACCGAGGTGGCGCCGCGATAGCGCAGCTCGACGCCGTTCAGCACCGGGCGCACCTGCATGGTGACCGACTTCTCGCCGACCATGCCGGTCCACAGGAGATCACCCGGGTGATAGCGGGTGGTGATCGCCACCGGCTCGACGTCGCCGGGGAACAGCGCCTCGATCTCCAGCGGCACGCCGACGAAGCCCGAGGGAACCTTGACGTCGAGATACTCGCCGCCGACCTTGACCACCCAGTCCTCACGCAGATCGCCGGTGTGCGGACGCAGGCGGCCGGGCAGGTTGTCGAGGCGATCCTTGCGCTGGATCTCGATCGACAGAGCCACTGCGGCGAGGAGCTTCTGGTCTTCGGCGGCCGGCACGTTGCCGGCGAAGCCGTCCGGATATTCCTCCTTGATGAAGCCGGTGGAGAGCTTGCCGCTCTTCCAACGCTCGTGGCCCATCAGCGAGGTCAGGAACGGGATGTTGTGCTGGATGCCGTCGATGACGAAGGCGTCGAGCGCGTCGGCCTGGGCCTCGATCGCCTCGAGGCGGGTCGGCGCGTGGGTGACGAGCTTGGCGATCATCGGATCGTAGTACATCGAGATCTCGCCGCCCTCGACGACGCCGGTGTCGTTGCGCACCGTGATGTCGCCGTCGGTGCCCTCCTCCGGCGGCCGGTAGCGGGTGAGGCGACCGATCGAGGGGAGGAAGTTGCGGAACGGATCCTCGGCGTAGATGCGGCTCTCCACCGCCCAGCCGGTGAGCTTCACGTCGGCCTGGGTCATGGCGAGCTTCTCGCCGTAGGCGACGCGGATCATCTGCTCGACGAGGTCGACGCCGGTGATCAGCTCGGTGACCGGATGCTCGACCTGGAGACGGGTGTTCATCTCCAGGAAGTAGAAGTTCTTGTTCTGGTCGGCGACGAACTCGACGGTGCCGGCCGAGTCGTAGTCGACGGCCTTGGCGAGCGCCACGGCCTGCTCGCCCATCTTCTTGCGGGTCGCCTCGTCGAGGAGCGGCGACGGCGCCTCTTCGATGACCTTCTGGTTACGGCGCTGGATCGAGCACTCGCGCTCGCCGAGATAGATGACGTTGCCGTGCTTGTCGCCGAGCACCTGGATCTCGATGTGGCGCGGATCGACGATGAACTTCTCGACGAAGACGCGGTCGTCGCCGAAGGAGGCGGCCGCCTCGTTCTTCGACAGCGTGAAGCCCTCGCGGCACTCGGCGTCGTTCCAGGCGATGCGCATGCCCTTGCCGCCGCCGCCGGCCGACGCCTTGATCATCACCGGATAGCCGATCTCGTTGGCGATCTTGACGGCGTGCTCGGCGTCCTCGATCACGCCGAGATAACCCGGAACGGTCGACACCTTGGCGGCGTTGGCGAACTTCTTCGACTCGATCTTGTCGCCCATCGCCTCGATGGCGCGCGGGTTCGGACCGATGAAGACGATGCCGTTGTCCTTCAGCGCCTGACAGAAGGAGGCGCGCTCGGAGAGGAAGCCGTAGCCGGGATGGACGGCCTCGGCGCCGGTCGCCTTGCAGGCGGCGATGATCTTGTCGGCGAGCAGGTAGGACTGGGCGGCCTGCGGCGGACCGAGGTGGACGGCCTCGTCGGCCATCTCGACGTGGACCGCGTCACGGTCGGCGTCGGAATAGACCGCCACGGTCTTGATGCCCATCTTGCGGGCGGTCTTGATGACCCGGCAGGCGATCTCGCCACGATTGGCGATGAGGATCTTCTTGAACATGTGTCGGCACCGATACGGGTACGAGAAGAAGAGACTTTTTCGAATGGCCGGATCGACCGGCCCCGGATTGCCCGGTGGGCGCTTCCCCGCTTCGCTCGAGACGGGCGGCGGACCGCCCGTCGAGCGCTCGGGACCGCCTCACAGCGGGATGTTGTCGTGCTTCTTCCAGGGGTTGGAGAGCTGCTTGGTGCGCAGGAGACGCAGCGCGCGGGCGATCCGCTTGCGGGTCGAGTGCGGCTTGATCACGTCGTCGATGTAGCCGCGCTCGGCCGCCACGAACGGGTTGGCGAAGCGACGCTTGTACTCCTCGGTGCGCGCCGCGATCTTCTCCGGATCGTCGAGCTCGTTGCGATAGAGGATCTCGACCGCGCCCTTGGCACCCATGACGGCGATTTCCGCCGACGGCCAAGCGTAGTTGAAGTCGCCGCGCAGGTGCTTGGACGCCATGACGTCGTAGGCGCCGCCGTAGGCCTTGCGGGTGATGACGGTGATCTTCGGCACGGTGGCTTCGGCGTAGGCGAAGAGCAGCTTGGCGCCGTGCTTGATCAGACCGCCGTACTCCTGCGCGGTGCCGGGCAGGAAGCCGGGCACGTCGACGTAGGTGACGATCGGGATGTTGAAGCAGTCGCAGAAGCGGACGAAGCGCGCCGCCTTGCGGGAGGCGTCGATGTCGAGCACGCCGGCCAGCACCATCGGCTGGTTGGCGACGACGCCGACGGTGCGGCCCTCGACGCGGCCGAAGCCGACGACGATGTTCTTGGCGTGGTTCTGCTGGATCTCGAAGAAGTCGCCCTCGTCGACCGTCTTCAGGATCAGCTCCTTGATGTCGTAGGGCTTGTTCGGATTGTCCGGGATCAGGCTGTCGAGCGACTAGTCGAGGCGGTCGGGATCGTCCTGGGTCTCGAGTTCGGGCAGTTCGGCCTGATTGTTGATCGGCAGGAAGTCGATCAGCCGGCGCATCTGCAGGAGCGCCTCGACGTCGTTCTCGAAGGCGCCGTCGGCGATCGAGGACTTGGTGGTGTGGACGGAGGCGCCGCCCAGCTCCTCGGAGGTGACGATCTCGTTGGTCACCGTCTTCACCACGTCCGGACCGGTCACGAACATGTAGGACGTGTCACGGACCATGAAGATGAAGTCGGTCATGGCGGGCGAGTAGACGTCGCCGCCGGCGCAGGGGCCCATGATCACCGAGATCTGCGGGATGACGCCCGAGGCCAACACGTTGCGCTGGAACACTTCGCCGTAGCCCCCGAGCGCCGCCACGCCCTCCTGGATGCGGGCGCCGCCGGCGTCGAACAGGCCGATCACCGGGCAACGGTTCTTGAGCGCCATTTCCTGGAGCTTGACGATCTTGGCGGCATGCGCCTCGGAGAGCGAGCCACCGAAGACGGTGAAGTCCTTGGCGAAGACGTAGATGGTGCGACCGTTGATCGTACCCGAGCCGATGACCACACCGTCGCCGGGGATCTTGGTCTCTTCCATGCCGAAGTCGATGCAGCGGTGCTCGACGTAGATGTCGATCTCCTCGAAGGAGTCGTGGTCCAGGAGCACTTCGATGCGCTCGCGCGCCGTCAGCTTGCCGCGCTTGTGCTGCGCGTCGATGCGCTTCTGACCGCCGCCCATCCAGGCCTCGTCACGACGGCGCTGGAGTTCCGCGATAACTTCTTTCATGGGAGAAACCCCGTCTTCACAAGGAAACGATCGGGGGCGGTGATTAGCATGACGCGCCCCCCTCGGATAGTCACTCAAACGTCTGATACCCGCACCAGGAGCATGGCTGCGTGCTTCTCCTGACGTATACGTCAGGGCCGGGTCAGACGGACCGCGGCATCATACTCCACACGGCGGTGAGCGAGGCGCTTTTCCGCCTCTTCGTCGCGGCCCCACAGCTCGGCGTTCCAGGCCTCGTCGAGGTGGGCGACATCCCAGGCGGCATCCGCCGGCAGCCGCCCCTCGGCGATCGCCAGTGCGACGACGAAGGATCCCGTCAGCGTCGTCAGAGTGTGGAAGCCGGCGAGCCTCCAGGCGTCGAAGCGCGTCAGCGCGGCGCGCAGGCGAGCGAGCGCCTCGTCATCCTGGGCGACGTGGACGATGCCCTCCGCCACCAGGAGGCGGGCGCCGAAAGCGTCCTCGATCCAGTCGAGCAGCGGATCCCAGGTCTCGGTCTGGCGGGCGACGAGGCGCTCGGGAGCGACGGCGCGATAACACAGGAGATCGGTCCCGGCATAGCGCGCCGCATCGTCGGCGACCTCGTCGAATCGTTCGGCGACACCGTCGATCACCGAGTTGGCGAGGCGGGTGAGCGGCATGGTGGCGGGATCGAGGTACCCCTCCTGGGCGCGCCACTCCGCGGCGACGGCCTCGGCCAGATCGGCGCGCGGCGGCGCGAGTTCGCGCTTGCCCGGGGTCTTCACCGGCCGACCGTCGAGCAGGATGCGGAACCCGCCGTCGGCGGCCGCCTCGACCGCGACCTCCTTCCAGAAGCGCTTCGGCAGATCGCGGCGCATCGCCGACTGGGCGCGACGCACCGGATCGGGCTCGACGACCGGCTCTGCGGGCGGGGTGGAGGGGTCGTACCAGAGGAGATCACGCATCGGACGTCACCAGGCGAAGAGGCGGGCGAGAGAGGGAACGAGGTCTTCGTAACCGGCGAGCACACGGACCGCCCCGGCGCGGGTCAGCGCCTCGTCGGCGTGATAGCCCCACGAGACGCCGAGCGCGGCGATGCCGGCGGCTTCGGCCATCTCGACGTCGTAGGTGGTGTCGCCGACGATCACCGCCCGTTCGGGCGCCACGCCGGTCTCCGCCAGCGCCTTGAGGATCATCGCCGGATGCGGCTTCGACGGGTTCTCGTCGGCGGTCTGCACCGTGACGAAACGTCCGTGCAGATCGTGGAGGTCGAGGATGGCGCGCACCCCGCGGCGCGACTTGCCGGTGGCGAGCCCGAGGAGCACGTCGTCACGGGCCGAGAGCGCTTCGAGCGCCTCCCGGGCGCCCGGATAGAGCGGCTCCTGATGAGCGGCGGAGCTGCGCAGATCGAAGAACGCCTCCTTGTAGGCGTTCGCCAGTGCGCGGGCGTCGTCGTCGATCTCGGGCCGACCGAGGAGACGCGTCATCGCCACTTCGAGCGACAGGCCGACGATGCTCAGCGTCTCGGCCCGGCTCGGTGCCGGCCGGCCGGTGGCGGCGAAGGCCCGCGACATGGCGGCGACGATCATGTGTTGGCTGTCGATCAGCGTGCCGTCGACGTCGAAGAGTACGAGATACAAGCGCGGCCTCCCGGTGGTCGCCGGCTCGATAGCACGGAACGCGGCGAGGGTCAGCCGGAACGATGGAGCGAGGCGGGCGCCCGCGAAGCGGGGACGACCCTTCCCCTTCATGGGGCAATTTGCCCTACCCGCGTTCGAACCCATCCGGTAGCGGTGCGACGAATTCCCGCGTCCCACCGCGCCCGTCCGGCAGGCGCAGGCGATGGGCGTGGAGCATCAGCCGCGGGGAGGCACGGGCGTCGCCGTAGAGGCGATCGCCGAGGATCGGATGGCCGAGGAGTTCGGCGTGGACGCGCAGTTGATGCTGCCGACCGGTCTCGGGCGAGAAGGCGACGAGCGACGAGCGCCCGTCGGCGGCGATCTCCACCACCTCGAAGGCGGTGGCCGCGGCGAGCGCCTGCGGATCGCCGGCGGCGGCGGCGACCATGCGACCGCCCCGCGACGTCTCGACCTTCTTCAGCGCCGTCTCGATCCGCCCCGCCCGCGGCGTCGGCACCCCGGCGACGACGGCGAGATAGGTCTTCGCCACCGTCCGGCCGGCGAAGGCGCGGCCGAGGTCCTCGGCGAAGCGCTTGTGCTTGGCCGCGACCAGGAGACCGGACGTGTCCTTGTCGAGACGGTGGACGAGGCGAGGCCGCTCGCCCTCGGCATCGATGCATTTCGCCAGGATCGTGTCGAGATCCTCGCTCGTCCGCGTGCCCTTGTGGACGGCGAGACCGGACGGTTTGTCGAAGACGATCAGATCGTCGTCCTCGAAGAGGGTGATGCGGGCGAGGAGTTCGCGCTCGACCTCGGAGAGCGGCGTCGCCCTCCCCTCGCCGCCTCCGGCCGGCCGGCGCGGCGCCGGCTCCGTGAGACGGACGACCTGCCCGGGCGCGAGCACGTCCGTCGCCCGCGCCTTGCGCCCGTCGACGGTGAGCCGCCCCTGCTTCAGGAGCGCCGCCGCGGCCGGGGCACGGGGCGCATGGATGCGCAGGAAGCGGTCGAGCCGCATCCCCTTCTCGGACGTGTGGACGGTGCGCTCGAAGCCCACGTCCGCCCCCTCAATCGTCGTCGCCGTCGAGGTCCGGGTCGTAGGCGGAGGCGTCGAAGCCGAGGAGGTTCCACGACTGGCGCATGTGGGGCGGCAGCGGCGCGGTGACGTCGATGATGCCCTTGCCCTTCGGATGCGGTAGGACGATGCGGCGGGCGAGGAGATGCAGTTTGTTCTGCATGCCGCCGGGCAGTTCCCAGTCGCGCTTGTCGAAGTACTTCGGGTCGCCGACGATCGGGTGGCCGATGTGGGCGGTGTGGGCGCGCAGCTGGTGGGTGCGGCCGGTGACCGGCTTGAGGCTCAGCCACGACAGGGTCTGACCGGCGTTGTCGACCACCGAATAGTGGGTGAGCGCGTGGGAGGCGCCGTCCTCGCCGTGGCGGGCGACGCGCATCTTCTCGCCGTCCTTCTCCTCGTCCTTGGCGAGCCAGGTCGAGATCTTGCCCTGCTTGGGATGCGGCACGCCGGCGCAGAGCGCCCAATAGGTCTTCTTGGCGTTGCGCGAGCGGAACAGCGCCGCCAGCTCCGCCGCCACCAGGCGCCGCTTGGCGATCACCAGACAGCCGGCGGTGTCCTTGTCGAGGCGATGGACGAGACGGGGGACGTTGCCGCGCTTGTCGACGAGGCTCTGCAGCATGGCGTCGACATGGCGGTGGACGCCCGAGCCGCCCTGCACCGACAGGCCGGCCGGCTTGTTCAGCACCATGACGTCGTCGTCTTCCCACAACACCAGCGACTTGA
>ERZ1645187.2930-NODE-2930-length-14672-cov-126.653212_pt1 | contig 14672 bp, 15 predicted proteins | sample MGYA00575352_ERZ1645187 | MGnify/ENA primary metagenome ERZ1645187 (study PRJEB40837, sample SAMN11349314) | freshwater sediment metagenome | isolation source: river sediment | host: Sediment | place: India: Wazaribad , New Delhi | collected 2017-02-21 ...
GCGCCTGCAAGCAGATCCTGATCAACCTGCTCTCCAACGCCGTGAAGTTCACCGACCGCGGCGGCACGGTCTCGCTCGGCGCCCGCCGCGAAGGCGACCTCGTCGCCATCTTCGTGCGTGACACCGGCATCGGGATCGCCGAGAAGGACGTCCTCCGACTCGGGACGCCCTTCGTCCAGGCCGACAGCGGCTACGACCGTCGCCACGAGGGCACCGGTCTCGGCCTGTCGGTGGTCAAGGGACTGACCGATCTGCACGGTGGCACGATGGTGATCGAGAGCCGGCTGGGCGAGGGGACCTGCGTCACCGTTCGGCTGCCGATCGACGGCGACGGCGCCCGCGCCGTGACGCCCGCCCCGCGTGTCGTCGAACTGATGCCGCCGGTCGACCCCCGGGAACCCGAGAAGAAGCGCGCATGACCATGTCGAGACCCGACCGTTCGACCCCCCGTGATCGGGACGATCGCGCCGACGGCCGCAGTGCGCCCGGCAGCCTGCCGATTCGCGTCGCCGAACTCGCCCTGCGCAATCCGGTGATCACCGGCGGCGTCGCCGTATCGGTGTTGATGTTCGCCGTGACCGCCACCAACGCGGTGGTGAACCAGCCGCAGCGACATCCCCGTCCGCTGTTCGAGACCCGCAGCCTCGCCCCGCTCGCCGCTCCCGCGCCGCTGCCGGCCGCGGTGCCGTCGACGCCCGCCGCCGTGGCGCCGGCCGCCGCCCCGGTGCCCCACGCACCGGCCTCGGTACCGGTGGTGATGCCCCGCCCGCGCCCGGTGACCTCTTACGACGACGGTCTCGTCCGCGATCTCCAGACCGCCCTCGCCGAACGCGGCTTCTATGCCGGTTCGGTCGACGGCGTCGTCGGTCCGGCGACGGCGGAGGCGATCCGGGCCTGCGAGCGTCGCCTCGGCACGACGCCGACCGGCGAACCGAGCGAGTTGCTTCTCGCCGCCCTGCGCGCCGCCACGACCCTCGCCGCCCAACCCGTCGCCCAACCGGCGACGAAGCAGGCGACCGCGCCCGCCCGGCAACCGATGCCGATGCCGACGCCGGCTCCCGCGCCGGCCCGTCAGGCCGCGACCCTGCCGAGCGCCCAAGCGGTGGCCGCGCCCGTCACCCCGTCGATGCGGGTCGCAAACGCCGAGGCCGTCGCCTATCCGGTGCAGCAGCAGGACGAGGCGGCCGACTGGGTCGAGGTCGACACCCCGGTCTTCACCGGCTCGATCCGCCGCGCCGCCCGCGAACCGCTCGCCCCCGGCGGTGACGAGAAGCTGCAGAAGCTGCAGCGCGCCCTGATCGGGGCCGGCTACGGACCGCTCAAGGCCGACGGCCGGTGGGACGAACGCTCGATCTCGGCGGTGCGCCGCTACGAGGCCGATCGCGGCTGGACCGTGACCGGCAAGCCGAGCGATCGTCTGGTGTGGGATCTGGTGGCCAAGGCCTCGCAGACCCGGCGCTGAGCGCTCGCCATCCCCCCTCGCACCGTCGCGGAGGTCTCCCATGCGGCTGAGATCGGACGTCTGGGTGGCGGCGCTGGTGCGTCGTGCCTTCGTCGGCGGCGCCCACGCCGGGATCGTCCATCACGGCGCCGACGAGGCCGGCGCGATCTTCGTCGCGGTCGATCGCCTCGACGGCGCCAACGATCTGTGGGGCCCCGCACCCCAATCCGACTTCGGCGAGACGGACGGCGACGATCGTCGCTTCGAACGCCTCGCGGCCCGCGTGCCGCGCGACGAGATCCGCGCCCGCATCGCTTCCGAACGCCGCTTCGACGGCGACCTCTGGCTGGTCGAGGTCGAGGATAAGGCCGGTCGCCACTTCATCGAGCCGCCGCCGGCCGATCCCGACGCCCCGCCGCGCTTCGTCCCGGACTGGCCGCCGAAACTCTGAGCCGCGGAAGCGACTCCGGATCAGCCTTCGCCGCCGAGACGCCGCAGGATGTCGTCGCCGACCCGGCTCGCCGGGCTGGCGCTCTCGCGCCCTACCCCCCGCCGCTCCGCCGGATCGAGCAGCCGCATCGCTTCGCCGCTCGCCCCCTCGCGCTCGCCGCGCCAGGAGGAGAGGATGTGCTCGGCGGTCCGCCAGCCGATCCGCCCGGCCATCGCCGAGAGGTCCTGCATGTGGGTGAGTTCGGCGCGCTCGCCGGAATGCAGGAGCAGGATCGAGGTGGCGGTGCGTTCGTCGATGCCGAGCGCCGCGAGGGTGACGGCCAGCGCTTCGCCGTGGCGATCGGTGAGGATGCGGTCGGCGACGGCGCGCTCGAGCCGGGCAGCCCGCGCCAACTCGTCGGCGAGCCGATCGGTCTCCTTGGCGACGAGCGTGTGGAAGAGCCGCGCCCCGATCGCCGCCGGGTCGTCGCCGCGTCGCCGCCGCGGCGGCATCGGCGCCAGCAGGGCGAGATTGCCGATCTCCTGGATGTAGCGCCAACGGCCGGCCGGATCGCGGTCGAGGAAGGCGTCGATGTCGCCGGCGACCGTCGGAGCCGCCAAGCGCAGCGCCCGCGCCGCCTCGGTCTCGGCCTCGTGGGCCGCCGCTTCCGCCTCGAGTTCGGCGGCGAGTTCGTCGAGGGCGCGTTGCAGCGCCACCTCCGCCTCGGTCTCCGACGCCCTGAGCGGCCGCGCCCGCACCGCGTCCTCGACGATCGTCTCGATCGCCGCCGTCGCCTCGCTCGTCCCCGTCGCGGCACCGCCGCCGAGCGCCGCCGTCTCGGGCGCCCGCACCTCACCGTCGATCGATCGGCCGAGGGCCAACACCACGTCGGAGGCGAGGTCGAGCCGCTCGGCGACCAGCGCCAGATGCTCCGGCCCGCGCCGCATGATCTGGACGAGATCGGACGAGGTCAGCACCGGCGAACCGAGGATCACCGGCCGCGCCACCTCCGCCGTGTCCAGCGCCAGCGCGCGGACGACCGCCGGCGGCGTGTCGGCCCTGAGCGCCAGTTGCCGCGCCGCATGCGCCCGTTCCCGAGGGCCGGCGTCGGGCAGGAGACCGCCGAGGAGATCGGCGAAGGCGCGGATCTCGGCATGCTCGTGGGCCGGCGCCAGGACGAAGAGATCGACCGCCGATCTGAGGAGATCGCTCGTCTTCGAGCTCGCTCCGGCGGGATGGGCGGGAGCGTGGAAATCGCGCGAGACAGGGATCATCGGCCGCACTCGTCGAGGGCAGGGAAGGGGGGAACTCGCCGTCCAGTATCGGGAGAGGGGGTTAATGGTTCGTTAACCATGATCTGACACCGATCGAAGTCGGAAGAGCGGCCGATTCCGCTCTCCGGACCATCGTCGCGCGCCTGGCGGGGCCGTCGCCGAGGGTCGCTCCCGCCGACCTCTCGAGGACGGACGAGGTGAGACCATGGGAGACGTCGTACGCATCACCGAGGCTCATCGATCGCGCCGCCCGGCTCGGCGCGACGGGGAGGTCTTCGGCCCCGGGCGCGTGCTGCTCTTCACCGGCATCCGCATCGAACGGCGGATCGAGCCCGACGCCGCGACGCCGGAGCCGCGTCCCACGTCGCCGCGCCGCCGCCGTCGGCGGAGCTGACGACCCGACGACGATGGCCCCCGGCGCGTCGCGATCGCCAAGGAGGAAGTCACAGTTGCCCGATCGGCGCTTCGTCGTCCTCGCCCTGGCGATCCTGCCGCTCCTCGCCGGCTGCGGTCGGCCGACCGGCGACTTCGGTCGAGCCGAGCCGAGCTTCGTCCACGATCGCCTGATGCCGGCGACCGGCGAACTCGTCGCCGAATGGGATCGCAGCGAGGTGGTCTCGAAGTTCAACCGCACCGATCGGGAGAACGTCCTGCGCGATCGCGCCTGGGGCGTGATCCGCGCCCCCCACGTGCGCGACTGGTTCGGCGAGACCCTGATCGAACTCGAGCGCACCCGCATCGTGCCGCCGATCGACTGGGCCTTCGACCCCAAGGGCTATTACAACTACCTGCGTCGCGATCCCTTCGTCTCCTCCGAGACCCGCTGGAACCGGGCGATCGCCGACATGCGCGCCGATGCCGGTCTGATCGCCCCGTTCTGGGCCGAGGCGCGCCGGGTGCGCGAGGACGATGCCGCGCGCCTGCGTGCCCTCGATCAGCGCCGCGGCGGCAGCCCCGAGGAATTGAGCAACGCCTATGCCCGCATCGACGAGAACGCCCGCGTCGTCGACTGGGTGTGGCGGGCGGTGCGCCTGCGGGTCGCCGCCTATCGCGACACCATCGACCGCATGATGGTGGAGACCCCGTCGGAGCGCCGCGGCGAGGCCGAGATCGCCCTCTCCGAGCTGCGCCGCGCCGTCGATCGCGCCGAGGCCGGCATGCCGGTGCTGCCCCGCCGCCACGCCGACGCCGGCCGGCCGTCGCGCTACACCCGGTCGGAGACGATCGAGGAGAAGGTGCCGCAGAAGTGACGGGCGCCGAGCGCGGGCCGCCGCCTCACGGCAGCGATGCCGGAGCGCAGGTCGCCGAGGCGAGCACCGCCTCGATCTCCGCCTCGCGAGACGCCGCCGGCACCAGGATCTTGTAGACGGCGAACCCCTCGCGTCCCGCCCAGTCGACGATCACCACGTCATCGAGCTCGTCCGGCAGGGTCTCGCGCAACTGCGCCACCTGGACGTCGGTGGCGATCAGGATGTCGATCGGCTTCTGCTCGGCGGCGCGATTGTCGACGCCCCACACCCACAGCCCGCGCCGATCGTAGAGCGACAGCGACCAATAGCCGTCGGCGACGTCGGCGCGGATCCGCGTCGGTCCCTTGTCGAGGGCGAAACGGCACACCGCCTGGGTCGTCGTCGGATCGAGCCCCGCCAGCGGCGTCTCTCCCGCCGCGGCGCGCGGCAATCGGGTGAAGGCCTCCTCGCCGGCCCGCGCCGCGATCTTCTGCCACGGATCGGCGACCGCGAAGCGCGGCACCCCCATCACCGTGACGATGTGGACGATCCCCGCGAGCAGCAGCGCCCCGACGAGCCAGATCAGCGAGCGGATCATCGGCAGGCCCCCCGCTCGATGCGCGGCATCGCCGAACCGGCCTCCGGCGACAGCGCCAGCGGCGTGTCGTAGAGGCGCAACGTCAGCCGCAGCCGGCCGGAGGGATGCGACGGCAGCCGGTTGCCCGGTCGCGCCGTCGCCGAGACGACGATGGCGAACCGGCCGTCCGCGCCGCGCAGGATCTCGCGCGAGGTGAGCGACCGGCGCCCGTCGACCGACGGCGGCAGTCGCCCCTCGGCATCGGTCACCGTCAGCGTCCACAGCCGCGCCGTCGGCGTCTCGCCGGCGACGATCCAATCGCAGGCGCCGTCGAGCGGCTCGCCGGCGTCGTCGTGTTCGGCGATGAACACCAGTCCTTCGCCGGCCCCCATGGCGATCTCGCCGGTGCGGGCGATGCGGGCGCGGGAATAGGGATCGGCCGTCTCCGCCGAGATCGCCGGCACGGCGGTCCACGCGCCGACCCTCGTGCCGATGCGCGGCGCCGAAACCATGTACCACGCCGATCCGAGCCCGAGCGCGAGCGCGACGATCGAGGTCAGGAGGAGTTCGACGAGGAAGCGCACGCCAACGATCCGCTGCTGCAGGGGAGGGCGACCGGTCGGCGACCCGCCGTCGATGGGAACCGGAGGCCGCCGTCGGCGGTTGAATCGACGCCGTCGATCCTCGCCGCCGCCATCGGCCGCGTCAATGCCGCGGGGCTCATTGCCGCCCCAGCGCCCGCAGCCCACGCCCGCCGGTCATCTCGGCGAGGCGCAGCACCGAGCCGCCGGCCGGCGTCAGCGGCATCAACGCCCCGGAGCGCGCCGGACGCACTTCGCCGGTCGGCGCCGCCGCCCCGCGCACCGCGTCCAACCGGCGCTCGATCTCGCTCAAGACGCCGATCGACTTGGCCGAGAGCGGCTTGGGGCGTTCGACCTGGGGAGCGGGGGGAAGCGCCGACAGCCCGGCCGGCGCCTTGCCCGCCGCGAGGCCGGCGACCGCCGGTCCTGCGCCGCGCCGCGGCGGCGGCATGCCCGGTCCCTGCTTCAGCTCGATGTTCTGATGAGCGTAGTCCATCACCTCGTGCCAGATCGGCGCCGGCAGCATGCCGCCGGTGACCCGCTCCATCGGCGTGTAGTCGTCGTTGCCGACCCACACCACCCCGACGAGATTGCCGGTGAACCCGCAGAACCAGGCATCGCGCGACGACTGGGTCGTGCCCGTCTTGCCCGCCGCCGGAATGCCGTCGAGCTTGGCGCGCTGGCCGGTGCCGCTCTCCACCGCGTGGTGCAGCATGCCGTCGAGCTCGGCGATCTTGTCCGCCGGGAAGATCCGCTGCGGTGGCGGCCCCTGGCGCGACCGATCGTAGAGGATCTTGCCGCCGGTGGTGCGGATCTCCTCGATCGCATGGGGCTCGACCTTGAACCCGCCGTTGGCCAACACCGCGTAGCCGGCGGCGTGGTCGATCATGTGGACTTCGGCCGCACCGATGACGAAGGGCCAATCGGGCTTGACCGGCAGGTCGATGCCGAACTGGCGCGCCACCGCCGCGACCCGCTCGCGCCCGACCTGGGCGGCGAGCTGCACCGGCACCGAGTTGAGCGAGCGGGCGATCGCCTCCGTCAGCGTCACCCGGCCGAAATAGCCGCCGCCGTAGTTCTTGGGGCACCAGTTGCCGATGCAATAGGGCTGATCGGTGATGGTCGAGGTCGCCGTCTTGCCGGCGAGCAGCGCCGCCAGATAGACGTAGGGCTTGAACGACGAGCCCGGCTGCCGCGCCGCGTCGGTCGCCCGGTTGAACTGGCTCGCCGAATAGTCGCGGCCGCCGACCATCGCCCGGACCGCCCCGAACGGCTCCATGAACACCGCCGCGCCCTGGCTGACGTCGAGTTCCTCGCCGCGCTGGCGCAGCGTGTTCTCGATCGCCTCCTCCGCCTTCTTCTGCATCCCGACGTCGAGCGTGGTGCGCACGATCAGCGTGTGCTCCGCCGGCGCCATCTCCTGGATCTCGTCGAAGGCCCAGTCGAGGAAGTAGTCGGGCGAGTAGGTCCGTTGCCGATCGACCGGTGTCGCCGGCCGCCGCCGCGCCGCCACCACCTGTCCCTCGGTGAGGAACCCGGCCGCCACCATGTTGGACAGCACGTCGTTGGCCCGGGCGCGCGCCGCGGGCAGGTTGGCGTGCGGGGCGTATTTGGTCGGCGCCTTGAACAGGCCGGCGAGCATCGCGGCTTCCGCGAGATCGATGTCGCGCACCGACTTGCCGAAATAGAAGTCCGCCGCCGCCGTCACCCCGAAGGTGCCGCCGCCCATGTAGGCGCGGTCGAGATAGAGCTTCATGATCTCGCGCTTCGACATGTTGGCCTCCAGCCACAGGGCGAGGAAGGCCTCCTTGATCTTGCGTTCGATCGACCGCTCGTTGGTCAGGAACAGGTTCTTGGCGAGCTGCTGGGTCAGCGACGAGCCGCCCTGCACCACCGTCTTGTGGCGCAGGTTGGCGACGATGGCGCGCGCCGTGCCGATCACGTCGATGCCGAAGTGGTCGAAGAAGCGCCGATCCTCGGTGGCGAGCAACGCCTTGACCAGGTGGTCGGGGAACTGCTCAAGCGGCACCGTGTCGTTGAGCATGATGCCGCGCCGGCCGATCTCGCTGCCGTAACGGTCGAGCATCAGCACCGAATAGTCGACGTTCTTGCGCCAGTCGGTCCGCGTCACCTCCATCGCCGGAAGGGCGAGGGTGAGCATCAAGATCAAGCCGCCGCTCCCCAGCGTCGCCGCGTCGCCGACCAGTTCGAGGAGCAGACGCTGCAGGCCGCGCACCCGGAAAAAGCGCAGCGCCAGCGAATATCGCCGATACCACTCGACCAACCCCGTCCCGGCGCGGTAGACGGCGGTGTCGACCCAGGCGTCGGCGGCGAGCATGGCCCGCCGGACGCGTTCGCCGAAACCGGGCTTCGACGGCGGCGCCCCGGACGGTGCCTCCGGCGGGGTCCGATCCGCAGGCGATCCGCTCTCGGGCGGAGCGGCCTCGGGCGTCTCCTCGGGGGGCGGAGGGGTGTCGGTCACGACGCTCGGCTCGTCTCTCGCGTCCGCCGCCGCGAAGGCGCGGAGCGGAATGGTTGACGGAAGTTTAACGGCTGCCCGCCACCCGGTCGAGGGGGCGGGGCCGATCGACCCGGGAATAAGGATCGCCAAGGTGAACGACACGCCGCAGCCCGATGCCGAACAGCCGCCGTTCTGGAAGGCGAAGTCGCTCTCCGAGATGTCCCGCGCCGAGTGGGAGAGCCTGTGCGATCGCTGTGGACGCTGCTGCCTCAACAAGCTCGAGGACGAGGAGACGGCCGAGATCTTCTGGACCGACGTCGCCTGCAAGTTGCTCGATCACGGCACCTGCCTGTGCCGGTCCTATGAGAACCGCCACGACTTCGTCCCCGACTGCGTCGAACTCGACGTCGAGGAAGTGGTCACCCAGACCTACACCTGGCTGCCGCCGACCTGCGCCTATCGCCTGCTCGCCGCGGGCGAGGACCTGTTTTCCTGGCATCCGCTGATCTCCGGCGATCCCGAGACCGTCCACACCGCCGGCATCTCCGTCCGCAACCGTGTGAGATCGGAGGAAGATATCCCCGTGGAAGGCCTCGAAGACTTCATCGTCGACTGGCCGGGCGAGGTTCCGCCGCCTCCGCCGCCGCCCGTGAAGAAGCGCGGAAGGCGAGTGAAGTCAGAGGGTTGACGGTGATTCGCGGCAACCTCGACGGAGCTCGCGAGGTCGAAATTTCGCGTTTCGCTTGACGGCGCGACGCTCCACACGCATCCTTTGCACATGATCGCGGACGTGTCGGTGGCGAGGCCCCGACGGCGCCGCGGCGAACGGATCTCTCAGCCGCTTCCGAGACATCGCCGAGCCTCCCGCTCCGCCGCCACCGGCTCGGAGGGATGCGCCGCGCCTCTCCAGCTCGCGAGCCCGCCTTGACCGACGACACCGACCCGACCCGCGCGGCCGAGCCCTCGACCGCGCCCGCCGCGCCGCCCGCGGCCGCTCCCTCGGCCGCGCCCGCCCCACCCTGGCCCGAAATCCGCGCCGCCTACGAGGGCTCCGATCTCGTGGTGGCGGCGATCGCCGAGGCCTACGGCGTCTCCGCCGACGCCATCCATGGCCGGGCCCGCCGTGGCGGCTGGCATCGTCGCCGCCGCCGCGACGGTCCGGCGGCCTCGGCCGAACCGCTCGATCGCAATCTGTTGATCGGCCGCCTGTTCAAGGCGGTGGAGCGCCAGATCGCCGAGGTCGAGCGCCGCTTCGAGGGATCGGCCCCGCCGAACCTCGAGGAGAAGGACGCCCGCACCCTCGGGGCGCTCGCCCGCACCTTGGAACTGCTGATCGGCCTCGAAAAACAGGCCGGTCGCGACGGACACGAGCCGGAGCCCGACATCGATGAGTTCCGCCTCGACCTTGCGCGCCGCATTGAAAGCCTCCGACGCGCGGAATGAACTCGCCCGCGTCGCCGCCCTGATGAGCCCGGCCGAGCGCGAACGCCTCCGCGACGATTGGCTGCTCTGGGCCCGGCCCGATCAGTTGCCGCCCGCCGGCGACTGGACGACGTGGCTCCTCCTCGGGGGGCGCGGCGCCGGCAAGACCCGCGCCGGGGCCGAATGGGTGAAGGCGGTGGCCCTCGGCCGCGACCCCTTCGGCGGGCTGGCGACCGGCCGCATCGCGCTCGTCGGCGAGACCTTCTCCGACGTCCGCGACGTCATGATCGAGGGGGTCTCCGGTCTCCTGCGCATTCATCGCCGCATCGACCGGCCGCGCTGGCTGCCGTCGCTGCGCCGGCTCGAATGGCCGAACGGGGCGGTGGCGCAGGCCTTCTCGTCGGAAGACCCGGAGGCCCTGCGCGGCCCCCAGTTCGAGATCGCCTGGGCCGACGAGATCGCCAAGTGGCGGCACGCCGAGGAGGTGTGGGACATGTTGCAGTTCGGCTTGCGCCTCGGCACCCGCCCGCGCCAGGTGGCGACCACCACCCCGCGCGCCGTGCCGCTGGTCAAACGCCTCGTCGCCGACCCGGCGTGTGTGGTGGCCCGCGCCTCGACCCGCGCCAACGCCTTCCATCTGGCGCCGCGCTTCCTCGACGCCGTCGTCGGCCGTTACCAGGGAACCCGATTGGGCCGCCAGGAACTCGACGGCGAGCTGATCGAGGATCGCGAGGACGCGCTGTGGCGCCGCGACGAGATCAAACGCGCCCGCCTCGATGCCGCCCCGCCGATGACCCGCATCGTCGTCGCCGTCGATCCGCCCGCCTCGTCGGGCGCGACGGCCGACGCCTGCGGCATCGTCGCCGCCGGGGTGAGCGAGGCCGGCATCGGCCACGTCCTGGCGGATGCCTCGATCCGCGGCGCCCGGCCGACCGACTGGGCGGCCCGCGCCATCGGCCTCTACACCTCGCTCGATGCCGATTGCCTCGTCGCCGAGGTCAACCAGGGCGGCGAGATGGTGACCACCATCCTGCGCGAGGTCGACCCGAGCGTGCCGGTGAAGACGGTGCGGGCGACCCGCGGCAAATGGCTGCGCGCCGAGCCGGTCGCAGCCCTCTATGCCCAGGGGAGGGTGCACCACGTCGGCGCCTTCCCCGAACTCGAGGACGAACTCTGCGACTTCGGCCCCGAAGGCCTGACCACCGGCCGCTCCCCGGACCGCCTCGACGCCCTCGTCTGGGCCCTGACGGCGCTGATGCTCGAGGGGAGGGGGAAGCCGAAGGTACGGGGGTTGTGAGGACCCACGGAGGCTCAGATACCGCGCCGGAAGACGCTCTTCCCTTCTCCCCTCGCGGGAGAAGGTGGCCGAAGGCCGGATGAGGGGGCTCGGCCTCTCCACCGGCACGGCGTGCACGGTTTCCACCCGGTTTGCCGCTTCGCGGCGCCCCCTCATCCGCCCCTTCGGGGCACCTTCTCCCGCGAGGGGAGAAGGGAAAGGCGCGCTCTCGCGCGGATCGCTCCAACCACGGGAACCCCCCATGTCCCTCCTCACCACTCTCCGGCGTTGGGCATCCCCCGCCGGTCGATCCCTCGTGGCCGCGCCGGAGACCCGGGCGTCGCGGGCCGGGCCGTTGATTGCGTTGCAGACCGCCGGTCGGCCGCTGTGGACACCGCGCGACTATGCGGCGCTGGCCCGCGAGGGCTATGCCCGCAATCCGGTCGTCCATCGCGCCGTGCGCCTCGTCGGCGAGGCGGCGGCCTCGGTGCCGTGGCTGCTCTACGACGGCGCCCACGAGATCGACGGTCATCCGCTGCTCGATCTCCTCGCCCGCCCCAATCCGCGCCAGACCGGCGCGGCGCTGGCCGAGGAGATCTATGGCCACCTGCTCGTCTCGGGGAATGCCTATGTGGAACTGGTGGTGGTCGGCGGGCGACCGCGCGAACTCCATGCCCTGCGGCCCGACCGCGTCCGCGTCGTCCCCGGCGCCGACGGCTGGCCCGAGGCCTGGGACTACACCGTCGGCGACCGCGCCGTGCGCTTCCGCGCCGAGCCCGACACGCCGCTGCCCATCCTCCACCTGAAGACCTTCCACCCGGCCAACGACCACTATGGCCTCGCACCCCTCGAAGCGGCGCAGACCGGGCTCGACATCCACAACCAGGCCTCCAGTTGGGCGAAGGCCCTGCTCGACAACTCGGCCCGCCCTTCCGGCGCCCTGGTCTACAAGGCCGAGAGCGGCGCCAACCTCTCCGAGGAGCAGTTCGAGCGGCTGAAGAAGGAACTCGAAGAGGGCTTCCAGGGCGCCGCCAACGCCGGCCGGCCGCTGCTGCTCGAGGGTGGCCTCGACTGGAAGGCGATGGGCTACTCGCCGAAGGAGATGGACTTCATCGAGGCCAAGCGCGAGGCGGCGCGCGAGATCGCGCTCGCCTTCGGCGTGCCGCCGATGATGCTCGGCATCCCCGGCGACAACACCTATTCCAACTACGCCGAGGCCAACCGCGCCTTCTGGCGCCTCACCGTGCTGCCGCTGGTCGGCCGCACCGCGGCGGCGCTCGAGGCCTGGCTGGCGCCGATGTGGGAGGGTAGCCTCCGCATCGGTTTCGACACCGATGCGATCGAGGCGCTGTCGGTCGAACGCGAGGCACTGTGGTCCCGCGTCGGCGCCGCCGAGTTCCTCACCGAGGACGAGAAACGCGCCGCCGTCGGCTACGGCCCGCGCACCCCCGCCGACGGAGCGCCGACGTGACCGATCTCGCCCGCGCCTTCGTCGAACACGGCGATCTCGCCCACCTCGCCCTGTTCCTCTGGGCTTCGGGCTCGTCGAGCCTGCTCGTCTGGGCGATCCGCGAGATCGCCGCCTCCAACCGCCGCTTCGAGGACTTCGTCACCGAGATCGCGAGACTGGAACACCTGTTCTCCGATCCGGAGTGAGCGGGGACTGCGACCGCGTCTCGCGGCGGCCGAAGGCCGCTCTTCCCTTCTCCCCTCGCGGGAGAAGGTGTCCGAAGGGCGGATGAGGGGGCTGGACCTCACCTCGCGTTCCGCACTCCCGATTTCGGCCCGTTGCCGCTGACGCGGCGCCCCCTCATCCGACCGCTTCGCGGCCACCTTCTCCCGCGAGGGGAGAAGGGAGGCGCCTCGCGGTCCTCGCCCACCCCTCCGGCTCCGAGCGGTGCAATTCGCCTACGGCTCTTTGCACCCTACGACCTCGCCAGGACCCCCGACATGACCGACCTCTCCGCGCCCTCCGGCGCCACCCCGTCGCTCGGCCTCGATCATCGCGAGGTCTTCGCCCGTTTCGTCGATCGCCTCGCCGCCCGGCTCGCCCGGCTCGCGGTGGAGCGTCGCGCCCACGACAGGACCGCCTGACATGCCCGCCCCTTCGCCTGCGACCCGGTCGGAGACGATCCGCCCGCTCGCCGCCCCCGAGGCCAAGCTGATGGTCGCCGAGGTGACCGACATCGCTGCCGACGGCACCTTTTCCGGCCATGCCGCGCTCTTCGGCGTCGAGGATCTCGCCCGCGACGTCGTCGAGCCCGGCGCCTTCGCCGCCTCGCTCGCGGCCCGCGGCGCCGACGGGGTCAAGATGCTGTGGCATCACGACCCGGCCGAGCCGATCGGGCGATGGCTGGAGATCCGCGAGGACGGCCGCGGCCTCTTCGTCCGCGGTCGCCTACTGATGGGCGTCGCCCGGGCCCGCGAGGCGGCGACGCTGATGAAGGCCGGCGTCCTCGACGGCCTCTCCATCGGCTTCCGCACCGTCTCCGGCCGGCGCGATCCCAAGTCCGGCATCCGCCGGCTGAAGGCGATCGATCTCTGGGAGATCTCGATCGTCACCTTCCCGATGCAGCCCGACGCCCGCGTCGCCCGCATCGAGACCGCCGCCGCGCGGCACACCGCATCCGCCCCCACCGCCACCGAGGCCGATCTCGCCGCCACCATCCGGCGCGCGGCCCGCCTGTTCGAACCCACGAGGTGACATCCCCATGACCGAACACGTTTCCTCCCGCGATCTCGCCGACGCCCTCGCGGCGCCGGAGATCAAGTCCGCCTCGCTCGGCGAGGTCGACCGCGCCTTCGACGACTTCCGCTCCGGCTTCGAAGAGTGGAAGGCCGAGAACGACCGCCGCCTCGCCGAGATCGAGCGCCGCGGCGCCGCCGATCCGCTGATCGAGGAGAAGATGGCGCGCATCGACCGCGCCATGGAGGAGAGCCGCCGCCTCGCCGACGGTCTGGCGCTGAAGGCGGCTCGTCCGCGCCTCGGTGCCGAGCGCGCCGGCCTCACCCCGGCCGCCGCCGAGCACAAGGCCGCCTTCGAAGGCTACGTCCGCGGCGGCGCCGAGGCGACGTTGCGCCGGCTGGAGGAGAAGGCGCTCTCCATCGGCTCCGGCACCGACGGCGGCTATCTCGTCCCGGCCGAGCTCGAGCGCGAGGTGATGCTGCGCCTCGCCCAGATCTCGCCGATCCGCGCCATCGCCGGCAATCGTCAGGTGTCGAGCGCCGTCTTCAACAAGCCCTTCTCGGCGACCGGCCCGGCCGTCGGCTGGGTGGCGGAGACCGCGGCGCGGCCGCAAACCTCGAGCCAGCAGCTCCAGCAGCTCGCCTTCCCGACCATGGAACTCTACGCCATGCCGGCGGCGTCGCAGGCGCTCCTCGACGACGCGGCGATCGACGTCGAGCAGTGGATCGCCGAGGAGGTGCAGCAGGCCTTCGCCGAACAGGAGGGCGCCGCCTTCGTCGACGGCGACGGCGTCACCCAGCCGAAGGGCTTCATGTCCTACACCAAGGTCGCCGCCGCGAGCTGGACCTGGGGCAACCTCGGCTATCTGGCGACCGGCGTCGCCGGAGCGCTGCCGGCCTCCAACCCGTCCGACAAGCTCGTCGATCTCGTCTATGCGGTGAAGGCGGGCTACCGCCAGAACGCCACCTGGGTGATGAACCGCAAGACTCAGGGCGAGATCCGCAAGCTCAAGGACGGCCAGGGCAATTACCTCTGGCAGCCGCCGGCCACCGCCGGGGCGCAGGCGAGCCTGATGAACTTCCCCGTCGTCGAGGCGGAGGACATGCCGGTCATCGCCACCGACGCCTTCCCCATCGCCTTCGGCGACTTCCGCCGCGGCTATCTGGTGGTCGACCGCCTCGGCGTCCGGGTCATGCGCGATCCCTACTCCGCCAAGCCCTACGTGCTGTTCTACACGACGAAGCGCGTCGGCGGCGGCGTCCAGGACTTCGACGCCATCAAGCTCCTCAAGTTCG
>ERZ1645187.2931-NODE-2931-length-14670-cov-8.003490_pt1 | contig 14670 bp, 13 predicted proteins | sample MGYA00575352_ERZ1645187 | MGnify/ENA primary metagenome ERZ1645187 (study PRJEB40837, sample SAMN11349314) | freshwater sediment metagenome | isolation source: river sediment | host: Sediment | place: India: Wazaribad , New Delhi | collected 2017-02-21 ...
GAAACCGGATCCGCAAAAACAGCCAACTTTTTAATAACTTTAAAAACAGGTCCAGAGCAGCTAAAGGCCAGGAAACCAAAAACCCCCCCCACCCCCCCCTAAAATCGGCCAAATAGCCGGAATACCAAGGGAATAAGCCCACGAAAAGACCTAAAAAAGCGCAAAAATAGGCTAATTTTGAGGATTTTTAGATACCAAGAAGGCAAAATAGAGGCAAAAACCGGGATAATTTGAAAATACCATGAAGAGGCGGGGGCAAGAAAGCCGAAAATCAGCCAAATTTTCGGCTTTTTGAAAATACCAGGAAGAGGCAAAAGGCCAGGAAGCGGTCAAAAACAGGGGTTGGCCAAAATACCATGAAGAGCCGGAAAGGCACGGGAAGCAGCAAAAGCGGCATAAAAACAGGGATCCAGAAACACCACGAGGAGAAAACGGGAAGGAAAAAAAGAGCCTAAAAACCGCGGCGGCCGCCAGGCCATTCTCCTTAGGGTATAAGGAAAGACAATAAAGCGGATACAAGGCAAAAAAATTCCCGGAAAACAGGCTGTTTTCCGGGAAACAAGTGTCAAAAAGGCGCCGGGAAAGGCTTTAGCGTCGGCAACCGGTGAGAGCGGGGATAAAAAGCAGGTATCCGGCCAGCAAAAGAGCCGGGGCCAGGAAAGACCAGGGGTTCTCCCCCCTCGGGTCGGCTTTTAAAAGCGCCATGAAGCCGGCCGCGGCCAGCGCCGCGGCCATAAGCCACAACAGAGGGCTGTAGCGGCGTTCCTCGGCCTTTACAGGGGCCGCGGCGGCTTTTACCGGCGCGGCCTGCTGGCGTCTGGCTGAACGTTTAGCCATTACTTCTTCTGCTGCTGCTTCAGCCTAGCCTGCAGGCGCTGGCGGGTGAAGTCCAGCATACCCTTGGTGGTCGGGTCCTGCTCGGCGGCGTACATTTCCTCGACGTACTGCAGGCTGTGCGCGTCGCCGACCATGCCCACCACGTTCAGGGCCTGGTTCTTCAGGCCTATGTCCTGGGACTTCACGTACTCGAAAGCGGTAACCAGCCCGTCGTCGCGGCCGAGCTTGGCCAGCGCCAGGGCGGCTTCCACCCGTATCATCGGCTCCTGGGACTTGTCCAGCAGCTTCTTAAGCGACGGGGCGGCAGAAGCCTCGCCTATGTCGCCTACGGCCTTTATGGCCTCAAGCCTGGCGTATACGTCGCCGTCGGAGATGGCGGCGGTGAGGGCCGCGGTGGCCTTGGTGGACTTCATCTGGCCCAGCGCCGAGATGGCGCCGCGGCGCATATTGGGATCGTCGGACTTCAGCAGGCCCGCCAGCGTGTCCTCGGCGGGCTGGTAGCGCATGGCGCCCAGCGTATGCAGCGCGGCGTAGCGCACCGCCGGGGCCTCGTCGTTAAGGGCCTTCATAAGGGCCTGGCCGGCGGCAGGGTCCATCAGGTAGGAAAGAGATATGGCGGCCTGCTGGCGCACGGCGGCATCCTTGTCGCCGGTAAGCATGGCTGCCAGCTTCGGGGAAGCGGCGCGCCAGACGAGCAGGCCGAGGCCGTCGGCGGCGGACTGGCGCACCCAGGAGGACTCGTCGTCCAGGGCTTTCACCAGGTAGGGCGCTGCTTTGGGATCGCGGGCCTGCGAAAGCCAGGCGGCGCCCTGCCTGCGCACCGAAGGATCGGCTGACTTCAGCTTCTGCACGGCCTCGTCGAAAGGGGTAGCGGGCTGGGCCGCTTCAGGGGCGGCCGCGGCGGGCTTCGCCGCTGGTTTTGCGGCGGAAGTGGAGACCGCCACGCCGGGTTTGGCGACGGGCTTGGCGGCCGCGGCCCTGGCCGCCGGCTTCGCTGCCGACGCGGGCTTCTTGGCCGGAGCGGCCGTCTTCTTCTGCGCGGTCTGCGCGCAGAGCGTCAGCGCGGGCGCCATGGCCAGCGCCAGGAAAATTGCCGTTATCTTTTTCATCTTCATAATCTGAATTCTAGTATATTCCCCCCGCCGCGCGCCATACGTCAGAACAGCGGTCCGAGATAGAAATAGAACAGCTTCCCTCCGTCGGTAGTGCGCACCGCGTAGTCGAAACTCAGCACCATCTGGAAGGTCTGCAGTATGAACGTATGCAGGTCCACGCCCACGCCCACGGAGCCCTTCAGGCCGGCCGCGCCGAAGTTCCTGAAATCGCGCTCATGCTCCCAGCCGTAAGCGTAGTCCGCGAACACCTTACCGTAAAGTCCTTTGAAATAGAAATCCGGGAACATGTACCACATGTAGTAGTTCATGTCCTTTACCAGCGGCAGCCGCAGCTCCAGGTTCTCCATCAGCACGCCGGGCTTCTCGTTCTCGTCGGAGGAGCCGGAGAAGGCGCGCACCCCGCCGAGGCCGCCGAAGTCGAACGTGCGGCGGTCGCGGCCGGTGCTGCGCCCGGCGATGAAGCGGCTGACCAGCGCGGAACGCTTGGAGAGCGGGAAATACTTGAGGTACTGCAGCAGGTACACGTCGTATTTCAGGTTGCCGCCCGCCGTCGGGGCGGCGCCCAGCCACGAAAGTTCCGTGCGCGAACCGCGCACCGCCGTCAGATACAGCCCGTTCATCGTGTCGCGCACATATGAGGCCTGCAGGCCGCGCGTGCGCAGGTCCTCGGTATAGTCCACGTCGACGTAGCGGTTCTTCTCGTTCTTCGCTATCGCGTAGAGTTCCACGCGGTTATAGCGGTCGAAGGGCCACGCCGTGCCGACGGAGCCGCGCGAGTAGCGCTTGTCGTACTCGAGGTCGTCGGAATTGATGATCCCGTCGTAATTCAGCGCGGTGGCGCTCAAGAGCAGCGGCATGCGGTAGCGCGCGTAGGAATAACTGGTCTGCAGGCTCAGGTAGTCGGAGCCGGAATTGTAGTTGAGGTACACTCCGAGGTTGTGGTTTCCCAGCATGTCGGAGGCCTGCCAGTAGTTCACCCAGAAAAGCCCGCCGGGCGCGGAGAAGAGGAAGGCCGGGAAGAACAGGTCGGTGGAGGCCTTGAACTTGTACGGGTTCACGGTGCCGCTGGCCTTGGGCACCTCGAAAGCGGCAGTGACCGCGGGGGCGGAAAGGCCGGCGTCCTCGTACAGGAAATTCTCCGGCGCGGACTCGTAGACGTCCATGCCGCCGCGGCGGAAGGCCGAGAAATAAACCTTGCCGCCGGAGACCGCGGGATCGAAAATACCGCCGAGGCTGCGCGTCATCCTGAAGACTTTCCCGGCGCGGTTATCCAGCATGTAGAGCTCGAAATCGTCGCCGGCGTCGGAGATGAAGTACAGCGCGGAACCGTCGGCGGAGAAGACCGGGTCGTAGACGTTGCCCGACGTGGGGTAGGAGGCGCGGGCCGCCCCTCCGGGATCTTTCAGGCACAGCGCGCGGCGCGGACCGGAGGCGGAATCCGTCTCGCAGGACCAGGCCAGCTCGCCGCCGGGGCCGTAGGCCGGCGAGGAATCGTCGGAGGCGTCGGAGGTGAGGCGCAGGGCGGCCGCCGCGGGCAGTTCGCCGCCGGCCGCCAGCCGCTCTACCGGGACCTCGTAAATGTCGTTATATGAGCCGCTCATGCCGACGAAGGCCAGGCTTTTGCCGTCGGGCGAGAAAGCCGGCTGGCGCATCTCGGCCAGGCCCTCCACCGAGGAGCGCGAGACTTTCCCGGTGGCGGGTTCGTAAAGGTAGACGTACTCGCGGTGGTTCTTCTGGCCGCTGAAGGCGAGGTACCTGCCGTCGGGCGACCAGGCCAGGCTGCGCAGCGGCTTGGTGAACCTGCCGTAAGGGATGTTCTCGGCGCCGGCCTCCAGCGCGGTGAGCACGCGCTCGCGGCCGCCGGAAAGGTCCCGCAGCCGCAGTTCCGGCGGGTGGCCGGAGCGCGTGGACAGCCAGGCCAGCGTCTTGCCGTCGGGTGAGAGGGCCGGGCTCAGGTTGAATTCGGGTATGGTGTCGGAACCCGACGTCAGGCGGCGCCCGTAAAGTCCCGGTTCCTGCAGGCGCTCCGCCTTGGCCTCGGCGAGATACTTGAACTCGGTATACTCGGCGAACTTGCGTTCGAAATCGCGCAGGTCGGCGCCGATCAGCGGCAGCAGCACCGAGCCGGCGTCGTAGCGGGTGCGGAACAGTTCCAGCATGCGGCGCGGCTTGTCCTGGCCGTACTGTCCGGCGAGGAAGCGTATGGCCTGCGCGCCGGTCTTGTAGGCCAGCGTGGTCTGGTGCGGCTTCAGGTGGCCGAACTGGTTCAACTTGGAAAGCGGGATCAGGCCGCCCGAGAGGGCCGCGTCGCGCACGTACATCTTCTCGACGGCGTAGTCGGCCATGCCGGTCTCGTATTCGGAAATGCCTTCCAGCATCCACAGCGGGTACACGTAGGTCTTCAGTATGCGCGCGCTCTTCCAGAAACCGTCTATCAGTATCGCGAACTGCGCCTCGTGCGCGAACTCGTGCTCTATCACTTCCTTCAGCCAGGCCTTGGAACCGTCGGACCAGACCATGAAGCGGTCCTTGTAGGGTTCGGTAAGGCCGCCTATGCCGTCGGACACGTCGGAGACGTTGGTCTGCTCCATGTCGTTGACCGAGGCGTACAGGAAGAACGGGACCCGCTTCGTCATCGTCGGGACGAGGTCCGCGGTCTCGCGGCGGTAGGCGTCCTCAAGCACCTTGGCGGCGTAGTCCAGCCAGGGCTCGGAAGCCGGGTAGTAGTGGATGTCGAAATGTTCGGTGGCGAGGACTTTCCAGGCGAAGTCCTTCACGATGACCTTGTTCTCCTCGGCGCTCAGCGCGCCCGGGGCGAAGGCCGCGGCGAGGGCCGCCAGGGCCAGTCCTTTAAAGGTCGTACGGATATCCATGTCTGCAGCCGTTCCCCCGCCCGGCGCTTACTTGCGGGCCGGTTTGCGCGCGGAGGCCTTTACGGCCTTGGCAAGCAGCGCGCGGCCTTCCTCGTGTCCCGGGCTGACCTTGAGCAGTTCGCCCAGGTAAAGCGCGGCGGCGGCGGCGTCCTTGCCGCGCCAGGCGGCGTCGCCGGCCATCCAGTAAAGTTCGGCCTTGTCGGCGAAAGCCCCGGCGGAATCGGAAGCGTTTATGGCCCGCCCTAGAGCGTCCAGGGCCTTCGGATAGTTGCCCGATTCGTAGGCTATGCGTCCCTCGGCGTAATCCGCGAGGAAGGCGCCGGTGCCCCCGAGGGCGCGCAGGTCGGAGAGCACGGAGGAATGGTCCTGGCCGTTCTTCCAGCGCGCCAGCGCCAGGTTCTCGAGCAGCACCGGGTCGTCCTTACGGGAGGCCAGCAGGCGCTCGTACTCTTTTATGGCGCCGGGAAAGTCCCCGTTGGCGTAGCAGAGCTTCGCCAGCAGCATCCTGGCCTCGGCGTCGTCGGGGAAGTTGTTGAGGAAGCGGCGGTATTCCTGCGCCGCGAAATCGTAGAGGCCGACGGACTGGTACATGCTGCCGAGGTAGTAGAACGTGCGCGGGTCGGCCAGGCCCAGCGAGCGGGCGCGCTCCAGGTCGGCTATGGCCTCGAGGTAGCGGGACCCGCCCAGCTGGTACTTGAGCCTGCCGGACTCGGCGAGGGCCTTTATGTCGTCGGGATCGGACGCCAGGCGGCGGCCCAGCTCCTCGAGCCGGCGCTCGGCCTTGGAGGCCTGCATGAACTCCTCCGGCGTGCGCGGGAATTCCGGCAGCGCGCGGCCGCCGCGGCCCATGAAAATGTAAAGCGCCGCCAGCACAACGAACAAGAACATGCCGAGCGGCGCTCCGTATGAATGCAGCAGTCTGCGGGAAGCGTCCTTTAGAACGGAAGGACGCTTCTCATAACTCACCTTCGTCCTCCGAGTTCTCCAGGAGTATCTGACCGAGGGTCAGCGAAGGAGAGCCCTTGAGGTACTGGGCCATGCGCTTGCGGTCCTCGAACTCCTCGCAGCGCTTGACGGAGAGCTTGAGCCTGAAGTTGTCGGGATCGATCGCGTAGACCACGCCGGCGACGGACTGGCCTTCCTTGGGCGCGCCCTCGGCGCCGTAGTCCTCGGGGACTATGAAGGCTTCCACCTGTTCGCTGACCTTCAGGACGGCGCCCTCGGGTGTCACCGAGACCACCTTGCCGCTGACGCGGGACTTGTAGGCGAACTTGCGCTTGAGCATGTCGACGGGGTTCAGCATCAGCTGCTTCAGGCCGAACGTCAGCTTCTCGCCGGCCTTGTCGACGGAGAGGATCTTGCACTTCACGCGCTGGCCGCGCTTGTAGGTCTTCAGCGCCTCGGCCGGGTTGCGCCAGGCCACGTCGGCGGCCTGCACGAAGCCCTCTATGCCCTGGAAGCGGACCAGCAGGCCCTCCTCGGTGACCTTGGAGACCACGCCGCGCACGATGCGGCCGGGGGCTATCTCGGCCATCACCTCGCCGCGGCGCTGCTTCTCGTCCTCCTCCAGCACCTGGCGGCGGGAGACGACGACCTTGCGGTCCTTCTCGTTGAAGTCGATGATGTAGAACTTGACCTTGGCGTTGACCGGCAGATAGTGCTTGTGGGCGCCGCCGAGCTCGGACAGCGACAGCGGCATGAAGGCGCGCATGCCGGAGATGTCGACGATGTAGCCGCCCTTCACCAACTCCACCACCTTGCCCTTCACTCGCTCCTTGGCCTCGAAAAGCTTCTTCGCCGTTTCCCAGGCGGCCTTCTCGCGGGCGCGGCGGTGGGACATCATCGTGTAGCGGCCCTCGCCGCCCTTCTTGTCCAGCACGGCCTGCACTTCGTCGCCGGGGACCGGGGTCTTCTCGTCCTGGAACTCGGCCAGCGGGATCGCGGCCTCTTTCTTCTCGCCAATGTCGACGAGGACGAACTCCGGGGTGACCTGCACCACTTTAACGGAGACCACGCCGCGGGAGTAGATCTTCTCGTTCACCTCGGCCTCGGCCTTCAGCAGGTCTGCCATCGACATTCCGTCGTCGGCGGGCTTTTCCGGGGCGGGCTGGGAAGGCTGCTGCGGCTGCTGCGCGGGCTGCTCCTTGGGGGCTTCCTGCGGGGTTTCGGGGTGCTGGGTCTCGTTGGTTTCCATGGTGGCTACTGCTCCTCTTTTATAGAAAAGATGTCGGCCATGACGGCTTCCGAAAAAGCGGTGTACGCGGCCTTCATATCCCCGTCGGCGGGCGGCTCGAAGCGCCTGAGGCCTCCGTACTTAATAGTTATTTTACCTAATTTTGAGAAATTATCGCTGTTGAAAATACGGGCGCAGAGCACCGGCGCCCCGGACTTGTGGGCCAGCAGGGCCACCCCGGACTTGGGCTTGAGCACCCGCCCCATGGCGCGGGTGCCTTCCGGGAAGATCACCAGGCAGCCGCCGGCCTCGAGGGCGGCCAGGGAGCCGCGCAGGGCGCCGAGGTCGCCGCCGGCGCGCTTGCGGTCCACCGGTATGCCGCCCCAGTTGTTCAGGGCCCAGCCGAGGGGCCAGATGGAGAACAGTTCCTTCTTGGCGATGATGTTCGGCAGGCGCACCAGCGCGATATAGGAGAGCAGCGAAGGCGGGTCGGCGTTGGAAAGGTGGTTGCAGGCCACGATAAGCGGGCCGTCGGGCGGGATATTCTCCAGGCCCTCCACCCTGATGCGGTTGAAGACCCTGAAGATGACGCGCATCAAGAGATAGACGAACCTGAGCAGCAGCGGGCGTTCGACGTTGGGATTGGCCGGCATTGGCTTTTACTTCCCCCCCGCCTTGCCGAACATGTCCACGATGGAAGCGACGACCTGGTCGCGCGGCATCGAGGTCGAATCCAGGTACAGCGCGTCGTCGGCCTTCCTGAGCGGGTTCACCGCGCGGCCGGAATCCTGCGCGTCGCGCTTCACGATGAAATCGAGTATCTCGTCGTAATCGGCGGGAAGGCCCTGCGCCTTGAGCTGCGCGACGCGGCGCTCGGCGCGCGCCTTCGGCGAAGCGTCCAGGTAGACCTTCAACTCGGCGTCAGGGAACACGTTGGTGCCGATATCGCGGCCTTCCATCACCACGCCGCCTTCGAGGCCGGCCTGGCGCTGCATGTCCTTCATGAAAAGCCTTACGCCGGGGAGCTTGGCTATGGCGGAACTGGCCCGGCCGGTACGCTCGTCGACGAGTTCGCGTTCCAGGCGGCGGCCGTCAATCGCGACGTCGGCTTCCGGGCCGGCGCCCTTCGGGAATTCCCACTTCAGCGCACGCGCAAGCGCCACCAGCGCGGCGTCGTCCTCGAGGGACACGCCGGCTTCCAGCGCCTTCCACGCCAGCGCGCGGTACATCTTGCCGGTGCTTATGAAGCGGTAGCCGAGACGCGAGGCCACCAGTTTCCCGACGGTGGACTTGCCCACGCCGGCGGGGCCGTCTATGGCGATGACGATGCCGTTGGCCCGCATCAGCGCACCGCCGCCAGCTTCTTCGGCAGGTTGGCCTCGTTGTCGAGGCCCAGCTTCCTGAGCGGCCTCACCCACTTGGTGAAGTGCGACGGCTTCAGCGAGTACTCGTGCACGAGGCGAACGACCTCGCTTATGGGCTGGTAGGTCTCCCAGTTGAGGCGGAGGATGCGCACGCCGGCGTCCTCCATCTCCTCTATGAACTCGTAGTAGTTCTCCTGCAGGCTCTTGAGGTACATCGGGTCTATGCCCTTCTCCATGTTGCGGCCGCGCGCCTTGATGCGCGCTATCGAGGTCTCGACGCGGCAGTCGAGGAAGATCATCAGCTGCGGGAACACGAGCTCCCTCAGCACCATGTTGTCGAAGAGGTCGAGGTAGGTGTTGTAGTCGCGGTCGGAGATGATCTTGTCGGGGTGGTTGTTGAGCATCCGCGCGAAGATCGTGTCCTCCCAGATGGTGCGGTCCTGCACGACGCCGCGGATCTTGCCGAGGCTGATGCGGCTGACGAACTCGCGGTGCTGGCGGAAGCGGTGGTTCAGCAGCCACACCTGCATGATCGTGCCGTACTTGGCCATGTCGCCGTAGAAGTCCTCGATGTACGGGTTGCCGCCGACCTCCTCGAGCACGGGCTCGAAGTTCAGGGCCTTGGAGAGCTCCATCGTCAGCGTGGACTTGCCCACGCCTATTATGCCGGCGATGCCGATATAGCCTTCAGCGAACATAGGTCACCTCGTCGTAAGAACTGGATGAAAATCTCTACTTGCTGCGTCCCGGCTCTATCTCCTGCTCTATGCCCTTTATCGCGAGCAGCACGTCGTCGGGGTTCGTAGCCGCCTGCAGGATGTCCTCGAGCTTGGCCATGCCTTCCTTGTGCAGCTTCACCAGCGACTGGTTGAAGGTCTGCATGCCGTAGAAGCCGCCCTTCGTGATGGCCTGCGTGACCGCCTCTATCGTGTTCTCGGCGATCATCTTCTTGACGTGGGCGGTGTTGACCATGATCTCCACGGCGGGCAGGCGGCCGCCCTTGGTGCACGGCAGCAGGCGCTGCGAGATGATGCCGCGCAGCGACTCGGAGAGCTGCAGGCGCACCTGCGCCTGCTGGTGCGGCGGGTAAAGGTCTATGATGCGGGAGATAGTCTGCACGGCGTTCATGGTGTGCAGCGTCGCGAACACCAGGTGGCCGGTCTCGGCGGCGGTGATCGCCGCCTGCGTGGTCTCCAGGTCGCGCATCTCGCCTACCAGGATGATGTCTGGGTCCTGGCGCATAGCGGCGCGCAGCGCGTCGACGAAGGAGGTGGTATCGGAACCGAGCTCGCGCTGGCTTATGATGCAGCGCTTCTCGGAGAACGAGAACTCAATGGGGTCCTCTATCGTGATGATATGCGAGTCCCAGGTCTGGTTCAGGTGCTCTATCATCGCGGCCAGCGTGGAGGTCTTGCCGGAACCGGTGATGCCGGTGACCAGGATCAGGCCGCGCTCGTTCGTCAGCAGCTTCTTGATCGAGTCGACCGGCAGCCGGAGCTCCTCGAACGTCGGGATCTTAAGCGGGATGTGGCGTATCGCCACGCCGATCTTGCCCTTGTGCGTGAAGACGTTGAAGCGGAAGCGGCCGAGCTCGCCGCCGTCGAAGGAGAAGTCCACCTCGTGCTTGTCGGCGAAGATCGCCTTGTGGCGGGCGTTCATCAGCGGGAAGATCATGTCCTCCACTTCCTTCTGCGTCATGTTGGAGGAATTGATCGGCGTGATGACGCCGTTGATGCGGAGGTAGACCTGGGAGTCGCCGCGGATGTGCGTGTCCGAGGCCTTGTTCTGCACCATCACTTTAAGCAGCAGGTTCAGGTTTATGGCCATATCGGACTCTCCCCCCGTGTTATTTCAGCCGCCTGGTGCCGCTCTGGCGGCGCAGGTAGGCGGGTTTCTCAAGGTCTTCCTCCCGCGAGGAAACCCTCTCCTCGGGCAGGAAATCGTCGTCGAGGCGGCGCTGGCGCTTGCCGCCAACGGTCATCGCGCGGCGGCGCCCCAGGTCGCTGGCCAGTTCGCCGCGGTTGGACGGGAAGCCGGTGGCTATCACCGTTATCTTCATCTCGTCGCCGAGGGTGTCGTCGAAGGCCTGGCCGTACTTTATGAAGACGTCGGGGTTGGCGTGCTTGTTGATGTACTCCATCGCCTCGTTGACCTCGACGATCCGGATGTCCTTGGAACTGGTGAAGTTGACGAGTATACCTTTGGCTCCGTCGATGACGGCGTTCTCCAGCATCGGGGAGTGCACGGCCGCCTTGGCGGCCTCGAGGTGCCTGTCCTCGCCGGAGGCGCGGCCTATGCCTATAAGCGCCTCGCCGGACTTGGTCATGATCTTCTTGACGTCCTGGAAGTCGACGTTGATCGCGCCGCTGCGGGTTATCACGTCGGAGATGCCCTGTATGGCCTGGCGCAGCACGTCGTCGGCCATGCGGTAGGCCTCCTCGGTGGAGGTATCGCGGTCGGCCACGGAAAGTATCCTGTCGTTGGGGATGACAAGCACGCAGTCGGCGTGCTTGCGGAGCTCCTGTATGCCGGCCTGCGCCTGCTCGGCGCGCACCGAGGCCTCGAAGCGGAAAGGACGGGTGACGACGCCTATCACGAGGGAGGAGGGGTTGGTCTCCTTGGCTATCTGCGCCACGACGGGAGCGGCGCCGGTGCCGGTGCCGCCGCCCATGCCGGCGGTCACGAAGATCAGGTCGGCGTCCGCGACGGCCTCTTTTATCATCTCGACGGACTCCAGCGCGGCGTCCTTGCCCTTCGACGGGTCGCCGCCCACGCCGAGGCCCTTGGTGAGGCCCTCGCCGATCTGTATGCGGTTGGGCGCCTTGCTGCGGCGCAGGTCCTGCGCGTCGGTGTTGACCGCGAGGAACTCGACGAGGCGTATGTCGGCCGCGACCATGCGGTTCACCGCGTTGCCGCCGCCGCCGCCCACGCCGATGACCTTTATGACCGCCTCGCGGTCCTGGAAATCGTTGTTGTAACGGATCCTGTTTTCAGGCATATGTGTTCCCGTCCGGGCCGCTTAGAAAAGGTCCTTGAACCAGCGCCAGAGCTTCTTCTCCACCGAGCCGCCGCGCGCCGGGCCGGGGACGTCGGAGGTCCACGACTTGAGGTGCGGGTAGCAGACCAGGGCCACGGCTCCGAGGTACGACTGGGTCATGTACTCCTCGGGGCACTGCAGGATCTCCTGCGCCGGCAGGGCGAGCCTGGCCTGGCGGAGGTCCAGCAGCTGTTCCGCGGCCTCGGGCATGCCCTTCAGCAGCGCGCCGCCGCCGGTCAGCACCGCGCCGCCGGGGAGTTCCGCGTAGTTGGACACCTGCACCAGCTGGTTGATCTTCTCGAAGATCTCCTCGGCGCGGGGCTGTATGAAATCCAGCAGTTCGCGGGGCTTCACTTCCTTCTTGGTGCGCGCGTCGAGCCGCGTGATATTGATGGTCTTGTCGTCCTCGATCATGCTGGAGAACACGGCGCCGTGCTTCTCCTTTATCTCCTGCGCGACGGCCATCGTGGTGCCGAGGCCGTAGGCTATGTCGCGGGTGATGTGGTCGCCCCCGAGCGGGATCTCCTTCGAGAAATGTATGCTGCCCTCGGAGTAGATGCCGATGGAGGTGGTCTGGCCGCCGGCGTCTATAAGCAGGCAGCCGAGGTCCTTCTCTTCCTCGGACACGACGAGCTCGCCGACGGCGAGCAGCGTGTAGATAGGGGCCACGACGCGGAAGCCGCCCTTGGAGACGGACTTCATCAGGTTGTTTATCGTCGAGCTGGACGCGGTGACGATGTGCACGCCCACCTCGAGCAGGGAGCCTTCCATGCCGATGGGGTTCGGCACGCCGCGCTGGCGGTCCAGCGAGAAACCCTGCGGTATCACGTGCAGTATCTCGTGGTCGGGGGCTATCTGTATGGTCTTGGCGTTCTCGATGACGTTGGCGACGTCCTCGCTGGTTATTTCCTTGTCGGTGCGGGCTATGTTGTAGCCGCCGCGGTTGTCGAAAGCGTTGATATGCGCGCCGCGCACGCCGAGGTACACCTCGCCGACGACCTCGTTGGCCTTGCTCTCGGCGGCGTCCATCACGTGCTCTATGGCGCGGGCGGTCTCGTCGATATTGACGACCACGCCGCCCTTGAGTCCCTTGCACGGGGCCGAGGCGCCGGCGAGGATGCGGATCTTATTGTGCTCGTCGTCGCGCTCGGCTATTACGCAGGTGACCCGGCTCGACCCCATGTCGAGCCCGGCGATTATTTCGGATTTTCCCATATGATGCTCCAAAGAAAACTAGCGGAAGGCCGCTTCCAATAGGTCCCGGCAGGGGCCGGAAATCGATATTTATTTTACTGCGGAAACGAAGATCTTGCCTTCCCTGAAATACCTGAGGTCCACGCGAAGCGGACCGCCTTTATACCGGGAAGCTCTCTCCATTACTTCGTTCAATCTTAATATTTTTGTGCGCGTGAATTCAAATTCCCCCCAGAGCACGGAAGAGCCGTCCTCCAGGCTGAAAAGGCAGCCGTCGCCCGGCAGCCGGCAGGAGAGGGTGACCGGCTTGCGGTCGAACAGGACGGACAGGGGTTTTACGGCGGATATGAAAGAGGCCAGCGAGGGCTGGGGGCCTTCCGCCTGAACCTCCACGCGGAAAGGGACATCGCCGGAGGAGGAGAGGTTCTCCGGCATGAACCTTCCGCTGGCGCCGAGGTAGGAGGTGGCGCCGTTCAGCAGCACCTCGGCTACGGCGGTCTCCGGCTCGGCGGTGATGCGGGCTTTACCGGTGACGAAATTGCGGCCTATCTTTACGGTGGCGAGACCCGGATGAAGACGCTTTATGTCGGCGGCCAGCGCGGCGCACCGCCGGGCGGTGAGCGGCGCCTTCGACGCCGCCTCGGTCAGCGAGCGCAGCGATTCAGCCACGCCGGTCGCGGGGCAGTTCACCTCGAAAGAACCCTGGTTGAAGGAAAGGAAACGGCCGGTCAGGAAATTGTGCGAGACCTTGAAGGCGGCGCCGAGGAACCACAGCGCGGCGGCCAGGCCAAGCGCCAGGCCGGCGGCGGCGCCGCCGCGGCGAAGCAACTGGTTGCGGACCTTGCCGCGTACCTTGACCTTGAATCTTCTTCTTCCCGCCATGGGCATATATTATAGCCCTAATTTTTGCGTTTAGCAAAAATTACCCGCAGGGCGTCCGAGCCGGGCCTCAGGCCCGAGCGAGGACGGGGCGTATCCCGGGCGAAGCCCGCCGGCGCAATGCGCCGGAAGCGGCAGCGCAGGATAGCCCTAATTTTTGCGTTTAGCAAAAATTACCCGCAGGGCGTCCGAGCCGGGCCTCAGGCCCGAGCGAGGACGGGGCGTATCCCGGGCGAAGCCCGCCGGCGCGGCTTGACTGGGATGGATTATTTATATATCGTTTTAGGATTGGAAATCCGCAGGGGAAAAAAGTCAAAATTATCGAGGCTAAAATGCATACTGAACGCAAAGGTTTCACACTGATAGAGCTGCTGGTCGTCGTACTTATCATCGGTATTCTCGCTTCCATAGCGATACCGCAGTACTTCAAGGTCGTCGAGAAGGCCCGCGTGGCCGAAGCGATGTCCCTGATCGCCTCCGTAAAGTCGGCGGAAGAACGCTACCTCGCCCGCGGCGGCACCTACACCAACAACACCGCCGACCTGGATATCTCCTATCCCAACATGGGCACCAGCGACATCACCACCAAGTTCTTCAAAGCCACTATCAGCGGCGCCGGCAGCTGTTCCACGGGTCCGTGCTATATGCTCAGCGTACAGCGCCAGACCACCAACGGTTCCGTTGCGGACCGTTACGGCACCTACACCCTGACCTGCAACGTGCCGAACGCCCCGGCCGTTACCAGCGCCAACGGCAACGTCCAGAACGAACTGCTGAAATAAAGTCCTGGAAAGAACAGGGCCGTCCGCGAGCGTCAGCCTGGCGCTCTTGCGGACGGTCCTTTTTTTTGTATAATTGTGAACTGAAGTATAGAGCGCCCGTAGCTCAGTGGTAGAGCATCCGCCTTTTAAGCGGGTGGCCGCGCGTTCGAATCGCGCCGGGCGCAAAATTAACGGACAGCCCTAAGGGGGAAGGATCAAATGACTACGAATCGTAAAGGTTTCACGCTGATAGAGCTGCTGGTCGTCGTGCTCATCATCGGTATTCTCGCGTCCATAGCCATCCCGCAGTATTTCAAGGTCGTCGAGAAGGCCCGCGTGGCCGAAGCGATGTCCCTGATAGCCTCCGTAAAATCCGCGGAGGAACGCTACCTCGCCCGCGGCGGCACCTATACCAACAACACCGCCGACCTGGATAT